>Ga0181528_10000677_pt1 | contig 22823 bp, 26 predicted proteins | sample PEATcosm2014_Bin_47_FD_119742 | JGI IMG/M metagenome (GOLD analysis project Ga0181528, IMG submission 119742) | Peatland microbial communities from MTU Mesocosm Facility, Houghton, MI, USA - PEATcosm2014_Bin10_10_metaG | ecosystem: Environmental > Terrestrial > Soil > Wetlands > Peat | place...
AGCATGTACGACGACGGCCCTGTGAAACGCGGCCACATTGAATACGCGCTGTGGGAACAGGTGTATGGCGATCTGCTCGCCGCCGCATCCCAAGCACAGCCCGAGCCGCCCGCAGGGTGGGTGCAACTACTGCACGAAACGCGAGCGCTCCTAGCAGAATGGGGCGAATGGTATTACTGCCGCAAAGACGACGCACCATCGCACAAAATGGAACGTGTCTTAGCCGCCATAGACGCAGCTATCGCCGCCGCACCGAACGCACAGGAGAAATGATGAGCTTCTTGCCAAACAAAGATCACCCGCTATTCAAGGATGGCTATGACGCGGGATTGGCTGACGGACTGCGACTTGCGAAAAGCGACGCCGCCATCCTTGCCGCCCTGCGTGCCCAGGCATCGCCGGATGCGGTGGAGGCACTCGGTAAGGCTGCTGTTGACTTCATCAACAGTTACCAAGACCACATCGGGCGTTGCCGAGCCTGCGATACGGCGTGGCAAAACTTGCGCATTGCGGTTCAGAACGCACTAAAGGACAGCCATGGACGCTAATACGCGGAAGATTGTGGAAGAAGCGGACAAGGCATTAAGCGCTGCCAAATGGTGCATAGACGGCCTCAAGGTGTTCGGCAACGACAACATCCACAAGCACGATGTGCCCTTGGTTCTTGAGCATATTGCAATCGTTCGACGCAATCTTGACGCCCTCCTCGCTGCGCCTGACGATGCGGGGGAGGCGGTGGCAATAGGCCGCTACGCCGTTGATCCGGTGCGGGCAAATGAATCGGTTGCATTGGCAGAAAAGATCATGGACCGCGTAATTTCTACTGGTTCCGCGTATCTAAAACTGGAACTGGTTGATCCTTCCTCCCCACAACCCGCAGCCGCGCCACAGGAGGGACAAGGGAAATGAAAAAGCAATTCTGGTTTACTCCGCAGGAGATTGACCTGCTTATCACGGCGCTGGAAGTGGCCGAACCAAGCCCTAACCGGGCGGACTACGACAGCAGTAAGCACGGCGGATTGGCCCGCTATCAGGCCGCTAGGTTTACCACGCGCCGCATCAAGGAAATGAAAGAGCGGCTGCTAGGGACGGCGCCTGGGCAGTGCGCTAATGCAGATTGACGCGCGGCGCCGTGGGCGCTGGATAGGTCCTGTTGCGGCGGTGGCCGTAGTGTGACCAGATCCAGAAAAGGAAGCGCTCGAAGCGCCTCCATTCTCCCCAAATGTTACCCATGTCAGCTAAAAACGACAGTCGCGGCAGTAGGAGCCGGGAAGGTCTGCGGGACAATGGTAAACGGCAGCGTGGCAGTAACCGATACCGGAATGCCCATCGGAGCGCCAGCAGCGTCGATAGCCGTCACGGTAAAGGTTGCAAGACCAGCGGCAGCCGAAGTAACGGAGAACACGGCAGACAGCGTGGTAACGCCGTCACCGGTCTGCGTCGGAGCCTTGGTACCTGCAGCATCGGTAAAGTCAAAGTTCCAGTGGCCGAAGGCGGCAGAGCCAGCGGGGATAGGGGTCGCAACAGGGGTTGCAGACAGGGTGGCATTAACAGCGATAGTCATTTGGTTTCTCCTAAAGCGTCAATCTAGCAGTTCTGTATGACCTGTCTGTGCGTTTGAACACAGAGACGCTACAAGGTTACTTCTTCAATCTCTCGGATGATCGTAACCTTTGCCGTGAACTCGATATGAGCCAGGTACTTCCTGCCGGCTACCGTTCCCATGCCATTATGGGCGAAGTGGACTTCTTCGTTTAGTTCTACTTCACCTCTTACAGTCTTACGGGTAAACGAGTTGGCAATAGTTCCTATCGTGTCCGTGTTGACTGCTGTAAAGCGCTTTGCCATCAGCTTGACTTCGCAATGTCCGCAATGGTCGCGCTCTTGTCATCCGATCCCCTGCTGCTGCCAAAGTAATACGCCAGTACGGTCTTTAGCTCGTTGAAGGCATATCCGATCACCACCCCTACTTGAACGGATAGCGTAGGGTCTTTCGTAACCGCTCCGGCGACTACTGCAAACCCAAGACCGAGAGCTGCTACCACCACCAGCAACGCAAGAAGTCTTGGCATCCAGTCCTTTGTTGCAATCTGCATGTCCCTTGCGCTTTTGGCGTCTTCATAGGACAGGCTTTCCTCTTGGATATCCAGTTCCCGCATACGGGTCTTGAAACTGATTTCCGCCTGCTTCAGAGCTACGATCTGATCCGCCGTCAAAGGAGCCTGCGTTAGAGCGCTTTGGACGGCCTCTACGGTCGGTTTATCCAGTCCAATGACCTTACCTACCTCCGCAACTGCCAAACCCGCTAGCGGGCCTCCTAGAGCCGTTGCAACGGTAGGAGCAATGGACCCGATCAAACTCTGCCAACTAAAGCTCATTGCCATTCCCCCGTAAGGATCTGCTGCTCCAATCTCTTGGCCCGGTCGCCTACTTCCGTCGCGTACTGACTATTCGCCAGTTCTGCAGCGGCAGTTACCCAATCCTTTTTTGCAAGCGCAGCAATCATGTGCGGGAAGTGTAACAACGTCCCTACTCCTGCAAATGACATATTCAGGATCGCCCCCTGCCGTACCGCATCCATGTCGGCATACCAGGCGTACTCCGCAAGTTCCTTCTGCCGAACCTTGATGTCGTTTGCCAGCATCAGGTCTACTTCGTCATCGGAGAACGGAACTGCGTCGATGTTCCTGCCTACCCCGACCGTCAATAGACCTTTGGTATCACGATAAGGGCGGTAACGTACCCCCTCATCCCTCTTAAGCTGTTCGATTAGGCCCATAGATTTTCCGGACAAGTCGTTTCAGGGCTTCGTTCTCTCGTTCGAGAATGCTTCGGTTGACGCTTCTTCGCTCCGGCCCGCTGTACTTTGACCCTCTTTCGCGCCGGCAAGCCATGCACTCGTTCTTGTCCACATACCGCAAGGAAATATGCCCATGCGGACATTCATACGGACTGACAAAATACGTCAGTCCTTCTAGCTCTGCTGCGATGCGAAAAGGTTTGTGAGGATGCTTAGCCACCGTTCTTGAAAACCCATGTTACAAATCCCATCAGCGCCTCGTGTTGACGCCCAATAGCGTACAGACCCCCCGCCCCAACCACGTATATAAGCCGTCTGACGACCGCCCTGCCGATAGCGGCATAGCGGGCATCCTCGCGGAGCTGGTCCCTTTCTGCTTGATGAGCATCAAGGTGGGCCGCGATATCTGGCGCAACTCGCTCTGCAAATGCGTCCGGGTCAAAATAGCACCCCCTTCTTTCTGATCCATCCCATGGCTTTCGACGGTCTTCTGTACGATGTTGTTCCACATAAGACCCCTACAGTTCGTATCTAGTTTAACGTCTAGGCCCTTTTAGGCTATCGCCGTCCGTCTGATAAAGAACGTTTCATAGTTTCGCGCTACAAGCCAATCTGCGGCGTTCACTTACGGCTCCTATTTAATAACTTGGATACCACTTAGCAGTGCTTGAGTCATACATTCATGCGCCAGTCGTCGGCCGAGGTGCGACCGCACTGGCATTCATGCGCCTCGGTCAGCAACCGCGGGCGGTTGCCGATCGGGCAAAGGTGAAACCAGCCGTGCGTGATCCGATCGGGGTCCACCTCGGTCAGATCCACCCGGCCCGTGCCATCGTCAACCGTCATGCGTTCCTCCCGATTTCAAACCACTGAACGCCGTTGTGGCGGATTGTTAGCGTTGAATTAGCGGCTGCTGTAAAAGTCGCCCCGCTGTTTAATTTGACGGCGGTTGCTGCTCCCGTACTGCTGAATACAGAAAGAGCCGCAGAAAAATAAAGCGTAACGACGCGCCCAGCCCATCCGGCGTTGATGGTTCCTATGCCAGTCGTCCCGGTAATAATTACGTCCGTGGCATTCGGGGGAAGGGAAATTGCAGAGGCGCTTGCAACTGAAGGAACGGCTGCATTGGCAACGGTTCCAACCGGTTGACCACCAGCCGCTAGACCACCGTAATTGTTGAACGCACCAATACGAACGTTTGTGGTCGATACAGAAATGTTGTAAATAATGGAGCTGGTGTCAAATCGAACATTGTCAATATCAACAAGGGGAGTAGCGCTTGCGATGCTGATGTGATTGGGGTTATTGCGAAATTCGCCGCCCATAATCTGGCAATCTCCGCCAGAAGCGGCAGCAACCAAAAGGCCATGGGTTGTATTACCCCACGCGGTACATTCGGCGACGCGGGCAATAACCCCGGCGCCGGCAGTCATGCTTATTTGAAAGCCTTGTATTTGTGCAGCGGCCCTGCAACTTTGGAACAAAAGATCCACGCAGGTTCCCGTTGCTTGAAACCCAACACCAAACCCGAGCGCCGTGTTGTCTGCCTCGCACATTAAAAATGTCACCGAGTCGGAACTGTTTGCAATAAAGCCAGTCGCATATCCGTAACTTAGGCACTTATCAAAAATTGCCCAGTCATTGCTACTATCAATTTTGTATGCGGCCCCGGATCTCTGCATTTGGGCCGCAGTAACGCCGGCCCGAAACACGGCAAACGGCCACATATGGCACCGAACAATTCTTGCGGTGTCTTGGCTGTTGTTGATGTAAATCCCGGCTACGTTGTCCCCGCGAACGTCAATGCAAGAAAGACGCTGGAAACCGTTTGACGTGATTCCCTGAACGAAACCAAGAATCATGCAATCGCTAATTGTCGCGTCGTCGCCGCCAATGGTTATTGCGGTCCCGGCGAACGAGCTGGAATCCGTTGCCGGAAAAGTCATCCCGGAGCAATAGATCAGAAATCCCTTAATAGAGGCCCCGGCATTGACCGTTATGGTTGCCGCAGAATTGAGGATCAGCGCACCGCCTAGGCTTGCGTAAGAGGCGCTTTCAGAATTGCTGGTCATGGTCCCAACAAACGAATTGGGACCAAGGATGCTGACGTTGTTGTTTATCGTCAGATTGCTATTGATAAGGTATTTGTCGCCATAAGAAATTGCGACTGTTCCGCCTATTCCTGCTGCTGCTATCGCGTTTGTGAGGGCCGTGGTGCTATCTGCAACGCCCGTCGGATCTGCGCCGTAGTCTCTGGGGTTAATCCATTGCCCCAGCTTTGCCGCAACCGTAGTACTAACAGCACCAGTACCCGGAGGGGTATAGGTAATTGCAGTTGCTGGGGCGGCGACTAAAGTAGGATCGTTGATTCCAGGAATGTTGTCCCAAGTACCGTTAGGAATCACATTCCCCGACGCGTCCATCAGGACCGCTTTGTAGCTCGATCCTGCCGGCCACCAAATCTCTACACCAGGAAGTCTTCCAGCAGAATCCAGCACAATCGGATTCGTGTTGGCGATCAATCCTGTATTGCTGGTATAGGTCGTTACCGGAGTCGTCGTCCCTGCGGCATAGATATTGAGCATCCCTCCAGCAAGAGGAATGTTCGGCGCAGAGCTGGCCGTGTTACCGCCAAAGAACTGCGTCCATGCGTTAACCGGAGATAGAACAACTGTGGTCATGCAATGCGCCTAATGATGATGTATGAACCTGGAGACAGAGTAGCAAAACCACCACCAAAACTATTAACCCCGCCCGTATACGACGATATCGTAACGTTTGATGCGGTCGTCAAGAATCTAGCCGCAAAAACATATGCGCCAGTTCCATAGATAAGGCTAAGCCCAGGAGGAGCAGATCCTGGACCAATACACCCATAACCAGTAGTAGAACCAGACGTATTGAAATACAAGTTAAGTTGCGTTGCCCAAGTAGCAACGTTCTGTACAGCAATCGCTTCGTAATATCCTGGATTCGTTATCGTGATAACGCCAGTACCAGTATTGAGAGTAAATCCACCATTGTTGTTATGCGTATTGTTGTAGACAATCGCATTTCCAGATGCCGTTCCGGTACTCGAATAAAAACAGGCAACTTCCATCGTCTGGCCACTGTTGGACAACTGACCATTAGCATCAATTTTCCAATTCGATCCAAGCTGCGGAGAAGTACCGGAAAGACCGGTAGAAGTCCCTCCGATGGTCAGACTGGTAGCGGTGCCAGTAAGACCAGCCCCGGAGCCTCCAAACGTTCCTATGGACGTTGTAATTGATCCTGAGGCAGTTATGTTCCCGGCAGTAGAAACGCTTCCTACAGTCGCAGTCCCGGTTACGTTTGCAGTACCAGTAGCCGTCAGGTTCCGCAAGGTCAGGTCATTGACCCAATCCATCGGAACGCTAACTCCAGTTCCAGTAGTCCCTAACAGTCCTACGTTTACAACGGTTAAGCCGATATCCAGGACTTGACCTTGATCCATGTCAAGAACAACGGTAGTAGTAGTTCCGTAGGTAGCACTTACTACGGTTCCATAAACCGTTCCTGCCGTTACCGTTGCTTGGACTCGGCGGCCAATCTGGAATGTGCTAGTCGTGTTACCAGGAGTGCTAAAGGTTGTCGTTCCACCATAAGTAGGAACAAAACCAGTGGCAACCCATTCCGAAGAAATGCTGGAGAACCCGCTAGTGTCTCCAATTCCCATCAGGTTATCGAACGTCGCATCAGGAATCGTGTTGCCAAGCGAATCCTTCAGGACAAACTTGTATGCGACACCATTAGGAAAATAGATCAAGCCAGGAATCCGGCCGGCAGAATCAAGGACGATAGGGTTTGACCAGATCGTTCCCGTAGGCGTCTGATACGCCCCTAGAGGCGTCGTGGTGCCTGCGGCATATGTCCAGAGCTGGCCGGAGACTAGCGGCAGATTAGGCGTAGATCCTGCGGTATTGCCACCGAAGATCGTAGTACCATTGAGAATCGGAGCGAGGTTATAGGCGGCCATGTTACAACTTGCCCTTGTTCTTCTTTACCTCAAAGTCTACTGGCACTTCCGCTGCAAAGCACGGAAGAAGTACAACATGCCACCCAATTACCTCGATCACTTCGTCACCTGGCTAAGAGGCTGAATCCGTCTGCGAACAGCAGCAAGAGCAGCAGAATCCTGCATAGCAGATGCCTTCGTAGTACCGAGAGCTGTGCCCAAAGCACTGCCAGCAACAGCACCAATCTGCGGCGCACCTACGGCGGCACCAGCAAGACCTCCAATAGCTGCACCAGCTCCTGCGCTAGCCTTCGGAAGCGCCCAGATCATTCCCCGGCGAGCAAAGTTCTCTCCCTGCCCTGCAGCCCCAACATATCGCTTATCCATTGCGGTGATCTTCCCGGCCTCGTTGAGGTCTTGAATCATGCTCAATCCATCAGGATTGAACACTTGCGATAGCCGGCGATTGTTGTTTGCAATGTAGTCTGAGACTCCGATATTCGACCACGCTCCACCAACGGAAGCAGGCGTGCCAGCATCAGCAATCTTGTTGGCAAAGTGTGCCGCAATTTCCTTGTTAGCTGCTGTCCCCAAAGGCTGAAGCCCTTCCGGCATACTGTTGAAAATGTTAACAACATGAGACAGTTGATCGGACGGGAGCCTTGCAACAGCATCAGGGATCTTATCGATTGGAACCGCTCGGTTTGTTCCATTGCTATCGAAGATCCTAGAAATAGCCTTGTTATTGTCCAACGTCTGAGCCATCAATGTCCTGGCAGCTCTAGCCCGCTCGAATACATCCTGTCCTGCTGCGCTGGTTACATCGTCATCAAGAGAAGATTTCAGATCCTTGATGAATCCTGAAGTCTCAGGGGTCCAGCTTTTGTTCATCCATTGGCGCAGGCGTTCGGCACTATTTACCGTTGCCGGCAATGCATTCCCATCCTTGTCCAGCAACCCAAGGCTACGCATGACGCTATCGAGTTGATTCTTGAACGCGATCCCTTGAACCGTACCGCTAACATTCGCCGGATCTGTAGCAATATTTGAGAGGGAATCTAGCGTTACCGGTGTATCCCCCAGGCGCGCTCGAGCATCCACGTAAAGCGTTTTTACATTGTTCTCATGCCAATCACGCAATTTCGACCATGCATCATTGAGCGTAGAACCGCGATTCCATAGCGAATCCTGATCCAGTCCAACCGTTCCGCCAGTCTGCTTTACAATGCTATTGGCAAAGTTCTTGTTCGTTTCCGTTTCTGCATCCAGTTGAGCGCGCATCGCAAGGCCAGCAGGCGAAGGGCTTTTAGCTGCGTCGTAGTCAAACATCGTCTGCGGCCCATTGCCTTCGATGGCGCTATCTCTGGCCTGTGCATGGCCTACTCTTGCAAGAACCGCCTTACGGTCAGCCTGTTCTGCATCGGACAATGCACCGGATACATGATCCGCCGCATCCTCAATAGGCGTGGCAGGAACCTCTTGCGTAGGCTCGAAATTCTTGATTGCCTGAGCAATCTCTGGGGCAGAAATACCGCCTACAACCGGTTCTCCGGTTGCCGGAACCGCACGCGTAATCTCTGGCGCTGCTTCTGGCGCAACCGTTGGCGCTTCTTCAGGCACCGATTCTGCTACTCGTCCTTTGGCAAGCTTGGCTATAGACAGTGGTACAAGAGCTTGAATAGCAGCGTCCGTAGTAGCTGCAAGAGGCGCACTGCCAGTAGCGGAAAGGACTTTAGAGCCTGCAATGCTAGCGCCCTTGTTGAGCCATTCTCCAGGCACAGCGAGTACATCCTGAATCGCTTTGCCGGTCGTTGTTTCCGGTCCGTTGTATTTGCCGCCAACAGTAGAAACAGCCTTTTGGGTTGCATCGGCCCATCTTTGCGCCCTATCCCAATCGCCACCAGGTAGGAATCTGCCTGCATAACTTGCCGCTCCACCAGCTAGTTGACCGGCAAACCCTAACGCACCACCGGCAATAGTTTCCCCAAGACCACCGATAAAATCCCTTAACGGATCTGCGGCGCTTACTGTTGATGCAACACTAGATGAATTATTCTCTTGCCGATCATTAGTAGGAATGTCTATAGGAGCTTTTCCTGCTGTGGACTTTCCTGCCATTGCCGCATTGCCAGCGGCAAGTACGGACGACAATCCGCTATCGTCCTGCGTAGGAATTGTCTGTTTGTTCTTGGCTAATGCAGACTGTCCAGCCGCAAGAACGTCAGAAAGATCGCTCATTGCGCTCGGCCATTGACGATAAGGTTATGAAGGACAGCCGCCTTTTGCATGATCCTGGGGAAATCAGGACGGCTTTCAATGGCCGCCTGTTCCCTCTTGTCTCCGTCACGCAAAGCATTCTGATATCGGAAAACTGTAGGGTCGAAGTTGTTTCCCCAATCGGTCCGATATTGACGAATGGCAAAGATAGATCCGCCGTTCTTGACGGCGTTCTCCATTCCTTGGTTGTATCCAACCAATCCGGAAGTAAGACTATCATTAGCCTTTACAGCGCCCTTTAGCGTTTCAGTTGGCATCCCGATACCACCGGTCACGTTTGACGCATCTTCACGCCCAAGATCGGTATGCACGCCCATCTGCCGAACTGATGCCTGCTGGTTTTGCGCTAGATAGTGCTGGATCGTCGCAAGATTCTTGCCTTCATCATTCGACCATTCAAGGCCAAGACTTCCGAATACCTTGCGAGCAGATTCCGCTCCTGAACCAGTAGTGGTCCCAGAATTAAGAAGGTCTAGAACCTGTTTGTTGTTGAAGGCAACCGTAGGCGCTTCCGCAGCAGCAGCGTTCGTATCCTCCCGAATCTTCGAGAACTGCGCAGCGGTGGCAGCAGATTCGCCGGCTGGAATAGGCGTAGCCCCCCCAGCAGGACGCAACGGCGAGCCTAGAGCCGGTTTAGCCGGATTTGCTGGATTTGGCTGAGGCGCAGGAGCGCCACCAGTTGCAGCAAGATCACGAGTGCCGATGATCCTACCTTGGGCATTTTTCGTGACGATAATTGGAGCCTGCCTGATCGGATCAACCCCGATTTCCTCCCGAGCGCCCGGAGGCAATTCCGCTTCTGCAACGTTCTGACCTTGCGTATATGGAGTGCTTCCGGACGGAGCGATGTTCTTGATATCCGAACCAGTCTGCAGGAGCGTAGGAGTCCCTAGAGTCTTTCTGCCTTCTAGAGTCGTTGCAATCGAGCGCGCATGATTTACAAGCGCATTAACCTTGGTTTGCGCCTCTGGGTCTTGAGGGTCAATATGGCTTAATTGGTCAAGAGAAATATCTACTTGCGGCCCGACTTCCGGAACGTCTTGCTTGAGATTGTTAAGACGTTTGGTAACTTCAGAAAGAGGGCTGTTCAGCATATCGCCAAACGCAGACTTTACCGTGCGAATCTTGTCTAGATCCAACCCGTAAATTGATGTATTTGCTTGAGTCTGGGCAGTATTTGTTGCTGCCATATCCTGCAACTGCTCTCGTCCGGTAAGCGGAGCAAGTTGCGCAATGGCTGGAGAAACCAGACTCATGTCCAGTGTCCCATCACTTTTCACTGCTTGAGGGTTTTTCGAGAACCAATCTCTAATGGCTTGCTTCTCTCCCCAAGCCTGCTGCATTTGCTCCGTCTTGATATCTTGCTGGGCGAGCATCTGCTGCCCAATCTGGTACTGCTGACCAGCATTGGCAATGCCGACAACGTTGCCGGCAATACCCATGATATTCGGCGTTTGTACGCCAGCAGCAATATTGGATACGGTCATGTCGGAGGCTGCTCTAAAGTTGAGGTAGGATTACCAGCCCATGCAGAGTTAAATGAATTATTGTATGCAGACGCTTGTGCTGGTGTCTGATTTCCGACGCCATTAGGATTCATATACTGCTGTGCCAAGTAGTACCCGGAAAGATTCCCGGCAGCACCACTAGCAGCATTGGCAACACCCGTATACCCTGCAGCAGTCGCGTTTCCAGCACCGACCATCGTATTAGCGATGCCTTGCCCGAAAGCAGAGCCTCCTAGCGCAGTATTGGTTCCCGATGCTTGTCCGAGCTGCGCAAGGTTCCCAAGACGGCTGTAGATCGCATTCTGGTTGTTCTGGTAGTTGTTGTATGCATTCTGGTAAGCACTAGCAGCCGTATTCTGCGTATAGGCTTCTTCGCCAGCGAATGCATTTCCTCCACCAGCACCACCAGCGGCAGCATTTTGGTTAGCCAGCATCCCCTGACCCTGCCCTAACTGGAACTGGTAATTCGGGGCTAGATTCGCATTAAGGTCTTGCGCATTGAATGTATGTAGAAGTCCAGGGACGCCACCAGGACCGCCATTCTCGCTAGCGTTCATGTAGCCACCCAACTGCTGAATAGAACTGTCGCCCTGAGATAGATAAGGCTGCATGTTGCTTTGGATGCTTTGGAACATCCCTAGCTGGGCAGCAGTACCGGCCTCAGCAGCACCAGCCTGCGCTTGCGAGCCTGCATAAGAGGCAGCAGCCCCAATGACTCCAGCACCAACTACAGCTGCAGCTACGAATGACATTCGATCCTCAGCACATTCCCCGGCCCGTACAGGCTGGTTTCGTCAGGTTCCACTAGCTCATCATCGACTTCCTCAACCGTTTTTAGATCCGTCCGATGAACCGTCAGGCATACCGAATCTTCTAGAGCTAAAACAGCACGCTTCGTTCCGGGCTTGCTGACAATGACCCTAGGCGCTTCAATATCCTGCACTCCATCGTCCGTGGTAACTCGAACCTTTCCCTTTACTACCATGTACAGATGCTCAAACTTATGCACTTTGCCAACGATCAAACATCCAGCAGGCCGAGGCAAGATCCTGCAATACATGCCACCCGCGAAGATATGCTCCGTAGGCAACTCCACCTGCGGAAGCTTGAGCATTTCGGCCTGCAAACGCTCTACAGACTCTCGGCTAGGATTTGGCAGTCGAAGCTCGTTTAGCATGGGAAATAAACCACCGTGGGAGCAGTGCTATAGGTAATTGTAAGAGCGTCACCTTGACTAAGCGGAAAATATCCTATAGTCGTTGGCAGATTATAGGTCCCTTTTCGCGTGTATTGAAGTGAAACACCAGTGCCACCAGCAATTAGGATCTGGCAATCGCTAGGCACTACAAAAGTAGTCGGAGAAGACCCAAGAATTACCGGGGCCTCCTGCTGCGGAGGACCGTCCAGAATGTTGAAAAACCGCCACCAGGAAGGCGTAACGCGCCCCTGAGCGTCTGCAATCGCCATGGCAGGCTTTGGCACCCCGGCAGCATCTCCGATGCCCGCAGGGTTGATATACGCATTGGAGGATGCGGGAATCAATGCGCCCCCGGTTCAGCTTCCAGTTCGGCCGACACGATCACCGCATTTACCGGGTCCGTGATCTCAACCTGAAAGATACGATCACGCGCATGGCCCAGCCGGCGAGCAATAGCCCGGTTCTTATAAGCGCCCTGAACGCCGATATTTACCAAAATCTGGTTCTGGAACGTGCTCCCTCCATCGTCCGACCAAGAAAGCATGCATTGCGGGTTTGACCCTTGGCCCGTAGGAAGTCCCACGCCTGGCTGGAACTGAATCTGGAACGACTTGTAGTAGACCCGGTGCAGATCCTTGGTCAAATGCGGAGCCCGACGCATCCGGTACATCGGCACGCCTAGCGCATCGGTGTACACATTGTCTTGCAGGGAATACAGATAGCCGTTCTGCCAGTCGCCGATAACGATCTGGTTCCCGTAGTTAGCGCCGCAATTTCCTCTGTCGCGGTGCAATATATTGTTCGTGTCTCTCCAAGCCCGCTTGTGCCAGAACTTGGTGGATCCATCGAAAACCCAAGTTGCATCAGCGGAAGGAAAGTTCAGGACATAGAACTCGTGTCCATCCTTCGTATAGCTATAGGCCCGAGCATCAGAGACAATCGGGTATTGGCTGATGGCATAGTCAACCGCAAACGTGCTGATCTTCTCCGGGACATATCCAGCCATCTTGTAGACGCTGCATTGGCCTCTATCGTCCTTCATCAGCCATGCGAAAGACTCTCCAAGACGGCTCACGCTAAAGGCTGCTGCACACCCATGCTGCCCGCTGGTTCCAGGAAGGCGCGTAAAAGGGAACGGATATGTTCCTTGATCTACCCACCATTCGTAAGTACGTTCGCCTAGAAGACAAATTTCCCGGTTAACTACCTTGAGTGCCACCGTAAAGTCTGCTGCGCCGTCCTTGAAACTAAAGGACAGCGGTTGAGAGCTTGGAGAACCGTAGTTAGGAGTTCCAGGACTACCGCTACTGCTCGATCCCCATTCATTGCTATTCGGATTCGTATATACGAAAAAGGTATCGACTTCCCCGACGAAGTTGCTAGGCAGGAAAGCGCCATCAGCAGTAGACATTGCCACTGGCGATCCAACAGATCCTAGCGTCTGTGATACGGATACGTTGTATGTTCCAGTAAGACCGATTCCGGTTCCAAAACCGGTGATCGTCTGCCCTGCACTAACTCCTGACCCGCTAACGTTCTGCTGCAGCCCAACAAGCCCACTGACCATGCTGGTAATAGTCAAAAGACCACCACCGCCGCTAGGTACAATATACCCAAGGAAACTTATGCTATTAAGGTTCGTGAAATAGCCAGTTGTCCAGTTGTAGACATACCTAGACTGTCCATCAACTATCATTGCCCAAGTGCCATTGTCTGCAATAGATACGGGTCCACTACTGCTAGCCATTGTCCCGACTTTTGTATAGCTAAAACCATTCGTAACGTTGTAAACGCTCGACCCGCATACAGCAAGCATCACCGTGCTTCCAGACAGCACGCCTAGTCCGCGTACCTCAGCCTGATCCGGGAATTGCAGCAGAGTCGTCTTGCCGGGAACCGGATACAAAGCCATCCGGCCGCGTCCATCTTCGCGTTCTACTTGCAATTGTTCCACATACCAGTTCAAACACTCTTCGGAATTTTGATAAATTGAACGCGCGACATATGTCCCTCCTACGAAACCAAAATCAGACATGGCGAGCGCCTTTCATATCAATAGACGTTCGTAGGAACTGTCATTTGGTGCCAGGAGTTTGCAGCCCCAGTGGCATCGCATACGGCAAGGTTATTCTGAACCAGCGTGCCGGCAGCGGCATTGGTGTTGAAGAATATGGTCCCTGCTGTCCTTGAAATAGCCGTAATGTCCCCGTGCCAGTCGGAGCAGTCCCCGGAGAAGTTGAAAGTTGATCCGGTAACAACGTCGTACCAAGTAGAGCCAGTCGTTTTGTTGCCTCCACCGCTCGTAATGTTGAATATGTTGCTTTGCGCGTTGGCAAGACCACCGAAGAACACCCCCTGCGCGTCGCAATCTGCAAAGGCGAGGTTGAAGGTTGCGCTGGTTGCGTTCAATCTCATCAACCTGCCGCCGTTGGTCTGCTGCTGGCAATGATCGAATCTGCCCGTGAATCCAACGGTTGCGTACACCATAGCGGCATTGCCATTGTTGTTGGCGCAATCCGTCATGTACAGGACGTGCCCTGCCGTGGTCAGGTTGACCAATGGCGAGTTTCCTACTGTGCCGATCAGCTTGCAGCTATTGATTCTTGCAATGGACGATGTGGATAGTCCGAGGTTGATCATGCTCGTCGCATTGGTCGAGCCGTTCTGATTGACCGTGAAATTCTTCGCCTGTATTTCCGTTACCGCTAGGCCCGTGGCGGCAAGATAGACCGCACCATTGGCGCCGGCAAGGTTGCAATCCATGTCGATGTACGAATCGTTGATGGAAATCTCGCGGATATTGATCGCAGTGCCCGCGTAGGCTCCGATCAGTCCCGCCCCATCAGAGGTTGCAAAACCTACGCATCCATCCCCGCCTTTGGCGACAATCCGGTCCAACTGGATCTTGCCTATATTCATCGTGCCGGTCGTCTGCCCATCGATCACAAGCATGGGCTGACCAAGTTGCCCGATGTAATACGGCGTGATGTTTACGTCCGAGATGTCGAGTTCGTTCAGAGTCCCTGTGCTTCCAGGGTGTCCGTAAATCGTCAGGATCTGCGCGCGCGCGTAACGCTGATAGACGTTTTTCATGCTGACGCGACCTATCGTGTAGCCGCCGCCAGGAAGAATCGCAACGCCTCGGATGATGTTCTCGGATAGGGAAACCCCGTCGATGGTCACATCGTCCACATTGCCAAAGGAATTGACCGTACCGTTTTGATCCGCAAGATACCAATTGACCGTGTTGGTATCCTCATTTCGGATCAGTACGCATTCCTCCGTGCCCTTGCCGATCACATTTCGGATGGTTGCCTTGCGCAGAGGTCCATCCAGGCAAACTCCTAGCGCTCCGTCAATGTGGGAAAGCCGATCGACGATAACGTCATCGGCGTTGCAAAACGCCATGCAGATCCCGACATTGAAGAAATTCGCCTCGACCTGGATTCGACCGATCTTGTTGAACACCATTGCCGAGCGGGTATATGGGTTGTTCATCCAAGCGGGATAGTTCTGGTTGGCCCTCATGTTGATGAGGCCGTCGCAGATAACGCGGATGTTGCTGTTTGCCAGGTAAGAGATCACGGTACCGGACAATGCCAGAGGCGTCATCGAGTAGTAGTCTCGGACGGTAAACGAAACGCCAGCGACTACGGAATCCACCAACCAAACCCGGTTGTACCCATACCCGGAAGTGTCACCCTTGATGAGTACGTACTGTCCTGCCTTGTAGGAGTGTCCGGCAGCCTGAAACGTGATGAAGATGGATTGAACATCATCGCCGGTTCCAGCAACATACGCGGCGCTTTGAACGTTGACCAGGTTCGATAGCATGTTCGAGTTCACGAACATGGATTTCTGGTAGCTCTGGCTGCTCGGAGGACCTACAAGATTGACACCAGGACCGATGTAGAGCGTCGTGTTGTCCGGGATCGTCATCATCGCCCAGTCTGCAATGGTGTTCGTCTGCAACTGGGTAAATGGCAGCACTGAATACGTTCCTGGATTCGTCAGGCTTACATAGCCGCCACCATTAGCGCCAGCGAGATTAAGCGCCGCTTGGATCGCCGTATTGTTTGCCTGTCCGCTAGCCCCAGGAAATGCACCCTGTTCCTCGCACGAATAAACCGGCGTCGCATTCTGCTGCGCAGGCGTGCCATATACAGCCGTCGTATTAATCGACTGCTGTACGTTCGGGCCTGGATTTATGCTAGGCATTGTTGTTCCTGATAGTTAGTGCCTACTGACCGCCCGACAGGATCCAACCAGCATCCCGACGCGCCTTCTGCTGCAACGCTGGATCATAGAAAGCCGGAGCCTGCGGGCGCATGTTGATGCGCTGGATCATCATTCTTGCCTTGGCAGCTTGCTTGGTAATCATCATCACTTGGCCTGGATCGGCCTTGCCAAACTCGGGCATCAGCAACTCGGCCAAGCACCAATGCAGCGCCCCTTGATACCCTTGCGGCAGCGTTACTTGATCGTAGAGCGTGGCAAAGTTGTTCAGCACCGTATCGCAGAATAGGTGCATTTCCCCTTGGGAAGGATTGGGCCAGTAGTTTAGGATGGCTAGCGGCATCGTCGGTTGGAGATAGACTCCGCGCGGCCACGGACCGGGGAGAGTCTTGATGCCGATGGACTGGTATTCCTCGTATGAAAGCACCGCAACCGGGTAATCAAGCGTTCCAGTGGCGGAATTGACCACTCGCACAAACGCACTAGTAATCTTGAGAGGACGAGGCGCATAACTCACCACCGTTCCGCTAGTGATCGTGTTGGGCAGATTCAGGTTGTACGTCCCGAGCGCGCCCGATGCGTTCCCACCAGTTGCCGTACCGAGCGAAGTAATCGCCGTTCCTGCAGTGAGGGTGCCTGTACCAGTGCTTGAGCTAATGATTTGCCCTGCAGAGAGCGCACCAGAAGCAAGATTAGTGACTGTAAGCACTGTTCCCGAGATTGAACCAGTAAAGCTCGCTCCAACAGACCCGCCAGGGCCAATGGTGTATATGAACCCTTCACCCGTTAACTCCTGGATTACCTCCTGTTGCGTGAATACCAGCAAATGGTCATTGCTCCACTGATCCAACATTTCGTTCAGTAGATTGAAGCAATCCGTTGCCGTGTTGGCGTCCGGAGTCTCACCAGTGGCTAACGCCCCAATCGAGCGTAGAGCGCTGGTAATACTGTTAAGTGGCTGATAAGCCGCCATTACTGCTTACCAAGCAAAGAAGCCAGCACAGCAGGCATTTCTACCTTCTTCGGCTCTTCTTTCTTCTCTTCTAGTTTCTCTTCTTGGCCGACAAGCGGATGCGGGCCATGCGTCTGCCAGTGGATGAATTGCTGATACGCAGGATTGGTAACGTCTCGCGGGATCACCGCACCGTCAATCCGCACAATGTCTCCGTTAGGCTCGATTTTGTACATGGTTAACTCTGCGAAGTCATCGGGGTTACATACACGATAGAAGGCCCTGCAGCACTACCGAAAGCTTGGAACGAGAATCCCTGACTTCCATTAGGAACAGGGACAACCAAAGGCTGCGTCATGCTCGCCGGCAGGATATACGCCGTCGCAGTAGACGTTGAAGTCCCGGAGATTGGAAACGTGGGAACGGGATACACCGCCTGAGCTGCGGGGGCCGCACTAGCAGTACCAGGAGTCAGCGGGCCGAAGGCAATCGAGATCACGGTAGTACCGCTATTGATTAGCGAAGCATGCGTGATCATTTCGCTGCCACCGGCTTGCGATAGAACTGCCGTAGCCGCAGACAATGCATTAGCTACGGAAAGGGCCACCGTAGGCCCTACCGCCTTGTAAACGACTGAGACAGCCATTTAAGCCGCCGAAGGAGGCAGATTGTTCGGGTTCTCCGGACGAACAACATTGAGCGTCCAAGGACCCGTAGGCGGCGTCAAGGCACCAGCAGTCGCATTCACCACCGTAACAGCTAGCGTATTGGCAGCACTCACACGCATGTTCGTGATTGAAAGCCCGGTCGTAAGAGCCTGCGTGTTAAGGTACATATCGCAGTAATCGCCGACTTGAAGGCCGGCAATCGTGCAAGTGATCTCTGCCGTACTAGTAGCTCCGACTGAACCAGACCAAGTTACCGTAACTCCGCAAAGCCAATCGTAAATCTCATTGCCGCGTGCAATCGTAGTTTGAGGCATTTACTTTCCCCTAAAAAGCCCTGCCCCGAAGGGCAGGGAAGAGCGCAGTGTTAGGTCTGGATATCGTAGCCGTACACGAGTACATCACAGGTCGCGTTAACGCCACCAACCGCAGCCACCGTAGAACCTACGTTGACGTACAGATTGGGAACGCTAACAGCGGCAGACGGGTTCGTGCCAGCGCGGATATACACAAATGCCGCAGTCGTCTGACCAGTCAGCGCAGCCGTAGTAAGGACAACGCTCCCGCCTTGGGACGGGGCGCCATACACCCCGACCGTGGCAGCAGCTACGTTCGGAACCGTGCTGTTGCTGTTGCAAGTAACAACCGTAGCAACCGCAACGGAGCTGGTCGTAATAACGTTCATCGGCGTATCGCCAGCAGCCGAGAGGTTGACCCCCTTGGCAAACGCAATCAGTCGGTAAGCGTTTTGCTGGTCGAGTACGGTATTTGCAAAAGTGCTAGAGGCAGGGCCGGGATTCGCCATGTCATTTCTCCTTAGTTAAGCCGCGACACGGCAGCCCAGCTCCTGATACAACGGAGCCCAGCCGTACAGGATTTCAATCCGAGTCGGAAGCGCGTCATTGTTAATCGTGTACTGACGCACAATCCGCAGGCTCAGGCCCGTTTCTTCGTCGCTTGCTCGTCCCGCGAAGTCCACACCGTCCGGCACCGGCAAATCCGCTACAGCGAGCGTATAGGCGTTGCGATGGAAGAGTAGATTCTGCGGGCTGACCACAGCGGTAGCCGTAGTGCCGGCAATCGACAGCGGAGTGACCGTAGCCGTCGCGGAAGTAGCTCCGACAAAGACGTTCTGGAACTGGCCGCCAGTGATAATCGCAGGCGCCACCGTCACCGAGAACGTACCGGCAGCGGCAGTGACCGTCGATTGAACAACGAAGCTGCGCAGGATCTGACCGCCATAAGTGCCACGGTTCTGCGGGTTGACCGCATAGACGTTTGCAATCTGGATCGTGTCACCTTGGTTGAGCGTCAGGGTTTGCGAGTTGGTCAGCGTGATCGTGCTGGTAGCCGCCCAGCCAGTCGCCAGAGATCCGGTAAAGGCGCCCGTGGTGTTAGCCGTCAGCGTGCCAGCCGTGGCAGCCCAGGACCCGAAGGTATGGGCGATCACGTTCTGGTCCATCTTCCAGTTCATGCCGCCAGCGTCTCGACCCAGCAGCCCCTTGCGGTACTGCTCGCCAATCTGCTCCATCGGCGTAAACAAGCCCTTCAGGCTGTCCATGATGACGGCAGAAGTGAACGGCTCGACCACACAAGCCCGTCGACCATCACGCGGAGCGCCCTCGGAATCGAGATACGCAGCCGCAGTCGTATAGGTCAGAAGACCAGTAGGCTTCGTGCCAGGAACGCCAACGATGTTCGCCGTGGCATTCTTAGCCATCAGCAGACCATCGCGGTCAACCCGGTTGGCAACTGCAGCAATTGCGGGCTTCAGCACACGATCCCCGAAGAGATCCATGCTCAGCGCCATGTCCTGCGTAATGAACTGGCAATCCACGTGGAATTGCGTAGTCAGTACGACAGGGATCGAAGTCTCGTTAAAGTCTTCGACGTTCAGCGCAGGGCCGGTCGTGCCGATGAAACGGCCCGGACGGCGAACGTTGACGGTATTACCGATCTTGGCGCCACTGACGGCGAATTGATCGTCGTAGTCGCGATTGACCTCGGAAGCGAACGTAAGCTCGTTTTCGAGAATCATCAATGCAAGGTTCGTCACCTTGCTAATGGTGATCAAGTTATTGGCCATTATGCCAACTCCTATTCTCGTTAAAGGAGTCCCGGTTGGGGACGTATTGGCGGCCAGGGCACCAATACGCTGGCAAATTTGGCTGCTAGGAAGCCATTACTCTAGCTAATGACCGAAAATACTACTACTGACAATATTTGTCTAGTGGCCGTATAACTGTTTTCGCATTTCAGCGCGAAAAGCTTTGCTATTAGTCACTTCCCCATCGTTATTAACATTCGCCGTGCTGGTAGACCCAATGCCACGCACTGGCGTAATCGGTTCAGGAGCTTCGGCAATTTTCCGGCGAGGCGCTACGTTCGATTCAACAGCCGGTTTCTCTTTGGCGCGCTCTAGATCCAACTCAATCTTTGCCTCGATGCGCCCAAGGTACTTCAGAGCCGCCTTGACGCCCATTTCATTGATCTTGTCCAGCTCGTCCCGGTTCTTGGAAAAGAAGTACGCCAGGCGCGGGCCAATTTCCGATTCATAAATCGCGTCATTTACCGTTGGCTGAACAAAGGCAATCTGTTCCGAGGTTACTTCCTCGAAGTCCTCATACTCCTTGCTGATCTTGGCCCATTGCTTGTTCCAGGCCTGAATAACCCGCTTTTGTTCCGCCTCGGCAGTCTCTTTGGCCTGCCGTTCCTTCTCTTCCTTGCGCTCTTTGGCCGTCAGGAACTTTGCCAAGGCTTTGGCATACTCGACCGGATCGGTGAACTTTTCAGGCTTCGGTTCTTCGTCGCTATTTGGGCCATTTTCCAAGGCTTCGATACGCGCTTTAAGGTCTGCGGCTTCCTTGCGTGCTTCTTCTGCAGCTCGGCGGGCTTCGTTTCTCTCAACTCGAATCTTTGCAAAGCGCTTGCCTTCCTTTTCTTCGTGGTCGTCGTCTTGCTCTGGCTTAGCATCGGCCACAGTCTCTTTGACCTCAGCAGCAGCGGGAGCTTCCGGGAACTTTCCGCCATTGGCCGCAAACTCCTGAACATTCTCGCTCGTTACGGTAACACTAGCCATTTACGCTCTCCGCATTGTTGGCAGCCTGTACTTCCGCTTCTTCGCGGTTGGCCGCTCGTTCAAATACCGCCAGATCCCGCTGATGACCATGCTCCTTCATCTGCGTCAGGATCTTGATAATCCCGTCAATCTCCTTGCTTCCCAAGGTCGCTTGAGCCCGCGTATGCGTGTCTTCAAGCTTGGCCTGAATCCGCATCTGCTCACGGATCGTTTCAGCCTTCTCTTGGATCTCCGTCCGATGCGTCTCTCCTGCCTCTTTGTGCGCCGCAATGTCGCCACGCTCCTTGATAAGCATGCCGGCCTGCTGCAACTGCTGCTGCGCGCCCATTAGCTGCTGCTGAAGCTTTTTAATCATCATTTGCGCTTGCGGTGGCACATCCGACTTGTCATCGATCTGCGCTAGCGGATTAGCAGCGGCAAGCCTGTCGGCAATAATGTCCGCTCCGGGGAAATCCATGTTGCGAAACAGCAAATCTCCTGCTTGCGCCATCAACTGCGGGTCGGCCTTGATCATAGCCGCAATCATTTCCGCGCCTTCTTCGCGCTTGGAGTTGTATCCAGGACCGGTTTCCATGACCACATCGTATTGGCCGATTGTCAGGTCGTTCTCGATCTTCCCGATAGCTTGGTCGTCGTTGATCGTAACCATGTCAGGCTTGCCGTCGTCACCGATAATCCGCATAACACGACGCTTGCCGTAATAAGTAGGCAGCCAATCAAGAATAATCCGGCCAGTATGCTTAATCGAGCGAGTAAGGTTGTCATAGAAATGGAAGTTGCTCATGTCGCTTTGCTGCTGCATCGCGTTAAGAGCCTTGCCAGACTGATTCCCCGGCGCATTCATAGCCGGATCGAACATGCCCAAAACCCGCTGCAAATCGTTATGCGCGCCCTCAGCTACATTAATGAAACCATCGGGGATAGGTGCCGGCGGAAGCGGCATGGGAGGCGGATAGGGCTCTCCTGCCTCGTCCTTGTCGTTGATATGCAGAACCATACGGCTAGATAGATTGGACTGCTGCCATTCATCCTCATAGCCCTTGTCCTGTCCGCTAGCAAGAATCACCTTGGCTTTGGGTTGCAGCGCAACAGACTCGACAACCGCCGTCTTCATGAAGTTAAGCAGCCGTTGCGGATCTTTGGCAAAGCGCACGACACCGAACCGATACGTCCGGCCGTCGATAATCATGTGCCCACCGTAGACCGGCACAATTGGGATGTACCGACCTGGCAGGGCTCGTTCCTCTAGGACCTCTACCGCGCTGACCTTGTACCAGCAGACTTCCCGGCGCCAGCTCTGCCGATCACCCTTGACCTTGACGCCTACCTTTTTCAGTAGCTCAAGGTCCGGCATTTCACTGGCCCAGAAGGTGTTTCCATCGTCAAGGTGGACGAGCTTTTCCTTCTTCTTGTTGATCCTGTAAAACTCGGCAACCCGGATATTCTCCTTCGTTACCCATTCCGCCGTCCCATCCCCTACGCTTCTGGCAGAGAATTGCTGCATGTCAGCATCGGGATACAGGCGCTCGAACTCCTTGCGGGGTATTAGATCCGTGATAAGAGCGCGTTCAGCATCGCTACCGTCAGGCAGCATGCTATTAGGATCCCAATACACAGTGAAAGGATTAAATATCGGGTTGATCTTGATATCCTGGTCAAAGGAATCGTCCGATACATAATCAGCGGTGAGACGCCAATACCCACGGCCAATGCGAACGCTAAATTCGCTAGCAGTGTCGTAGGCTGTGTCAGCATCGCTTACCTGTTCGATATGGCGAGTTACGCCAGTGATGATTTCAGCAATCTTGGCGTCCGACGAATTGTTGATGCCCTGCGCCTTGATCCGAGGGCGCTGCTGGCGAATCTGATTGCAGATTTGACGGATGTAGGTTTCCGTCTCGTTGACCGTGAACCATGGGCGTTGCTCTAGATTGCGCTGGTTCTGCATTTGCTGGGGCCATTGGTCCCCGTAACTGAACCGTAGATCCTCCTGCTCCTGCGTGCGATTCGTGGAGTCTGCATCAGACGATTCCCGAAGGAATTGAACCGCCTCTTGGGCGATATCGTCACCCTTCGGGTCTTCTTTAGCCATTGAATCGTCCCCGGTACATATCGATAGCTACATGAGCCTC
>Ga0181528_10000678_pt1 | contig 22822 bp, 15 predicted proteins | sample PEATcosm2014_Bin_47_FD_119742 | JGI IMG/M metagenome (GOLD analysis project Ga0181528, IMG submission 119742) | Peatland microbial communities from MTU Mesocosm Facility, Houghton, MI, USA - PEATcosm2014_Bin10_10_metaG | ecosystem: Environmental > Terrestrial > Soil > Wetlands > Peat | place...
AACATCCGCCTCTTTCTCAACAGCGAACTGACCGCGCTCAAGGGATTCAACGGTAACTTCAAGCCCACCCTGAAAACCGCGGACGGCGAACCGCTTGAGTTGGACGCTGGCTCAGTGCTGGTGTGTACCGGATACAAGGAATTTGATGCCTCCCGCATTGAGCAGTACGGATACGGACGGCTCCCGGACGTGATTACCTCCTTTGAATTGGAGGCCATGTTGCGGCAGGGAAAGCTGGAGACCAAGTCCGGCAAGCAGCCGCGTTATGTGTCCATCATCCATTGCGTAGGCTCGCGCAGCCAGGAATTCCATCGTTATTGTTCGCGCGTTTGCTGCGCCACTGCGCTCAAGTACGCACTTGAGGTTAAGTCTGCTCTACCCGGGGCTCGCGTTGCCAATTTGTATACGGATATGGAAGCCTTCGGAAAAGGATGCGAGGACTTCTACCGCCAGTGCGCCGAGGCGAAAACCAGCTTCATGATGTACGCCAAGGATCAGCTACCGACGATCCGCGCCGCAGCACCAGGGGACGGATGCGGGATGTTGATCACGATCAAAGAACAGCTCTCCGGCCAGGAGATCGAGATGCCGGCAGACCTTGTGGTTCTGATGGTCAGTATGGAGCCCCGCGAGGACGCTGGAGAAATGGCTCGACTCGTCAACATCAGTTGCGACAAAGATGGATGGTTCATCGAGAGCCATCCTAAGCTTGATCCGGTGGCCACCACTACCGACGGAGTTTACATTGCCGGAGCCTGCCAGTTTCCGAGGGATATCCCGGAATCGGTCACGCAGGGCCGCGCCGCCGTGGCGCGCATCCTGGCCAAAGTCGCACAGGGACAAATTACGGTCGATGCCATGTACTCGGAGGTCCAGGACAAACTCTGCGCCGGGTGCCAAACCTGCTTCTCGGTCTGTCCCTACGGTGCCATCGAGTTCAACGCGGAGAAACACATCAGCCACATCATCAGCGCCGTCTGCAAGGCCTGCGGTTGCTGCGCCGTCGCCTGCCCGGCAGGAGCGATCAAGGTACGCCACTACACCGACGAGGAGATCTACGCCCAGATCGAAGGGGTACTCTGAGAGTCCTCGGTACTTAGACCATAGAGGGCTAAGCAACATACTTAGCTGACGCGTAAGGTTCTAAGCAATAACCTGAGCTATCTTTCATCTTGTCAGACAAGCTGACATGTAGTACTGTCTCTCTGGCCAATTAATTTTGCGTGCGCCGAAGCTGCGGCGCGACAAACGGGCGGAAGATGCACTGCTCTGTCAAAGCGTATTGCGCTGCCCTCATCGCATCAGAGGACGGCCCTGAAAGGTACGACTTATGTTGGATAACGACATCATCGAACACTTCCGTTTCATCGTAGGAAAAAACAATGTACTCACCAGCAAGGTGAACCTAGCTACCTACAGCTATGACGCCACGGCAGACATGCCTACCGGATCTCCTGAAGTAATCGTAATGCCGACCAGCACTGAACAGGTGCAGGACGTCGTCAACGTCGCCCGGAAGCATGGGATCGCAATTTATCCCAGAGGCGCCGGAACGAACCTGAGCGGTGGGACCATTCCGGTAGAACACGGGATCGTGCTTTCTCTGCAGAAGATGGACAAGATTCTGGAGGTCGATGCGGAGAATTTGACCGCCACAGTGCAGCCCGGCGTGGTGATACAGGAACTCAATAATGCCGCGGCCCCACATGGGCTGATGTATCCGCCCGATCCAGGAACGGTAACTACGGCTACGATGGGTGGATCGGTTGCGGAAAACTCCGGTGGCCTCCGCGGATTGAAATACGGCGTGACCAAGCATTACGTGATGGGCATGGAAGTTGTGTTGGCCAACGGCGACCGGGTCCGGTTCGGCGGCAAGACGGTGAAAAACGTCACCGCCTACGACTTCTCCAATCTGTTCTGCGGTTCCGAGGGCACGCTCGGCATCATCGTCGAGATCACTTGCAAGTTGCTTCCAGTGCCGAAGTTCCGCCGCGCGATGCTGGCCTCGTACAAGACAGTGGAGGACGCGGGCAAGACCGTTGCGGGCATCATCAAGGCGCAGGTAATTCCGGCGACGCTGGAAATCATGGACAACATGACCATCCGGACGGTGGAGGACTTTGCGCACGTTGGGCTGCCGGTCGACGCGGAAGCGTTGCTCTTGATCGAAGTGGATGGCATGGCCGAAGAAGTTGTGGCACGCGAAGCCGAGGCCGTGGTGAAAGTGGTGACGGAGAACAATGGATCGCTTCGCGTCGCTAATTCTGACGCCGAGCGCGACAGCGTTTGGGCCGCCCGGCGCGCGGCGCTGCCTGCGCTGGCGTCGCTGAACAACACCGTAGTACTCGAGGATGCCACGGTGCCGCGTAGTCGCATCACCGATATGCTGCTTGCGATGTCGGCCATTGGACGCAAGTACAACCTGGTTCTCGGCACCTTCGGACACGCGGGCGATGGCAACCTGCATCCCACGATTCTTGCCGACAAGAACAACGCCGACGAGATGGCACGGGTTCATAAGGCGGTGGACGAGATCTTCGAGACAGCCCTGAAATTTGGCGGCACACTGTCCGGCGAGCACGGCATTGGGATGGCCAAGATGAAATATCTCGGTAATGAGATTGGCGATGCGGGCCTGAACCTTATGCGAAGCATCAAGAATGCACTCGATCCCACTCACATGCTGAATCCCGGGAAACTGGTTCCCCAGAAACAGGAGGCCGCGCATGGCTCCCGGTGAGCAGTCAACCCCAGGTATTTACGACGATTTGCAGGCAATCCGGAAGGAACTCGACAAGTGCATGCATTGCGGCTTTTGCATGGCTGCGTGCCCGGTTTACAACACTGACAAAATAGAAGCAGGCGTAGCGCGCGGCAAAGTCGGCGTAGCCAATGCGGTGCTGGATGGCACGCTCGCCATCGACGACCCGGAAGTTGTCAACATGCTGTTCAACTGCCTGGTCTGCAAGTCCTGCATGCAGAGCTGCCCCACCAAGGTCAACTTTGATCGCATCATGCTTGCAATGCGCGCTGCTATCGTGAGAAAAAACGGACTGCCGTGGCTGAAAAAAGCCATCTTCAACACCTTGAAACATCCCGGAGTTTTCGACGCCGGAATGAAGGCAGGCGCACTGCTGAGCGGAATTGCATTTCGCGATGCTGGACAGCGGGCAATCGCCCCGCGCTCTCCCTTCGCCTTGGTCGGCAAGAACGCTGGCTTTGATGAAGACAGGATGTTTCCAGCACTCGCCAGGGAGCCTCTGCGGGATCGGGTTCCCGAACTGATCCAGGTAAAGAAACCGCAAACCAAAGTGGCGTTCTTTACCGGATGTTCGATGAACTATTTCTATCCTGAGACCGGCGAAGATTTGATCTCCGTCTTGCAGGCAAACAATGTTGATGTGTCGATTCCAAAAAATCAGGGTTGCTGTGGAATCCCGGTGTTTGTCCACGGCGACGTTGAGACGATTCGCCAGCTTGCGAGAACCAATCTTGACGCAATGGACCGCAGCGGTGCCGAGTATCTCATCACGGGTTGCGGCTCCTGCGGTGGCGCATGGAAACATGAGTACAAGGAGATTTTCAGCGGCGATCCCGTGTACGGTCCCAAAGCCGAACACTGGAGTAAGCGCGCCTACGATATTTCGACTTTCCTGGTCGATGTCATCAAGTACCGTCCACCGCAAGGCAAGGTGGATGCCGTGGTCACCTACCACGATTCATGCCACCTGAAGAAGACGATGGGCGTGTCGCGCGAGCCGCGCGAAATTCTGAAAAACATTCCGGGAGTCACGCTGAAAGAGATGGCAAAGCCGGATGCATGCTGCGGAAGCGGTGGCTCGTATGTGCTGACTCACTTTGGAACCGCAACCGAGATCGCAAAAAGAAAAGTGGACGATGCCAACAAGACCGGCGCCGACACGGTTACAACTGGGTGCCCGGCTTGCATGATGCAACTGATGGATAACGTTCACCGCTTTGGAAATGGACAGCAAATCCGGCACTACGTTTCCGTCCTCGCGGAATCGTATCGCAACGAGCAAGCCACGAAGTAGCACCTTCGGGATTCCCATTCGAGCCCACTTGTGGGCTTGAATGGGAATTCAACTCCACCCCCTACAGTCATGGAAAGATTCTAGCCGCCTGCGATGGCTCCCACGATCAGGAAAGGCTCCGCTCCCAGCATGACGGGAGCTGGCAGTGGAGTATCGGGCGGTTCATGCGACAGATCCTGCTCGCAGGCGAAGAACCTTACGAAGGGCCTGCGCTGCTGGGTAGTGAAATCGCGAATGGTACCGCGCAACATCGGATAGCGCGCCTCCAGTTCGTCGAGGAGCAAGCGCTGCGTATTCAGCCCCGCTGAATCGAGTTTTACCTCGCCGTTGATGTGCGCCAATACCTTTAGATTCGGCGGCAGAACAACTCTTATCACAATGTCTGTACCTCCACGGAAAGCACTGCGGGAAGATCACGCACAATGGGAGACCAGGTGTCGCCCGCATCCGGCGACGCGTACACCTGCCCTCCCGTCGTGCCAAAGTACACTCCGCAGGACTCGAGCGAATCAACGGCCATTGCATCGCGCAAAACATTGACGAAACAATTCTCCTGAGGCAAACCCTTTGTGAGTGCCTCCCAATCATTGCCGCCCGTGCGGCTACGATAAACTCTCAGCCTTCCATCCGGCGGGTAATGTTCGGAGTCGCTCTTGATGGGAATGACATACACGGTCTCAGGCTCGTGGGCATGCACGTCAATGACGAAGCCAAAATCGGTCGGCAGATTCCCGCTGACCTCACGCCAGGAGTCGCCGCGGTTGTCGCTGCGCATGACGTCCCAGTGCTTTTGCATGAAGAGCACGCCGGGGCGCGATTTATGCATCGCGATGCGGTGAACGCAATGGCCGACTTCGGCATTAGGGTCAGGGATATGTTTCGACACCAGTCCCCGATTGATCGGACGCCATGACTGGCCTCCGTCGTCCGTGCGGAAAGCACCCGCGGCAGAGATTGCGATGTAGATACGCTGGGGATCGCTGGGGTCGTGAACAATAGTGTGCAGGCACATACCACCGGCTCCCGGTTGCCAGTTTGGTCCCGAGCCGTGCCCTCGCAACCCGGAAAGTTCCTGCCAGGTCTTCCCTCCGTCACGCGAACGGAACAAAGCCGCATCCTCGACGCCTGCATAGACAGTGTCGGGATCGGTCAGCGACGGTTCGAGATGCCAGACTCTTTTGAACTCCCACGGATGCGGCGTGCCGTCATACCACTGGTGAGTTCCCGGGACTCCGTCGTATGCGAACTGGTTGCCAACGGCCTCCCAGCTCTTGCCTCCATCATTGGAGCGCTGAACCACCTGCCCGAACCAATCGCTGGTTTGCGAGGCATACAGTCGATTTGGATCGACGGGCGATCCCTTGAGATGATAAATCTCCCAGCCCGCAAAATGGGGTCCGGCCACGTCCCAGTGCTTACGCTTGGAATCCGAAGTCAGTATGAAGGCACCTTTGCGCGTGCCAACCAAAACCCGCACTTTCCCCACGCTTAGCCCCCTTTCCTGGCGTGATTCTGATTCACTGCTACCAAGCCCATGGTCTCCCCGAGGCTCATGCCAAGGCATGCGGTATTCGGATGTTTTCTCGGGTAAATGGGATGTAATACCATTTACTCATTCGTAGCCGGACGTATCGACCGCTGGCGAAATCAGACAATTCGGCTTCCCTTAAGAAGCACAGGTCAGGTAGAGTAAGCATCTAAGGAATAAGGTGAGGCACTGTGCGAAAACCCGGGCTTGGCCGCGATTGACTTGGACGTGCGCCCTCCTGCTCGTGCTGCTGAGCGCCTCGCAATCCGCGCATGTGTGTGAGCTGGGAGATCCAGCCCGGACTCCATCCGGTGGCCTGGCGCAGATAAGCGGCGTCCGGGGCGCGCACGTATTCTGCGCGATCTGCGCAAGCGTTCATTCGCCTTCGCTGGCGGCGTCGCTGGTTGCTTTACCCTCAATGGATACTCCTACGGAAGCGCCCATTCAAGGACGTGCGCTCGGGAGGTCCGTCGCCCGAGACTTCGCTCTGTATATTCGTCCACCTCCCATCGCGTAGCCCGCTGTCTCCTTCCCCAAAAATACGGTTTTCAGTGCTGGTGTAGTTCAGCCAGACCACAATTGCGTGGTCTCCGGTATGGACGGTAAAAAGTGAAACTCTCCGCTGGTACTCGCACAAAAAACTCCCGCTCAGGTTTTGCCCGGAAGATTGCTACTGCACTTGTGGTGGCTTTGTTTGCGTCCCTGGCCGGCGCGCAGACGCCCGCGACGCGCATCAATCTTGACCAAGCCATCGATCTGGCGCTCGCCCATAGTCATACCTTGAAGGCAGCGCGCACCCAGATTCAACAGAATCAGGCACAGGAAATCACTGCGTCGTTGCGACCCAACCCGACGCTGGCTTGGGACGCGCTTTTTTTGCCGACCTTCAGTCCTCAAAATTTTTCAGTGAACAACCTCGCGACCAATCAGCAGTTTGACGTTGGCGTGAGCTATCTGTTCGAGCGCGGCAGGAAGAGGTTTCGCCGCCTGGATGCCGCGCGCGACGCCACGTCGGTGACAACATACCAGGTGAGCGATGCGGAGCGCACTCTCGTCTTCAACGTGGCTCAGCAATTCATAGCCGCACAGCTTGCTCAGTCGGTGCTGGACTTTGCGAAGAAAGATCTCAGCAGCTTTGAGGAGACGGTCAGGATCAGCGAAGCGCGATACAAAGCGGGCGACATCAGTGAGGGCGACCTGCTGAAGATCCAGATACAGCTCTTGCAGTTTCAAACAGACGTAGCCGGAGCCGAGGTTTCTAAGGTACAGGCACTTGCCAGTCTGAGGCAGTTGCTGGGCTTTGACGCCGTTGCGGCCGATTATGAGGTGGATGGAGAGCTGACCTATCAGCCCGTGACGGTAAATCTGGATGACCTGCGGTTGCGGGCCTTGAAGATGCGTCCGGACCTGCTGGCAGCGCTCCAGGGCGTCACGGCGGCGCAGAGCCAGATCGCCCTCGCCAAAGCGAACGGAAAAGTCGATTTGACCGCGGGGCTTTCCTATAGCCACGTCGCTGACCAGAGTTCGATGAGCGTCAACTTTGCCATTCCGATGGCGATATTCGACCGCAATCAGGGCGAGATTGCACGGACTCGTTATGCGCTTACGCAATCGCAAGAGAACGCCGAGGCCGCCAGTGACGCCGTGCTGACAGATGTTCGAAATAACTACGAGGGATTCTCGACCAATAAGAAAATTCTCCAGCTTTATCTGTCGGGGTATCTGAAGCGGGCGCAGGATTCGCGCGATATCAGCGAGTATTCCTATAAGCGTGGAGCCGCCAGTCTGCTTGACTTTCTTGACGCCGAGCGCAGTTATCGCTCCACTCAACTGGCCTATCGCCAGGCGCTGGCCAACTACCTGGTATCAATCGAACAGTTGAAACAGGCCGTGGGCACGAGGGTATTGCCATGAGTTCCGAATACAGAACCAGTAGGTTGCGATGTGCGTCTGCTCTGATAGGTATCCTGCTGCTGTGCGCGATGCTGGGATGCAAAACGCCGGCGCAGAAGCCGGCCGATTCAGGGACTTCGAGCGACAAAGCCCAACTGTTGACGCTGCCACAGGACCAGATGGCACATCTTCAGATCGTAACGGTCGCGCCTACGGCGATTCCGCGCAGCCTGCGGTTGACCGGCGCGGTGGCCTATGACGCGTTCAACACAACGCCGGTCATTAGCCAGATCGGAGGCCCTGTCAGCCGGATCGTAGTGATGCCCGGCCAACAGGTTCATAGTGGCCAACCTCTGCTCTATGTCACCAGCCCCGACTACTCGCAGTTGCTGGCAAACTACCTCAAGGCTCGCGATGCATTTCAATTGGCAGACAGGGGTTACAAGCGGGCGAAAGACCTCTTCGAGCACCATGCGATAGCGGAACGCGATCTGGAAGCAGCCGAGTCGGTGCGCACGCAGGCCTCCGCCGATCTTGGCGCGGCGGAGCAGTCATTGAAAATCCTGGGGATTGCGAAACCCGAGAGCATCGTTGGTAAGCCGGCGGTTTCCGAGATTCCAGTGCTGGCTCCGATTGCCGGCGAAGTTGTGGAGCGGCTGGCGTCGCCTGGGCAGGTAATTCAAGCCGGAGCCACGCAGGTGTTCACCATTTCAAATATGAGCACCGTATGGGTGCTGGCGAATATTTATCAGAATGACTTTCCCTATGTTCACCTCGGCGATCAGGTAACAGTTACCTCGGACTCATACCCCGGTACCGAGTTCAGGGGTAAGATTGCCTACATTGCTTCAGCGCTCGATCCGAACACCCGCACCCTGCAGGCTCGTATCGAGGTAAAGAATCCACGCGGCCAACTCAAGAAAGACATGTACGTGGTTACCACGGTACAGGCCGCTACCATACAGAATGCGCTCACCGTACCGGCTGCCGCCGTGTTGCGCGACGCAGAGAATCAGCCGTTCGTTTACGTGGTGGACCAGAACAACAAAATTGCCCGTCGTGCGGTGACGCTTGGTGAGAGCACTGGGGGCGATACGCAGTTAAACAGCGGCGTTACCGCGGGAGAGCGCGTGGTTGGCGATGGCAGCTTATTCCTGCAGTTTGCGACGACGGCGCAACGATGACGACAGAAGAGCAGAACCAAGGCAGCGAACGTAACGGGCAGAGCGGGATGATTCACCGCATTGTGCAGATGTCCCTGCGGCAGCGATTCTTTGTGTTGATGCTGGTGCTTTTCATCTGCGTCTGGGGCGTATTGTCGTTCCGGCAAATGCCGGTGGATGCTTATCCCGACCTCGCTCCTCCCATGGTCGAGATCATTACGCAATGGCCCGGACATGCCGCTGAAGAGATGGAGCGTTTGGTTACTCTGCCTCTTGAAGTGGAGATGAACGGCGCGCCACAGCTCGTGGTGATGCGCTCCATTACGCTATACGGACTCTCCGACATAATCCTGACGTTCAACGACAATACGGATAACTACTTTGCCCGTCAAAACGTATTCGAGCGCTTGGGGGAAGCGCAACTTCCAAACGGCGTAACGCCGTCGCTTGCCCCACTGTTCAGCCCGAGCGGGCTGGTTTACCGCTACGTGCTGGAGAGCCCCGACCGCAGTCCGCAGGAGCTGAAGACGATAGAAGACTGGGTCGTCGAGCGCGCATATAAATCCGTGAATGGCGTGGCCGATGACTCGGGCTTCGGCGGCACGGTGATGCAGTACCAGGTGTTGCTGGATCCCGCGCGATTGTTTGGGTATCACCTGACGGTGCCGCAGGTGATGCAGGCACTGGCCAATAACAATGCCAACGCGGGCGGAGGCTTCTATTCGCAAGGTGGCCAGTTTTTCTATGTGCGCGGTATCGGCCTCGTGCGCGACATCAAAGACATTGAAAGTGTCGTGGTCGGCTCCAACAAGGGAACGCCAATCCGCGTTCGCGATATTGGACAGGTAGAGATTGGACACGCGCCACGCCTGGGACAGTTCGGATTCCAAAAGAATGACGACGCCGTAGAAGGAGTCATTCTGATGAGGCGCGGTGAGCAGACTCAAACCGTGCTGCAAGGCGTACAAAAGAAGACCGAAGAACTGAATCGGCTGATCCTGCCTAAGGACGTCAAGATTCATCCGTTTTATGACCGCAGCGATCTGGTGGAACTGACCACTCACACGGTCGAGGACAACCTGTTACGCGGCATGATCCTTGTGTTTATCGTGCTGATCTTCTTTCTGGTCAGCTTCCGCGCCGCGATCATCGTGTCGCTTACGATACCGCTCTCCCTGCTGTTCGCGTTTATCTTCTTGCACGCGCACGACGTTTCCGCGAACCTGCTGTCCATCGGAGCCATCGATTTCGGAATCATCATCGACGGAACTGTGGTGATGATGGAAAACATCTACCGCGAGCTGGCCGAACGGGCTGGGACGGAATACAAACTCAACGAAGTAATTCTGGCGGCGGCTCATGACGTTGACCGGCCCATTTTCTACTCGGTCGCCGTGATCATCGCTGGATACCTGCCTATTTACGCACTGAGCGGCCCGTCTGGAAAGCTCTTCCATCCCATGGCTGACACCATGTCGTTCGCACTGCTTGGCGGACTGGTGCTGACCTTAACGCTGATTCCGGTTCTGGCTTCCTACTGGTTCAAAGGAGGCGTACGCGAAAAGGTGAACCGGCCATACGAGGCAATCAAGCGCTTCTACGCCGGCAAACTCTCATGGTGCCTGGACCATCGCGGGTGGACGTTATCCGTGGCTACCGCGATCTTCGGCGCGACGTTATTGCTCGCGCCCTTCATCGGGGGCGAATTCATGCCGCATCTGGATGAAGGCGCGCTGTGGGTCCGCGCAACAATGCCGTACACCATTTCATTTGAGGAAGCGTCCGGTATTGCTCCGAAGCTCCGTGACATCCTGATGTCTTACCCACAGGTAACCGAGGTAGGGTCTGAGTTAGGGCGTCCCGATGATGGAACCGATCCGACGGGCTTCTTCAACTGTGAGTTTTATGTGGGACTCAAGCCATACAACGACAAGACATGGAAGCAAGGCGATATCCACACTAAAGAGGAGTTAATCAAGTCGATCAATCAACGCCTCACGGCCTATCCGGGAATCATCTTCAACTACACGCAACCCGCTGAAGACGCGGTGGACGAAGCGCTCACCGGATTGAAGAGTTCACTGGCGGTGAAGGTCTATGGCACCGACCTGAAAGTTCTCGAAGACAAAGCGCTGCAGATCAAGAACGTGCTGGAAAAGGTTCCGGGATTCACCGAGTTGACCGTGGTGCGAGAGCTGGGGCAGCCGAGCCTGTTAATCGATGTGGATCGCGAAAAGATCGCGCGATACGGCGTGAATGTTTCAGACGTAGAAGCGGTGATCCAAGCCGCGGTCGGCGGTCAGGCTACAACACAGGTTATCCAGGGAGAAAAGCTGTTTGACCTTGTGGTTCGTATGCAGCCGCAATTCCGCAGCAGCCCCGCGCAAATTGGAAACCTGTTAGTGGGTACGCCCGACGGTTTGCAGATTCCGTTAAAGGAGCTTGCGAGTATCACTGAAAGTAACGGTGCGTCCTTCATCTATCGCGAAGACAATTCGCGCTACATCGGCGTGCAATACAGCATCGAGGGCCGCGACCTGGAGCGCGCCGTGCTCGACGGCCAGAAGGCCGTTGATAGCGCGGTAAAACTGCCGGAGGGATATAGGTTGGCTTGGGGCGGTGAGTACAGTCAGTTCCTGGCCGCCAAAGAGCAATTGAAAGTGATCGGGCCTCTGTCAATTCTACTTATCTTTCTGATCTTGTTTGCCCTGTACGGGAACTTCAAGTTTCCCTTTACCATTGCCTTGGGAGTTGTGATAACCGAACCAGTTGGCGCTCTGATTGCTCTGAAGTTGACGCACACTCCGTTCAGCGTGTCATCAGTACTGGGATTGTTGGCGCTGATGGGCGTTTCGGTGGAAACCGCTGTCATCCTGGTGTCATACATCAACAAGCTCCGCTTGGAGGGTAAGAGCATTCGCGAAGCCACATACGCAGCTTCCCTGCTGCGTTTGCGCCCAATCATGATGACGGCCCTGGTGGCGTGTCTTGGCCTGTTGCCGGCGGCAATGTCACATGGCATCGGCTCGGATACGCAGCGGCCATTCGCGATTGTGATTGTTGCGGGATTGATGTCGCGATTGCTGCTGGGCTTCTTCGTGAACCCGGTGCTCTATGAAATGGTTGCGCAACCGGACGACGTGTTGCAGGTGTAAGACTTCGCCGCAATCAATTGCGCAAATTGACAGCGCGGAGACCGAACGGCTTGAAGCAGCAGAGGCAACTGAAGCGAAGCACTTCTATGAATGTCTGATTCATTTCGCTGCCCATTTGCGAGCTCGTCCAGATCAGGCTGGACTCAATTAGGAAGCACCTTGCCTTTCGTTTCTTCGCCAAACGGAATGACCAGCAGGCCGATGCCAAACGCAATTGCCGTAAGGGCCACGGGCTTGCCAAGGGTCCCCATGTTGCGAACCATCGCGCCCAAACCGAAGTTCACTCCGGCCCCGATGAAACGTCCAAAGGAGGTCGCAAAAGCGAACGCGGTGGCGCGAACCGTGGTGTCATATTGCTCTGGCAGCCAGAGACTGAACATGGTGAAGTTACCGCCGAAAAAGCCGAGGAAGAACAACGTCGCGATGAATGGATAGAGCGCGTTGTGCAGGTAAAACGCCCATCCAAAGCTCAGCAGGATGCACAATCCCATTCCCGCGAAATACGCTGCCAAGGTTCTTCTGCGCCCGAAGCGTTCAGCCAGTGAAGGCAGTGACAGACAGCCGAGAATGGTGCCGATCGACAACAGCGCGGTGCCATAGGATGCCATGCGCACGGCCTGCGCCTGAATCATTCCGGCCTTTTTCGCCAGAAAGATGATTGCCGTCGGTTCATACACAGCACCGGCCCAAAGACCAATGATGGCCACCGTCAGAAGCGCGGTGTTCACCAAGGTCCGGCGCTGGTAGATTCCACTGAAGATTACTCGAAGCGGAGAACGCTTGCGGATCGCCTGAACCTGGGATGCTTGCGCAGACTTCGTCCAGCGGTCTGGCTCCTTGACGCGCAGCATGATCATGAACGCCAGGATGACTGGGGACAGGCCACACCAGAACATCGCACGCCATCCGTAGTGCGCGCCTACCGTGTAGTTAAGGGCGGCGGCAAGAAAGAAGCCGGCATAATAACCGGTCTGCAGGTACCCAGCACCCATTTTTCGCCGGTCTTCTGGCCATGCTTCTGCCACGTAGGTTCCGGCAAGCGCCCACTCGCCTCCAATACCCACGCCGGCAATTAACCTGAAGATCGCCAGTTGATAAATGCTCTGTGCCATTGCTGCTGCGCCCGTGAACAACGCATAGACAAGAATGGTGCCAGCGAGCACGCGCGTGCGTCCATACTTGTCGGCAATCGGGCCCCAGATGAAGGACAGCCCCCAGCCAATCAGAAAGAGCGCAAACAGTATGGAACCGGCGAGTCCGACGTTTGCCGGAGTGCTCGCAATCCCAGACCTGGGAAGAAGCTCGGTAAGCGCCGGGGCCAGGACAAGGGCGTAGATGAAGGAGTCCATGCCATCAAGGGTCCAGCCTCCCCATGCAGCCCAAAAGCCCGTAATTTGTGATCGAGTCAGCTTCTCCTTGCGAGATGGTGCTGGGAAAACTATCGCCCGCTCTGCCACTGTGCCCCTCCAAAAAGACTTAAACCTGATTGCAGATCCGATCGAAATCACACACGTAAAAGCACAGCCCCAAAGGTAAGTATCAGATGCACTTCGTAGAGCCGAGTTGCCCTGAACTTACTTTCAATTGAAAACGGAATTCTTCCGACCAGCACTGCTTGCGTTCGGTGCGAAAGTCGACGTGCGGGACTCGCGGAAGCGCTCCCTACGGCGCTGGTACGCGGTTGGCGATACCGGGAATTGTCACGGGAAGGTGACCGCGTGCAGGCATCTCTCCGAAGAGAAACTTAACCGCGCTTACCTCCGACGCCGGTACGTTGGAGAACGTACAGATATAGTTCTGCACGCTAGGGTACTGGACAATCAGATAGGGGTTGCCAAGAGCTACCACAACAGTCTTGTGGTTCGCGGCCTTGATGACGCTTGCGAGCACCGATGCAGGTCCATCCTCCAGGGCTGGTGCGCCCGAATCGGCGCCTCCGGTGCGTCCCCCAGCGGGCACGGCGTAAACAGCGGCAACGACGCGCTCGGCTTCCACCGCTGCTTCAAGGACATCTGGAGCAAAGAACGGGGCAATCAGATTGTCCACGTAAAACACGCGCGCATCCGGTACGCGGGAACGAACTTCGCGAACAAGGGCATGACCGTTGTCGCCGCGAATGTCGTCGGTGAACACCAGCACCAGAAGGCCATTGCCGGACTGGACTGCCGAGTGATAGGCAAGCTGCGGCGTGATGGAAGTGGTCCGAGGCAGCGGGAGCAACCGGCGGCTCTCGCGCACATTTTGCTGAGCGTTTTCGCGAACAATCGTCACTGCGTCGTCGGCAATTTTCTGCGCCATGGCCACGTTTTCAGGGCGGGCCACCGCGTCATTCACGGCATCGAGATCGACGAAGCGGTTCTTGTGGAGACCAAGGGCGGCTTTGGCACGCAGAATCTTGCGAACTGATTCATCGATGCGCTTCTCGGAAATTTCACCGTTCTTTACCGCCTCCAGCACTCCGTTGTATGCACCGTCGAGGTCTCCGGGAATGATCACGCAATCGGCTCCGGCCTTGATGGCCTCAACGGCGGCACGGCCCGCGCTTTGCGGCGTGTTGCCGCCAAAGATCCGGGTTAAACCGTTCATGTCCATCGCATCGGTGACGACAAGACCATGAAAGCCAAGTTCATCCTTGAGCAACCCCGTTGTGATGTTGCGGGAGATGGTGGCTACGCGTCCAGCTTCCGGCTCAAGCGCAGGCACTGCCAGGTGGCCCACCATCACGGCATCCACTCCGGCGGCAATGGCTGCGCGGAACGGCGGCAATTCGACCTGGTCGAGTCGCTCGCGGCTGGCAGAAACGCGGGAGATGGAAAGGTGCGAGTCAGTATCGGTGTCTCCGTGCCCGGGAAAGTGCTTTGCCGTCGCCATGCCGTGCGCGTCGTGAACTCCACGGATGAACGCGGCGACCAATTGACTGACCTCCAGCGGATCTTCCCCGAAGGAGCGGGTGTTAATGATGGGATTGTTGGGATTAGAGTTCACGTCCGCGTCGGGATAGAAGTTCCAGTGGACGCCGATGGCGCGGGCTTCAGCCGCGGAGATGCGTCCGAACTGGTATGCGTAATCGGCGTTGCCGGTCGCTCCAATCGCCATCGCATGGGGGAAACCCGAGCCGCCGTGGAATCGCATCGGCAGTCCGCGCTCAAAATCGGCGGCGAAAAGCAGCGGAAGATCGCTGTCGCTCTGCAACTGATTGGTCAACGCGGCGGCGTCAAGGGGGCTCGCCTTCACCAGGAATCCGTTGTCCGTGGGTGAGGTGATTCCGTAGGAACCGAGGTGATACTTTTTCATCTGGTCGCGCAATCTCACATAATCCGCGCCGTTGACGTTCATGAAATCGACCTTCGCCCACACCATGAACAACTGCCCAACCTTTTCCTCCATGGACATCTTTTTGAGGGTCCGGTCAGCCCAGCGCGCTCCGGTTGTATCATTGGCCGCGGCTGCCGCCGCTACGTCATCGGCCACGGTTGCGCCTGGGGTTATACCCAACGTCGCGCCCACCAAAACGAGGAGAATTGCGAAAACCCGAAATGAATACCGCATGATGGAAACCATAGCACCTAAAATACTTGGGGGGGAGAAGTGAAAGTCCAATCTGCGATTCTTCGATTCTTTCTGACGGTGCCAATCGTCTTGGCGCTTTGCACTGAATTGCCTGCCCAGAACGCATCGGCTCTCTCCAGCGTGGACCAGATCATGAACGCGGCTGTGTCGCGCGGAACCATTCCTGGTGCAGTCGTGCTGGTCGGACACAGCGGCACGGTAGTTTACCGCAAGGCATTTGGAATGCGCTCCTTGGAGCCGGACAAAGAAGCAATGACCATCGACACGATTTTCGATATTGCGTCGATGACAAAGTGTATTGCCACGGCGACTTCCGTGATGAAACTGGTAGAGCAAGGCAAGGTACGGATCAACGATCCGGTGGTGGTTTACCTGCCGGAGTTTGCCAGGAACGGCAAAGAAAACATCACCGTCCGTCAATTGCTCACGCACTTCTCGGGACTGAGAGAGGACCTCGATCTGAAACGGGTCTGGAAGGGTCGCGAAGCCGCGTACGAGATGGTCATGGACGAAAAACCCGCGTTCCCGCCCGGCTCACGCTTTTTGTATAGCGACGTTAATTTTGAGACGCTCGGATTTCTCGTTGAAAAAGTGAGCGGCTTGCGCCTGAGTGAATACGCCGGGCAAAATGTATTCGCGCCTCTCGGGATGAATGACACGCGCTTTCTGCCCCCCGCTCAGTGGCGCTCGCGGATTGCGCCGACGGTGTACGACGAAAACCGTCAGATGCTGCGCGGGACCGTACATGATCCGGCGGCGCGGCGGATGGGAGGCGTTGCCGGACACGCCGGGGTATTCTCTACTGCCGACGATCTCGCAAAGTTCGCGCAAGATATGCTCTCGGGCTTCCATGTTCTGTCGGCCATGTCGGTGGAGAAGATGTCTACTCCCCAACAGCCGCCCACGGCAACCTCCCTGCGCGGACTTGGGTGGGACATCGATTCACCGTTCTCCAGTAATCGCGGAGAGTTTCTTCCTGTGGGTTCGTTTGGGCATACCGGTTTTACGGGGTCGTCCATATGGATCGATCCGGTTACGAATAGTTATGTGATCATCCTTACCAACGCAGTGCATCCTCATGGATACAACCCCAAGGTGGTGTCACTGAGGGCGCGGATTGCGTCCGCCGTAGCGCAGGGACTTGAACTCACGGTTACGGAAGATCAAAAACTGCACATGGCGCGTATTACCGGCTACAACGAAGCCATGGCAGGATCGCGCCTCGTCACCTCGCGCAACGGATCGGTGCGTACCGGCATTGACGTTCTCGAAAGCCGCGCCTTCGCCGAACTCCGCGAACCCGGCAAGGCGAAGACACGTGTTGCGCTGGTGACCAACCATACGGGCGTGGACGCGCAAGGCCGCCGCACCATTGATGTGCTGGCGAAGGCGCCCGGCGTAGAAGTCGCCGCGATCTTCAGTCCGGAACACGGTGTCACCGGCAGCGTGGACACCACCGCAATTTCGGATTCCAGAGACCCAGCCACTGGATTTCCCGTGTACAGCGTTTACGGAGACACCAGCGCAAAACGCCATCCGTCGCTGCAAGCTCTAAAATCGGCGGACGTCATTGTGTACGACATTCAGGATATCGGGACGCGCTTCTACACCTACGAAACCACGCTCGGATATTTTCTGGAAGCCGCCGCCAAGACCGGCAAGAAAATCTTTGTTCTCGACCGTCCGAATCCAATCAACGGAGCTTATGTTCAGGGACCGGTCAGCGACAAGGGGCGCGAAAGCTTCACCAACTACGGACAGCTTCCAATCCGCCATGGCATGACGATTGGCGAGTTGGCACGCTTCTACAACTCCGAGCGCGGCATCCATTCGCGTTTGACAGTAATCGCAATGGAAGGATGGCAGCGCGGCGATTGGCTGGATTCGACCGGCCTGCTCTGGATCAATCCTTCGCCCAATATGCGCAACCTTACCGAGGCCGCACTCTACCCCGGCATCGGCATTCTGGAGACGACAAACGTATCGGTCGGACGCGGCACGGATACTCCCTTCGAAGTGCTGGGCGCGCCCTGGATTCGCGCCGTCGACCTGGCCGCGTATCTCAACGAGCGAGCGATCGGCGGAGTGCGTTTTGTGCCCACTGAGTTCACGCCAGCCGCCGATGTGTACGCGCAGAAGAAATGCGGCGGAGTGAATATCATCGTCACCGACCGAAACGCGCTCGATGCACCGGAACTCGGCATTGAGATCGCGTCCGCCTTGCACTCGCTCTATCCGGATCAATACGAGATGAAGAACCTGGACCGCTTGATGGTCAACGACGCGGCGGAGAAAGCGATCAGTGCCGGAAAGGACCCAAGGCGGGTATGGATGGATTGGACCGATGCAATTGAAGTCTTCAAGCAGCTCCGGGCCAAGTATCTGCTCTACTAAGAAGTAGGAGAACTGGAACTCATGGGGCTGAACTTGCTGGACATTGCCGTGATCGCCGCATACCTCGCGTGCGTCACCTTGTTCGGCATGCGCTTCCGCCAGAAGCAAACTACCCTCAAGGATTATTTCCTTGCAGAGAACACGATTCCTTGGTGGGCCATTTCCCTTTCCATCGTGGCAGCGGAGACCAGTACCCTCACCATCATCAGCGTCCCCGGCATGGCCTATGACAAGGACTTCCGATTCCTGCAACTGGTGATTGGCTACCTGATTGGCCGCGCCCTCATCTGCGTTCTGCTGATTCCGCATTACTTTCGCGGCGATCTGGTGACGGCCTATCAGTTGATTGAGCGCCGCTTCGGACAGCGCTTGAGATCCCTGACCGCAGGCTTGTTCCTCATCACCCGCGCCGCCGCCGAAGGAGTCCGCGTATTCGCCGTAGCCATTGTCGTGGGCATCGCACTCTCCAATTTGCTCGGCGGCTTCAGCGGCTTCGGACGCGACGTTGCGGCCATCGCCATTGTCACCATCCTCACCATGATCTACACCTTCAAGGGCGGCATGGCCGCAGTGATATGGACCGACGTAGTCCAGCTAGCGGTGTATATCACCGGCACGCTGGTCGGGCTCTTCACCATCTTGCATCTGGTCCCAGGCGGATGGCACACCATCTACGGAGTCGCCTCGACGGCGGGTAAGTTCCGCGTCTTCGACTTCTCATGGAACTTCTACGCGACCTACACTTTCTGGTCCGGAGTGATCGGCGGCACCTTCTTGACCACCGCCAGCCATGGCACCGATCAGTTGATCGTGCAGCGGTTGCTGTCCGCGCGAAGCGAGGCACAATCGAAGATCGCATTGCTGGCCAGCGGATTCCTCGTGATGTTTCAGTTCTCGCTCTTCCTGCTGATCGGCGCCATGCTCTATGTGTTCTACAAACTGCTTCCGCCCGCAGTGGCATTCACCCGCTCGGACACCATCTTCCCGACCTTCATTGTCACCCGCATGCCGCACGGAATCAGCGGTCTGCTGATCTCGGCAATTCTGGCTGCGGCAATGGCCAATTTAAGCGCGGCGCTCAACTCGCTTTCCTCCACCACCATTGTCGATTTCTATTCGCGGATCAATCCTCACGCCAGCGAAAAGCGCCAGGTATTTCTATCGCGGCTGGCAACCGTAGGCTGGGGAGTAGTGCTCTTCGCGCTGGCAATTGTGGCGCGGCGCGGAGGTCGCGTGCTTGAGGTGGGCCTCTCCATCGCATCCGTCGCCTACGGTTCACTGCTCGGAGTATTCCTCTTGGGCGTACTCACGCGCATGGCCTCAGAGCGCGGTGCAATGGTAGGAATGCTGTGCGGCTTTCTTTTGAATATCTACTTGTGGCAGTTCACCAAAGTGCCGTTCACCTGGTACGTTGTCCTGGGAAGCGTCACTACGTTCGCAATCGGCTATGGCGCAAGCCTATTTCTACCTCGCGAGACAATGGCAACCGATGAATGAAGGAGACAAAATGCGCCTTAGCGGCTTGAAGACGGAGCGGCAGAACCGCGTCTCCTCCGATCTGGACAGGCTCAGCGCCCTGGAAATTGTGACGCTGATGAACCGCGAAGATGCCAAGGTTTCGCGTGCCGTGCGCAAGGCTCTTCCTGCGATTGCGAAGGCAATCGACGTGATCCGCGACCGTCTGGCAAAGGGTGGTCGGCTTATCTACGTCGGCAGCGGAACCAGTGGAAGAATCGGTGCTCTGGACGCCCTTGAGTGTCCGCCCACGTTTGGCACCGATCCGGCAACAATCCAATATCTGATTGCAGGCGGCGACCATGCACTGGCGATCGCCAGCGAGTCCAACGAAGATTCCGCTGAACAGGGCGCGAGCGACATCGCCCTCCGCAAGCCCGGCAAGAAAGATGTTGTCGTCGGACTCTCCGCCAGCGGACGCACACCCTACACGGTTGCGGCCCTGAAATACGCACGCAAGAAGGGCGCAGCCACCATCGCAATCGTCTGCAACACCGGGTCGGAATTGGCCAAGGCCGCGCAGCTTGCCATTGAAGCCGAGGTCGGTCCCGAGGTACTTACCGGATCGACTCGCCTAAAAGCCGGAACGGCGGAGAAAATGATCTGCAATATGCTAACCACCGGCGCAATGGCGCGCCTTGGCCATGTGTATGGCAACCTGATGGTCAACCTTCATCTAAAGAATGAGAAGCTGATCGAGCGCGGAATTTCCATTGTGCAACACGTCGCAAAAGTAGATCGAGCGGTCGCGCTCGAAACCTTGGAAGCCGCGGACAGAAAGGTTCCCGTTGCGCTGGTAATGCTCTGCGCGAATGTTTCCAAAGCAGAAGCAGCGCGGCGGCTCAAGCACGCCAGAGGCATTATTCGGCAGGCGATTGAAGCGTAGATATTTGCTACCTCTCGACGGTGCCCCACATCTGCCGAAGTTAGCAGATGTGGGTCTTTGATTCCAAGTCACTCGTTTGGAGTCTGTAACAGCCTTAAAGTTCTTCCATTCCGCAGGTCAGCGGTCCAATGCGACTCGATCTCCACCGCTCCGGGCTCAGCTGTCATGTAATGCCGAAAGCTGCTCCATATCCAATCCTCGGGCTTTTCCACCAGTCCGCGCTTTACCGGATTGCGATGCATGTAACGCAGCTTCTCGACAAAACTCTGGGCCGTGCGCACATTGTGGTCATAGTAGCGCTTTTGCCACAAAGTCCCTGAGTTTTTTTCATAGTGCATCGCCCGGCGCGCGACCGATATCTTAAGGGCCTGAATGGCCTTTGCCAAAAACTCAACTTCGGGTTCAGATATGAGCATGTGTACGTGTTCTGGCATCAGAACATATCCGTACACGCGAAAGCGGTAGCTTCGCCGCATCCGTTCCAGAGATTCGACAAATATGTTGCGGATCAGGTTGTGCTGTAAGCGCGGCAGCCGCCGATAACAACTGAATGTCACGAAATGAGACTGCTCTGATTGTTGATAGCGCTTCAGCCCATAAGGCATGCCAAAAAGAGTATCACTCCTCGCTGCAAACACCCACATCTGCTAGCAGCGGCAGATATGGGGCACCAGGCTGCGCTTTCAAGTGTTCCCGCAACGCCAGCCGCCTTAGGATGGCCAGTTGCAGAAAAGACTAAACCAGATACAGTGCTCGTATGCTCCAGAACTTCATTGGCTTCTATGACATCGGTATTGGTGTGATTGCCTGCAATATCTGCAACACCACTTACAGCCGTTGTTGTGCCTCCGAGAGTTGCGCTGAGAATCAATCCCACTCCCAGAGCGCCTCCCGGTGCGTCGCCGAATGCGACAGTACCAACCAGTCCAACGCCCAACAAAATCTTTCCTACGCCCTTAGCATCTGTCGCTAGACGGGCCGTATTGATGTAGGAGCCTGACGTTGTCTGCTGTTGCGCCTTCAACGGCGTCCCATGCGCGTTATATTTCGCAATTGAAACGGACTATTTCGACCCTCCGCAAACTGCCGCACTGGATGACAGCAGACCTCTGTGTACAAAAACGCTCGTTCCATCAGCGAGAATAGTTACGGCACCACAATTTATCTTTTCTGATATTCGGTCAGTATCCGTTTCGAGAGTACCTGACTTTCCACCCCCGGAAAGAGCTATCCATTTCCCGCCCGCCGACGTGCGCAAATCATCAAAGTTACCGACCGAAGCAACAGTCCTAATCTCCCCGCCTGGCATCACCTTCTTCAAACTCTTCGTATGTCCCATGCTCACGATGTAATATGTCGTTCCACCGCCGGAAGCCAGGGCAAGACAATCGTGCTCGACTGTCTCGACTTTACCCGTACTGATGTCAAAACGCTTCAAAGGAGTGCTTCCCTGGTGATCAAAAGTCCTGGCATACAGTTTGTTTTCTGCTTCGAAAGATATCTCAAATCCGGTAGCCTCGCCGCCATAAACGAATGGAACCGTCCATTTCCGAACGGTTGATGTAGTCTTTGCGTCTCGGACGATCAACTCCCACGATGACTTTCCCACCCTCCAGAAAGCCAGTTTAGATTCGTCGCCCGAAAGCGCTATTCCGTGCGTCGGTCCCTTGGCAACGGTCTTGGGCGGTTCCGCCAGTCGGGTGCTGTCAATTTCAAAAACTCCTTCCGTTGTCTCGAATATGGCACGCTGTCCATCGACACTCCACACGACGTTGGAATCGACCTGTAGAGTTTCGAACTTCGCAAACCTGACAATCTTGGAAGTATCCAAATCCACTACCGCTGGCACGCCAGAGCTGAGCTCTTCATCGTCTGCTCTACTTGCGGAGAACAGAAAGACCTTAGCATCCGTCGGGCTCGCAGTCAGGCCAAACACAAGCCGAGCATCAGGGACCTTGTAGCGCCGCTCAGCGGAGCGCAGTGCTGCCGGAGACAGAATAAGTATGATTGCTGCAAAGACTAAAAGTTTTTGAGCCCGTTTCACATTTCCGCTCGTCATTGATCGTCACCTCCAACTGCCACGTGAATATGCGTTGTATGAAGTTGAATTAGCTCTTGTTGCTTAGCAGGAGTAGACGCCGTGAACGGATCGCCATTCTTGTATATTTGGGCACCAGGTGCAAACACCTCGTGTGCTCCGCTGTTGTTAGCGTGATCTACCAGTTGATCTATAGTCTGAGTGGCTACGGAATTGCGATCATATTCGCGTTGCGTGGCTGGCATACCGTTGACGAAATCAATATCAGCAGCGGTGCCCGCGTAGTGGTTCGAATTCGCTGCGTGCTTTCCGTTTGTGGTGAAGCCGACAGAAAGAGTCAAAACGCCGGGTGCTCCAGCCTCTTTAATCAACTTGTCTTCAACCTTCTTGCTGAGTGCTGGGGCTCCGTTGATGTACTTAACGGTAGCAACACCTGCGGGCAGTCCCGGCGCTGGCGGCTTGAAGGTTGGATTTCCGTTGCTATCCACCTGCGGTTTATTCTGTTGCGCCTGCAGCTTGCCCTGCTGACTCGTCTCCGACGAGTTATTACTATTGTCGGTGGGGACAACCGGGGTGGAGCCGCTATAGGTACCGCTCTGGACTGGTGTGTCGTCCGTGTGCC
>Ga0181528_10000679_pt1 | contig 22811 bp, 18 predicted proteins | sample PEATcosm2014_Bin_47_FD_119742 | JGI IMG/M metagenome (GOLD analysis project Ga0181528, IMG submission 119742) | Peatland microbial communities from MTU Mesocosm Facility, Houghton, MI, USA - PEATcosm2014_Bin10_10_metaG | ecosystem: Environmental > Terrestrial > Soil > Wetlands > Peat | place...
ATGAAGAGCTGCAATTACAAGAGCAATCTCGCAAGGTCTACGAAGCGCGACTGGAAATCGGAGTTGCGCGAGAACAGGCTCGCAAAGATTTGCCGCTTTCGACGTACACGGAAGCTTACTGGAAAATCGACCTGCACAACCTGCTGCATTTCCTTGCGCTGCGCATGGATTCACACGCACAAGAGGAAATCCGACTTTACGCGACGACAATCGGACGCGAAATTGTCCGCCCTTTGTTCCCCGTGGTTTGGGAAGCGTTTGAAGACTATCGAATGGGCGGATCGACGCTCAGCCGATTGGAAACAGACGTCATCAAACGGTTGACAGCACAAGGTGCCGCGAAAAAGTCACCACCACCGTACAGTGAAGCCGACTTCATGGCCGTTCAAGATGTGACATGGAAAGACTTAACTCGTTGCCGTGAACGCGATGAATGTCGCGACAAGTTAATCACGCTCGGATTGCTGACGCCGAACCAATAAATAGCTCGCGGCAAAGAATGAAACATTCATCGGACACCAAATTCCGTGGGAGTTGGCGAACATCACTCGGCATCTCGGTTTACAGGACGATTCGCAATTTTAACAATGTGCGATTCCGGGCTCTGAGCGGTACAGCGATTGCGAAAGTGCTTTTTTGATGACGCGAATTTCGCTCGATTATGGCACCTCTGAACGCTGGGAAGGCGATGTCCCGAACGAGCGTCTCTTGTTCGTGCATCAGGGGCCAGAGGCTTTGTCCGATCCTCTGACGACAATTCAAGAGCATCTTCGTCAACCACTGGAATTTCCTTCCTTGGAATTGGCCCTTGTTCCCGATGATCGAGTTGTCATCGTGCTCGATCGTGGAGTTCCGTCGGCGGCCGACATCATTTGCGCGGCTTGGTCATCGATTTCACTGGCCGGAGTCGATCCGGCGAATGTGCAGATTCTTCAACCTGCATCAATGATCGTCGGCAGGCCGCTCGATCCGCGCTGCGAACTGCCCGCGAATGTTCGCGAACGAATCTCGTGGAAAATCCACGATCCAACTGCCGAAAATGCCACGGGCTATCTGGCGTCGAGTGCCGCGGGCGAACGCTTGTACCTTTCACGCGACGTCCTTGAAGCCGACTTTGTCTTACCAATCGGACGATTTGGCTACGACGCCATGCTCGGTCGACGCGAACTCACCAGCGCTTTCTATCCAGGCCTTTCAACGCCCGATGCCTTTGCCAAAGCGATTGGTCAGGGACACAGCGAACTCGGACCGGATGACGAACGACCGCTGCGACAACTGGTCAATGAGGTCGCCTGGTTACTGGGAATTCAGTTCGCCATCCAAGTTCTTCCCGCGCAAGGTCATGGCGGCATGGCAAACGTTTTGGTCGGGAATACCGATCGCGTCGCCGAACAGGGACGTACGATGCTCGATCAGACATGGCGAGTCACACTCGATCAACGCGGTGAAACGGCGCTGATCGCAATCCCTCAAACGGGCGACGAAACGAGCTGGGAGGACCTCGGCGCGGCACTCGAAGCGGCTCGCAAATTGATCGTTCACGGAGGGCGAATTATTGTCTTGTCAGATTTGGCGGCCACGCCGGGGCCTGGCGTCGACTTAATCCGCAGCTGCCGCTCGGCGAAGTCCGCTCTACAACCGCTACGCAAAGCGGCCACTCCGGATGTTTTGTCCGCATCGCAAATTGCCGCGACGGCCGATTGGGCATCGATTTACCTGCTTAGTCGTCTCGACGGCCAGCTTGTCGAAGAGGTCTTCATGACTCCGATCGAACACGAGCGCGAAGCGTCAAGGTTGCTCGAATCGTGTGATGGATGCATCGTGTTGCCAGGTGCACAACATATTTACGGCGAGATTCGAGAATGAACAGAGGGACAGTTCAGCTGATACTGGTAATAATTCCACGATCGAGCGATCGATGAAGACGCTCAAATAAAAAGGGGCTTGGAGTCTATGAGTCGACTATTCGCTCGCAAGTATCCGTTGGCATTCCTGGTTTTTTTAACGTTTGCAATCTCAGCGTTACCGACCCAGGCCGACGACAAATTTCCGCCAGAAATCACCGAGTTCGTCCCCTACGACAAGAATCCGATCTTCCAAGCCGCCGGTCCCGGACATTGGGACGTCAAGATTCGCGAACGTGGCTGGATTTTGCGTGAGGGTGACCAATGGAAAATGTGGTACACCGGGTACGACGGATCAAAGACCAGCAAAAAGTTTTTGGGGTATGCAACGTCCACGGATGGTCTGAACTGGCAACGCTATCCCCAAAATCCGATCTATACAAACGATTGGGTCGAAGATGTCTGCGTCATCCCTCATGAAGGGACGTATTACATGTTCGCCGAGGGCGAACATGATCAAGCTCAACTTCTGACGTCGCGTGATGGCATCAACTGGCAACGCGTGGGAAAACTCGACGTGCGGATGGCGAATGGGACTCCGATCAAAGAAGGACCGTACGGAACGCCTGCGGCCTGGTTCGAGAATGGCGTTTGGAATCTGTTCTACGAACGGCGTGACTTGGGCATCTGGTTGGCGCGTTCCAGTGACTTGAAAGTCTTCACCAATGTTCAGGACGAACCCGTACTGGTTCCCGGACCTGATGCTTACGATCACGATCAGATCGCCGTCAACCAGATTTTCCGATATCGGGACCGCTACTATGCCGTTTATCACGGCTCGAAGAACCAAGGCGACAACAAGCAACCCAACGTCTGGGCCACAGGCCTCGCCACATCGACGGATTTAATTCACTGGGAAAAGTTTGCAGGCAACCCGCTTCGCCCCATCTCCGAAAATAAGTCGAGTGGTCTATTGATCCACGATGGCAACCAGTTTCGGTTGTACACGATGCACAACGAAGTGCATGTGCATCGGCCAAAGTCCGAAAGTCGCCCGTGACCAACGTCATCGTCTCGAGAGGCAAAACGCCGATGTAGGACAGCCGAACCGCGAAGATTGCAACATTCGTTCGGCAATCAAGGGTGATTGCCGAACGAATCTGCGAATTTGACGAATGAGTTCACGAAGATCCGGAATTCACCTTCGACCAGCGACCATTCCGCGAGATTCTTTGATCTCTTCCCAATCGTTCATCGTCATGACGACTTCGCGGGCCTGACTGCCGTTGTAGCCGCCGACAATGCCGTCTTCGGCCATCCAGTCGATCAACCTTGCTCCACGACCGTAACCGACACCGAGTGCTCGCTGAAGTAATGACACACTGCCGCGACCTTCGCGTATCACAACTTCCACGGCTTCGTCGTACAGGTCGTCACGTTCCCGTGGTTCTGTTGATCCACCGCCCTTGGCTCCCTTACCAGAGGCCGGAGCGGCTTTCAGTTGGACGAGTTCTTCGTCGTATTCTGGTTCCTGGTCGGCGAAGAACTCGATGACCTTGTTGACCTCGTCGTCGCTGACGTACGTTCCTTGAGCACGCTGCAATGCGCTGGTCTCAGGAGCCATGTAGAGCATGTCGCCTTTTCCCAGCAGCTTGTCTGCTCCCATTTCGTCGAGCACGACGCGGCTGTCCATGCGGCTGGCGACCTGGAAAGAGATTCTGGCAGGCAAATTCGACTTGATCAGGCCAGTGATGACATCCACCGTCGGCTTTTGGGTTGCCAAGACGAGATGAATACCGACGGCTCGCGATTTCTGGGCGAGACGAATGATGTGCCCTTCCACATCTTTCCCCGAGGTCATCATCATGTCGGCCATTTCATCGGCGATGATGACGATGTAGGGAATCGATTCGGGGATCATGGCCGCTTCTTCCGAATCGGCTTCGAGTCCCAGTTTCTTCAACACTTTCTCGCGGCCCAGCTTGTTGAAATTGTCGATATGTCGCACTCCCACAGCGGAGAGCAGTTGGTACCGCTCTTCCATTTTATCGACAGCCCAGCCGAGAACCGCCTCGGCCTTTTTCATGTCGGTAATAACCGGATGCATCAGGTGTGGAATGCGGCTGTAGGGGCTTAACTCGACCATCTTCGGGTCGATCATCAGCATCTTGACCTGTTCTGGACTGCGAGTCATCAACATCGATACGATCAATGTATTCAGACAAACGCTCTTTCCCGTTCCTGTTCGCCCAGCGATCAGCAGATGCGGCATCTTGCACATGTCGACGACCAGCGGCTTACCGCTGGCATCCTTGCCCAGAAACATCGGAATCGCCTTCGATTCAACATCGGCACGACACGAATCGATCAATTCTTTTAGACGCACCATCACTCGCACGTCGTTAGGAACTTCGACTCCCACGGTGTTTTTACCTGGTATTGGCGCGATCACGCGCACGGAAGAAACACGCAATGCGATCGCCAGATCGTCTGCCAGCGCGGTTACTTTCGATAGTCGCAACCCCTTTTCCAGTTCCAACTCGAATTGAGTAATGACCGGTCCCGTATCAATTTCGACAACCTTGACGTTCAGGCCGAATTCCTGGAACGTTTTTTCTAGCTTGGCTGCGGCAATCTGCGCCTTCGCCGCCAAAACGTCATAGGGGAATGCTTCGGCATCATCGAGAATTGCCGTTTCTGGCAATCGATGCGGTACTTTCGGTGCAGGTGCCGGAACCGGAGGACTAGTTGCCAGTGACGACTTCATTCCGACGGGCGGATTGACTCGGATTGGGGATCGTTCCGGCGAGAGCGTAAACGAAGTCGGTTCGATCTCATCGTAGGGGATCGGCAACGGTTCGAACGGATCGATTGCTCCTGTTGCCTCAACTTCGGCAATAACGGATTGTTGCGGTTCGATTGGCGGAGGCAACGTTTCGACCGGAGCAACTTCTTCTTCCACTGGGGGAGCGATGAAGCTCGCAATCGCTGCGACAGCTTCTGCGGAAAGCCCACCATCGGCCACAATTACACGCGGCATCGGTGCGGGTACCAAAACCGGAGGGCCATTCACACGGATGGTGGAAATGGGCGAATCCGGCTCAATGGCCGGATCGTCCGCAGTTGGATCGACTTCCTTTGTTCCTTGGGAATCTTCGATCGGCGGCGAATCTTTCGTCACAACATTCGATTGATCGGCATTCGATTTCCGCCCGAAAGCAAGATGACTCCACATCGTGATTGGCAGCAGGATAAAGCAGAAAGTCGTGCGAACAAGATGTTGCTCACCTGTTAACAACAGGCCGGCGATCGTTGCTGTCGCCAAAAGAATCAAACTACCCACTCGTGAAAAGTGTTGATCGAGCAGGATCGCACCCCACGCGCCGACGTAACCACCATTTCCGGTCAGCGAGCCAGAGACTGGGACAGGCAAATACCATTGCGCCGTGACGCAAACAGCAAACGCAATCAGACAGGCCCCCAGAACTCGAATCACTGGATCGTGGTAGACGTCGCGAGCCAGCAACCGAATATCAAGCACAATCAATGCCACCAACACGAAATACGCGCCTGCACCGACGGCGATAACAAGAGCGTGCGCGAGTTGCGCACCGGCATTTCCGCACAGGTTCATTGGTTGGGCGTGTGTCGGGAAAACGACGCTGGCTGGTGGATCGGCGGGGTCATAGCTGACCAGGCTCAGTCCGAGAAAGACCGCTATCGCCAGGATGGCAAGCGCCAGCAGATCAGTCCTGAGTCGCCCGTAGTCGATCATGAGTCCCCCGCCAACGATCTTCCGTTCGAATGTGGAAAACAACGACGTCGCCAGTCGGCGAAGTTTCGTTCGTCAACCGTCAGTGATTGCCGCTTCACCGCAAGCAATCTGGCGGGAAATCCGACAAAATCGAATGGAATTCAAATGGCGCTTTGAACGAGGAAAACCACCACGCGATGGTCTTGCACAGGAGAAATCTATCACTGAAAACTCATTGAGGTTGAGAAAAGTCACCGCGAGATGTGGCTTTTTATCAACGAAGTGAATCGGAAGAATCGATTATGCGGGCTGATCCGGCAAGAGATTATCCGCAATCCATTGCCACAGTTCGCGCGCGACATCGGATTTGGCGCCTGAATACGTGGCGGCACTGACACCATCGCGATTGATGATTTCGATCTGGTTCATCGTCGAACCGATGGCCGTGGGACGATTTAGCACGATGGCGTCACAGTTTTTTTGTTTGAGCTTTCTCAAGGCGTTAATGTGCGCAAATTCGTCGGACTCCAACGCAAATCCGACGAGCCAGCGGGGCCCCTTTTGATTGCCGAGGTCAGCCAGAACGTCAGCCGTTTCCACAAGTTCCAAGTCGAGCGAAACGCCAGTCTTGGCGAGCTTCCCTGAAAATCGCTCGCGTGGACGATAGTCGCAGACTGCAGCCGTGGCGATTACTCCGTGGCAATTAACGAACAGTCGATTGCAGGTGTCGTGAAGTTCTTCCGTGGTTTCCACTTGATATACCTCACAACCAGTAGGCGGTGTCAAAGCGACGGGGCCGCTGACAAGTACCGCTTCGTGTCCAGCAGCTTGAACGGCATCGACGATGGCGTATCCCATGCGCCCGCTACTCGCGTTCGACAGGTAACGCACGTCATCAAGGTATTCGCGCGTCGGTCCGGCAGTGATCAAAATTCGCATGGTTCACTTTACGAGTTGAGATGTTGCTGGTGCCAGACGGCAAGTGCGGCTCGAACCTGGTCGGGATTCGCCGTGCCCGTCGTTCCCAACTGTTGTACGGTGGTCGAAGCGACCAGATTCGCAACCAGCGCCGCTTCCGCAGGCGTGGCACTGCTGCACAATGACATCACAGCCCCGGCCGAAGCACTGTCCCCAGCACCCGTCGGATCGACGGGGCCAGTCACTTTGATTCCGGGAACCAGATTTACTTCCGGATCGCTGACGAGAATTCCTCGGTCACCACAAGTAACGAAGACCGGCGCACCCGTTTCTGCTCGAATCGAAGGAATGAGTCTTCGCAATTCGTCTTGTGAAATTTCTTCGCCAACGGCAGGATTCAGTCGATGGACGGCCTCGAATTGATTGGCCTTTATCATGGTGTTCCGAAACTGACGAATGAATCGGCGGCTGTCGGCCCAAAAGATAACTTTACTGAATTGCTTCGCCAATTCAGCAACTCGGTTTCGCAGTGCCGTTGTGACAACACCGCAATCGGCCGCGTCCACCTGATCCATGATCAGCAGCGCATCGACCTGAGGCAGAATACGTTCCAGTTCCGTGGCGACGCGATCCACGATCGGTTGTGGTGTTGGAACTCTGTTTTTCGTGTCATAACGCGAGTGTTCCCCGGCGAGCCCCTCCACATTCTGATCGTGCGGTTTGAGATATGTTGGAGTCATGAGTTCAGGACATCGAAGCAGTCCTTCGGTCGAACAACCGATTCGATTCAGTCCCTGACACAAATCAAACGCCTCTCCATCATCACCGACCGCTCCGATCGCGTGCAGCTTTCCCGCGCCTAACGCGGCCAGATTATTCACCACGGTTCCCGCGGCGCCTGGATAACGTCGAATGGCGAGCACTTGATGCGCAACCCGCCCGGTTTCGAGGCTGGGTTCAGCCAATTCCGGGGAAACTTCCAGATACTTATCAAGAAAAAAATCACCCAGCACGGCGATACGGTGTCGGGAAAAACGTGATAATAGTTCATCTAATCGAGGCAGTTGCATGCAAGAATCTCCGAGTCATTATTTCCAGGGAAATGGCGTTCCCGTCAGGCGTTCGTAAGCTTCAATGTATTTGTCCCTGGTTTGATCGACAACCGAAGCGGGCAAGGCAGGTGGAACGCTGTTCTTGTCCCAGGTCGTCGTTTCCAACCAGTCGCGCACGAATTGTTTGTCGAAACTCGGTTGCGGTTTCCCTGCGACATATTCATCAGCGGGCCAGAACCGGGAACTGTCCGGCGTCAGCACTTCGTCGATCAGGATGACTTCGTCGTTCACGATGCCAAATTCAAATTTCGTGTCGGCGATGATGATGCCTTTCGTTAAAGCGAATTCGGCCGCCTTGGTGTAGATCGAAATACTCAGTTGTCGCAATTGAGTTGCTCGGTCTGCACCGACGATTTCAGCCATCCGCTCGAAGGGGATGTTTTCGTCGTGTCCACTTTCGGCTTTCGTCGCTGGGGTAAAAATCGGCTCAGGCAATCGGTGGCTTTCAGTTAATCCCGCGGGAAGCTTTATTCCGCAGACAGCCTGATTCATTCGATATTCTTTCCAACCCGAGCCCGACAGGTAACCGCGAACCACACATTCGATCGGAAAAACTTGAGTTTTTCGGACAACCATGCTTCGGCCATTAAGACTTTCAACATCAGTGCCGGCTGGCAACGGAACGTCGGATGGATCCATGCTCAGCAGGTGGTGAGGAACTTGCAACAGGTCGAACCAGAATCGGCTGAGCTGCGTGAGGACTCGGCCCTTATCCGGAATTCCCGTAGGAAGAATCCAGTCAAACGCACTGATACGATCGGTGGCGACAAACAAAAGCCGGTCGCCAAAATCGTAGACATCGCGAACTTTTCCCCGGACGGGCATCCGTCCCGGAATCAAACTTTGAATCAATGGTGTTTTGGAATGTGGGAGCATGGTTGTTCGAGGGGGACTTTAAGTTTTCTAAAACATCTTCCGGACAATTAATCCGAGCCTATCATACGTCTGGCTTCTTGAACAAGCCGCCCGGCAGGGCTACACTAATGTTTGTTTGGCGATTTGCATGAACGGTGCTCGTCAATTCTGCACTGAGTCTCTGTTTATTGTTAATCATTTGGTGGCTTCCAATCGTGGATTGAAGGTCGCGAGTCGGCTCAGTTCTGAATTTCCGTACTCTATTGAAACACCTCGGAGCCGCGATGGGGTTGATTCGCTTTGCCATCCACCCCGTTACTTTGCTGAACGACTGGCCAGAAGTTCATGCAGGGTATCTGACAGGGGCAGATGGTCGAGTCTTTCCGACGCGAATTGAAGTTGTTGGCAACATTGTCGGTTGTCGGCGCACGTCGTCGGAGAGCGCTAAATTCCATGTCGCCTGGCGAGTCAAGGACTTTGGTTATTTAGTAATTCCAACGGCTTCGCTTTCGGAACGGGAACAACCCTATCTTCTCGCGGTCGAACTCGCTCGGGGAAAAATCGTTCAGGTTCGGAATCAGGCTGCTCAATGGGAGCTTTCAGGGCTGAAGATTCCGGCCGAATTCAATGTCCATCATCGCGCGGCGCATCGGGCATTTTCGCGGGCAGCATCGTCCCAAGAATTCCCGGAAGAATCGTGCCGATTGGCGGATGAGGCGATTTATCAAGCGTGCCTGGCGGCTGAAATCCTGACGCGATCTTACGCGGCGCAATCACTTGCTGGTCGTTTGCAGCGATTTGGCACGCTGTCATTTTCGATCGGCTGCGACCTTCACGAAACACTGCCTCCGCCAGCGACTCACGACGTTTTTGACGATCTGTTCAACTCAACTTCTGTTTCGGTCCCGTGGAGGGTCATCGAAGCGGTGGAAGGTGAATATAACTGGGAACTTACGGATCGGCAGCTTGAATGGTGTGAATCGCAACGAATGATGGTTCGGGGTGGTCCTCTACTGGATCTTGGCCCTGACAGCCTGCCCACTTGGTTAGAACGTTGGCAAAACGACCTGCTCAATCTGCAAAGCTTCGTCTGCGATTTTGTCGAAACAGCAATTTCACGATATGTTGGGCGAATTCGCGTCTGGGAAATCTGCACTCGCATGAACACCGGCGGAGCATTGACGTTGAACGAAGAGCATCGCCTCGCGTTGACCGCCCGCGTCTTGGACGTCGCCAGGCAAGTCGACGAAGAGGCCCAACTGACAATTCGCATCGACCAGCCCTGGGGCGACTATCAATCGAAAGGACAACACCGATTGTCGCCGCTGCAAATTGTGGACGCGTTGGTACGTTCCGGTGTCGGCTTGTCAGGCGTGACTTTGGAACTGGCATTTGGTTTCAGGCAAATTGGATCGGCGCGACGAGATCTACTGGAATGTTCTCGCTTGATCGATCTCTGGAGTTTGCTGGATGTGCCGATTTATGTCCGATTGGTCTGCCCGTCGAGTTCCGCAAACGATCGTTACGCGCTGCCAACCATTGCGACGAATCCGCGAGTTTGGTCCGGCCCCTGTGATGAAGAGAATCAAGCCAACTGGACGGACCAATTGATCGAGTTGCTGGTCGCAAAGCCGCGCGTGGCTGGCGTCTTTTTCCCGCACTTTTCGGACGGCGTGCCGCACGAATTTCCCAATGCAGGGCTTTTGCGTCCAGACAACTCGCCAAAGCCCGTGTCTGAGCGAATCAAAGCCCGGCAGAATCATCGTCGAAAGATGTGAAGAGTGCCGACGACATTCCTCAGCACGATTTTTCGACGCAATGACCAAACACTGATTTAAGTCGTATTTGATTATCGTCAGCGTCACTTATTTGCTAAACGCGTATGCGTCGTCAATCCAGTCCTGACTGACCTTCTTCATTTGACCGACGGCGTCAGCGATGGCGACGTCAATAATTTTTGTGCCGGCTAAGGCCACCATGCGGCCGAATTTCTTTTCCTGTACTAGGCGTCCTGCACCAAGTCCAAGTCGAGTCCCCAGAATTCGGTCAAAGGCCGTCGGTGAACCACCACGCTGGATGTGACCAAGCACCACATCGCGCGTTTCGATGCCCGTCTTTTCTTCGATTAGTTGCGCGACCAATCGGCCAACGCCGCCGAGTTGTTCGTGACCGAACGCATCGATCTTTGCCGTCTGAGTCACGACGTTGGTTCCACCAACGAGTTTGGCGCCTTCACTGACGATGACGATTCCCCATTGTTTGCCCGCTTCTCGGCGTTTTTTCAACAGTGCACACATGTCGTCGACATTCACGGGAATCTCGGGCAACAGGACGTAGTCAGCGCCCACAGCCATTGCAACTTCGCAGGCAATCCATCCGGCATGCCGACCCATCGTTTCAACCACACCGATTCGTCGATGCGATTCGACGGTCGTCCGGACTCGTTCCGTTGCTTCCATGGCGATATTGATCGCTGTATCGAAACCGAAGGTAACGTCGGTGCAACTGAGATCATTATCAATTGTTTTAGGACATCCGACCGTATTCAATTTGTAGTCGGCATACAGCTTGCTCGCCACGCCCAGCGTATCATCGCCGCCGATCGCGACGAGTGCGTCCAGACCCAGCTTTTTATACGTATCGAGTAGCTTCGGCACGTCGCGATCTTTTTCCTTATAAGGATTCGTTCTCGATGAACCCAGGATGGTTCCGCCCTTGCTGATGATGTCATCGGTGTTCTCGACCGTCAGCGGCATTGTGACGCCATTGATGGCCCCCTTCCAACCGTTGATGAAGCCGACACATTCGCCGCCTGCGTTGTGAATGGCTCGAACAACGCCACGGATCACGGGATTCAAGCCTGGGCAGTCACCACCGCCCGTCAACATTCCAACTTTCATTTGTGGTTTCCTTTTTATTCGAAAATATAAAGTCAATAATCTCGGATTTGATGTTGATATCTTTAAGGATCGTTATCAACTCGTGACCGCAATTCTTGTCCCCGATCAGGACTTTGCGAGCAACTTCTGTTCGATGAACGTTGTGTCCATCTTGCCATCCACGAAGGCGGGATTATTCAAAATGCGCTTCAGCAAGGGAATCGTTGTTTTAATTCCTTCGACGACAAATTCATCCAGGCATCGTTTCATGCAGGCGATCGATTCCGTACGAGTCGGCTTGTGGACGATCAATTTGCCGATCATCGAATCGTAATACGGCCCAACGACGTACCCTTCATGGATGTGCGAATCCCAGCGGACGCCATGCCCGCCTGGAACCCTCAATTTCGTTATTCTTCCGGGCGAAGGACGGAAATCGTTGTCGGGATCTTCCGCATTAATTCGAACTTCAATCGCCGAACCGTTGCAAGGAATGTTTCGCTGCTTCCAAGGCAATGGCTCGCCAGAAGCCACTTTGATCTGCTGCTGGATCAAGTCGACGCCCGTGACCATCTCGGTCACTGGATGCTCGACCTGAACTCGAGCATTGACTTCGATGAAGTAAAACTGGTTGTTTTTGTCGACGATGAATTCAACCGTCCCAGCGTTTGTGTATTTGGCTGATTGAATCAATCGCACAGCAGCTTTGCAAATATCTTCGCGAACCGATTGAGGTAGATTGGGTGCGGGAGATTCCTCGATCAGTTTCTGATGCCGCCGTTGTGACGAACAATCTCGTTCCCAAAGATGGACAACCTCCCCATGCAAATCGGCGATGATCTGTACTTCCACGTGACGGGGGTTCTCGATGTATTTTTCCAGATACACACCCGCATTGTTGAATGCCTTTTCGGCTTCCATTGCCGCCGCTTTCAATCCCGCTTTCAGCGTAATGTCATTGCGTGCAACGCGCATCCCTTTGCCGCCACCGCCCGCTGTGGCTTTGATTAACACGGGGTAGCCGATCTTTTCGGCAATGGCCAATGCTTCTTCTTCGTTGGAGATGAGTCCATCGCTGCCGGGAACCAAATTGACTTTGGCGGCCTTGGCGATCTCCTTGGCCGTAACTTTGTCGCCAAGTTTCGCCATGGCATCGACTGAGGGGCCAATGAATTCAATTTTGCATTCGCGACAGACCTCGGCGAAATGCTCGTTTTCGGAGAGAAAACCGTAGCCGGGATGAATCGCCTGAACATTGCCGATTTCGGCGGCGGCAATAATATTCTTGATGACGAGATAACTTTGATTCGCCGCGGCCGGGCCGATACAGATCGACTCGTTGGCGGCTTTCAAATAGTCCGCGCCTCGATCTGCCGCACTGCAAACGGCAACTGTTTCGATCCCCATCTCACGACAGGCTCGGAATACTCGCAGGGCGATCTCACCGCGATTTGCAACCAGGATACGCTGGAACATTGAGCGAGACGATTCTGTGTTCGAAGACCAATGACACCCGACATGCGGCACACACGTGACAAGATTACGATTCGACCGAAACCTTGTCGAACCGTGCGGCTCGACCATTACATGCCGATCAATTCATTTTGCGGAAACCGCCATTCAACTTTTGTACCGGAATAGAGGAGTATCGAATTCGACCGCATCACCGCTCTTCACGAGGATTGCCGTGATCGTTCCGCTGACTCCTGCCTGAATCTGGTTAAACACTTTCATTTGTTCGATTGTGCAGACGACGGTTTCCGGTGTCACGACCGTTCCGACGGAAACGAACGGCGGATCTGTCGGAGACGGAGTCGCGTAGAACGTCCCAATTGTCGGGCTTTTGATCGTCAAACCGCCAGCGTTCGGATCGGCGGACGGAGCCGGCGCGGAAGGTGTTGTTTGAACTGGCGCAGCCGCCGTCGCCGGCTGGCCTTGCGGCGGTGCGTAAAACACCGGTTGTTGCGGAGCGGCATGCAGCACTTCTTTCGCACCACGCCGCAATCGCCACTGTTCGTCGCCGCGCCGCAAATGCACTTCGCTGAGTCCATGCTTTTCCATCATCTCAACGAGTTGTTGCAGCTTGTCGAGATCAAACGGAGCGTCTCCGGAAGAAACTGGTTCTGCCATGCGTTTCCTTTTTGTCGGTTTCGGGGTCGTCTCGAGTGGTGTACGTTTCACGAGCTCGCGTCTCCCAGGTCGCGGGGTAAGGAGGTTAATACTTCGTAACCGTCCCGCGTGACCAATACATCGTCTTCAATTCTCACGCCTCCCACACCGGGAAGATATATCCCCGGTTCGACCGTGACTACCATACCGGGCTTTAATTCGTCCGTCGAAATGGGACTCAGTCGTGGCCCTTCGTGAATATCCAAGCCAATCCCATGTCCCAATCCGTGGCCAAAGTACTTCGCGTATCCCGCCTGATCGATCACCTTTCGAGCCACGCCATCCACATCCTGGCACTTTATTCCAGGCCGAATTGACGCGATCGCGGCCTGTTGTGCATTCAACACAACTCCATATATCCTGTGGAGTTTCGGCGGGACTTTACCCATGCTCCAAACTCGCGTCAAGTCACTGTGATACCCCTTAGAGCTGACGGCCCCCCAATCGCACAATACGAACTGCGATTCGTGAAATCGACGTAATCCTGCCCGATAATGGGGAAGAGCCGAATGGTCGCCCACCGCGATGATCGGCTCGAAGGCGGCTCGCAGTGCTCCAAAACGACGCATTCCATGCTCCAGCTCATGAGCGGCCTGTCGTTCCGTCATTTCTGGCAGCAACAGCGACTTCATGAACTGATAGCCGCGTTCTGCCTGGCGTACCGCGGACCTCAACTCGTCGATTTCTTCGGAATCCTTGATCTGGCGGAGTTCTTCGATCAATCCTTGCTGAGAAACCAATTCGACAGGAGCAAGTTTTTCAGCAAGGGAGTCTCGCATCGCGACGGTCATCGATGATGCTTCAACACCGAGTCTTCCCAATTTGAATTTCGGGATTTCCTGCGCGAGAAACTCGATCATCGTCGTGTGAGAGGTCCGAATCTCGACCGCAATCGAAGGGCATTCCTGCTGCAACTGCGTTTCGAATCGGCTATCGCTGAAAAGTTGCAGGTGATTCGGACCAATGACGAGATATGAATCTTCACCTGTAAATCCCGTTAGGTATGTGACGTTTTTCGGGTTTGTTACCAGCAAACCCGAAATCCCCGATTTTCGCAAGGACTGCACAAGTTTATGGCGACGGGTCGTAAGCCGGTCGGTCGTCATTAGCAGGTGCTTTCAATCGTTAAGGAAACCCAGAAACATCACAGCGCGGGACGCGCTCCTATCGAGATCCAGAGCTGGCAAGTTTTTTATGGTTCGATCTTTCCCGGAACAAAATCGTTCACGGAATGGTTCGTCAGCGCGGAATCCGTTACTTCATTGCCACGCTGCGGGCCACCAAGCCAAGTACCAATTTTTCCGAATCGACCACTGTGCAACAAGATGAGGTATGCAGGCACAAGAATGGGTCGCACGACGAACGTATCGAGCAAAACACCAAATGCGAGAGCAAAACCAAGTTGGATCATTCCCTTTAACGAACCGGCACACAGCGATGCAAAGGTTCCTGCCATGATGATGCCGCAGCTGGAAATGATCCGACCGGTCTTCGAGAGTGCTTCGATAACTCCTTTGACCGGTCCATGAATTTCCTGTTCTTCCACGATCCGTGTCATCAGGAAAATGTTATAGTCTTCGCCAACGGCGATCAGGATCGTGAACAGGAACATCGGCACTTTCCAGTCGAGTCCCGCGAAATGTGGGTCCGTTAAGGAAAAGAACGCGTAAGTCGCTCCCAGAGCCACGAGGTAGCTGAAAAGCACGGTTACAATCAAATAACTGCACAATGCGACCTTCCGCAGCAGCAGTACCAGGATCACAAATACGCCGATCACCACGAGCAAATCGATCCGAACCTGATCCCTGTCGGTGACTTTCTTGAGATCACGAATACTGGCCGTCGAACCCGAAACCCGAATGGTTGTTCCCTCTCCCGATTTCAGAGCATCGGGCAACATGCCTTTAATCTCATGCTCCAGACGCGTGAGATGGGTGATGCTGTCTCGCGAAAATGGGTCAACATCAGCAGTAATTTCGATCCTCGTCACATGCGTATTCAATTCTGGATCGGAAACGCTGGAAACGTAGTATTCCTTTGCTTTTTTCATCTTTGCACCACGTCGGGCACCGGCGGGTTCGTCGGCGACCCGCTCATTTCCACCGACCGGGAAAGCGACACTGCGAATATCGGCCAGCCCCAAATCCTCTTTGCGAAGGTAGAGTGACTCGGTCAGATCTTCGATGAATGCAACTCCTGTCGCTTGATCGGAAAAATCAACATGCTTGTTTTGCAGAAATACGCTGATCGAGCCGGTGGCTCCAGCGGGAAAGTGCGCTCGAACCGATTCCGTCCCATGGACACTTTTTGAACTTCGGCTGAGGTCCGACAACAGGCCGTAGCTGAGATGCGTGTAAAAAACAACGCCGACGATCGCGAACGGGGTCATCAATGCGATGCTCGTCAACCAGATTCGCATTGGCGTTTTAATCAACGCTTGACCGACGATATCCCAAGTATTTTGCAGCCAGTGTATTTCGTTCAATCGCGACCACAACGATGACGACGATATCCATCCTCCAGAGACTCGCTCGGTTCTGAGCTGAGGCCAGAAGGCCCATTTCCCAGCCAGCCGTAAAAATGCCGGAGTGAACGTTAGCGAGGCGATCAAAACGATCGTCAAGCCGAACGAGATGGCGATTCCAGCTTCGTGGAATTTGCCGAATTCGGCAAAAATCATCATTCCGATGCCACAGATGACAGTCCCTGCACTGGCTGCGATTGCGGCTCCGACTTTCGAAACACAATTCGAGATGGCTTCTTCGTAGCTGACACCGGCATCGATCTCTTCTTTATAGCGAGCGATCAAAAACAAGCAGTAGTCAACACCAGCACCGTACATCAATACGGCAACGTAGACTTCGATCCCCTGGAAAAGTTTGACCCATTTCCACGTGGCGCAAATGATTAATACGGACATCGAGAATTTTACGGCAACCACGACCGTCACCAGGGGAATGATCGCCATCAGCGGCGCGCGATAGATGGCTCCGAGCAACACGAGTACGAGAACCACCGTCAACAACTCGGTCGCTTTCGCGCTGTTCTTTGCGGCGTCGAGCATGTCACGGCCGACTGTCGCCTCGCCGCTCAACGAAATCTTAAGTCCCTCGGGTATGTGCTTCGAAAACTCCTCATCTTCCAGTAGTTTTTCAATTTCTCCGACAGGGCCATGATTCCAACTGTCTAAAAACTCTGTCGTTAATTCCACGATGATCAACTTGGCCTTGCCGTCTTTGCTGACCAACAGATTTCCCATTCCCAGATCGCGAAACGAGCGAATGTTCGAGATGTATTTTTGCTTCGAATGATCGTGCCCTTGCGAATACTTTTCCTTAATTCGCTGTAGTTGCTCTCGCAGCTCGAATTGCCGATTGGGGTGCTTGATCGGCATTTCTTCTTCGTCTTTATTGTCGTCCAGAAACTCATCGTCGGCTTCCGTCAAAGCTTTGTCCGAGCGGCGGGCGACGATGACGATTCGACTTGGGCAGAATCCGTCCGGAAATGCCTCGCGAAACAATTCTTCAGCGAGATGGCTGTCGCTATTTGAAGGAAGAAACGCAAACTCTTCCGTTTCGGCAACGGCCTCGAGCTTCGGCGCGAGCAGCGAGACGCCAACAACGGCAGCGACCCAGGCGATTAAGATCGCTGGCCAGGCGCGGACGATGGTCTCGCCGAGCTTCGCAAACATGTTTCTTCTCGTGGACGTCAGGAAAACAAACTCAAGAGCACGTTGCTCTTTTCAGTACCCAAAAAACGAGTCGCAACGGACTTGGTGAGTTGGATTGCTTCCGCGAACAACTCACCAAAGATCGCGTGACCGAAGATCGAGCAACAAATCGTCAAAGGAATTCGACGATCTCCGACTGCAGAAACCGCCAGGAGCGACGAGCTTCGAATTCGTGAGAGAATTCAAACCTCAATGCGCGTGCGAGACATGAGAGTGTTCGACGCTTCCGTGCCCGTCGTGTTCGCTGTGACCATGATCATGACTACTGTGGTCGTGACCATGATCGTCGGGCACCTCGTCCGGAAAACTGGCGTACGCCCCGCAGGCTCCCGAAAGTTGCACCGACCCGCACAAAGCGGCAATCGTCAGCAGCATTGTCACATAGATCGTCTTGCCAACAAAATTCGATGTTTTCAGGCCGAATAGATGATGCACGCCATCGGACGGTGGCGCGATCAAACCCCAGACCAGAATTGCCATCAATCCGATGAACAACACCCCGATGATCGCCCCCTTGGTGAAAACGGGGTACAACTTTTCCCAATTAACGGCCAAGAGCCAAAATGCAATCCAGGCAATGAGCGGTGCCCAGGGTACGACCAACACCAACACCGAAACCAAAACCTCCCATCCAGCGGACAGCAGGTTCTGCAAACTGTCGATCAACTTTTCCATTCAACGGGTCTTTCGACGCAAAGTGAACCTTGAAAACGGACTGTGAGCACAAACCATAACTCATTACAGATATCACAACTCGGATCACAAGGCCAGCGAACAGGTCTTGTTGCGAGTGGTCGTTGATCGGTGCTGGCGACCAACCCCTCGCCGCGGACTCGCGGGGAGAGGCTGGGTGAGGGGGCCTTTCTAACTCCTGGTAATGCTATCCGCTTTCAACGTCAACCAACGTTTCGTGTGCGAGGAAGTGCTTTGCTACAACAGGCATATCGCAAATCGAGCCACCAGAAGGCCCCTCACCTTAACTCTCTCGCCGCATGGCCGGGGCGAGGGGATCAGATCTACCATACATACTCATGTCAACTCGTCGCGCACGGTTTCCAGCAATTTTTTCGTCAACCGAATTCCGTCGGCCTCGCTGTGTTTTTCCCCTTCGTATTCGATGCCAATCCAGCCGTGATAATTGTATGAAAGCACGATCGGCAGCATTTTTCGGAAATCTGTCTGAGTTTCATTTCCGGCAGAGTCGAATTCGTTCGTCTTGGCGCTGACGCCTTTGGCGAAAGGCATTAATTCTTCCACGCCCTTGTACCGATCATAGAAAACTTTTCCGCTCACCGAAAAGTTGCCGAAGTCGGGTAACGTTCCGCAATTCGGATGGTTGACTGTGTGAATTGTCGAAGACAACCAGGTTCCGTTTGACGAAATACCGCCGTGATTTTCCACGATCACGCCGATCTGATGTGTCGCCCCGAATTCACTGAGACGACGAAGTCCATCGGCCGCAAGTTTCATTTGTTCCCAATATGAACCACTTGATCGTGCATTCACGCGAATGGAATGACAGCCCAGGAACTTGGCAGCTTCCACCCATTTTTTGTGATTGTCGACGGCTTCGAGACGTTTCTTTTCAACCGGATCGCCCAAATCACCTTCGTCGTCAATCATGATCAGCACGCTGGTCACGCCGTGATCAGTTGCCCGTTTCTTCAATTCCGTCAAATACGCCCGATCCTGAGCCTTGTCGGGAAAGAATTGATTGACGTATTCCACCGCCTCGACGCCGAAGTCGACTTTGGCGATTTTGGCGAAGTCCAAAGGATCCGCCTTTTTGCCAAAAAACGTTCTGTGCAACGACCACTGCGCCAGCGAGATTTTGAACAAAGGAGCCTTTCCAGCAGCAGGACTGTCCGCAAGCAATGGATTTCTAACGAGTGCCAAACTGGCCACGGCAGCGGCGGAGGACAACAAGAAACGGCGACGCGATTGAGGAAACGACATTCAACACACCCTCACAGGAAAAATGGAAAAGGCAGAAGCTGACCGGTGGAGCAGATTCTAAGTTGTGAGCCCGGTTGAAGGTAGTTTGTGGATGACGTTTGTTCATTTTTGTCTCACAAAAACAACTCGCAAAAAACTTTGAAAACCTTCACGCCCGTCCCTGTTTTATAGAGCCAAACGAAGATGGCAATGACGTTATGTCATTGTCGTGGCGTTCCAGGCGAGCCACGTTGCGAAAGACCCTGGATTTTTGTTACGTTGGAAAACTCCTCTGACACCGTGAAAACTTTATTCGCCGGCATCGCAGCGCGTACGATCTCCGCACCCCAATTCAAGAGAAGAAATGGAACCACGAATAAAACGAATCTGACGAATCAGAAGAAGTGAACAGGAGCACAAAGACGGACTCTGCGCAAATTCCTGCTGAGAGTTTTACTGTGACTTCCACGACGGATACTTAATGGATCTGTTGGTCAATGAAGACCGCGAGTTGTTCACCGCCATCAATATTCTTCCGGCCATTGCGAAGACACTGCTTCTCCGACGACTTCGAAACTGGGGCACATCAGTGATAATCCGTTTTCAGAAATCCTTCACCGCGTTGCACGAGCCGTCGAATTCGCTTTCAGGCGCGATATTGACGTTCTGTCAGAGTTTTGGAAAAATTTCCATGCGTCATCAGACTGCTGTTCCGTACTAGGGAACAGCGCCGTTATCCCAGTCAATGAGCATCCCGGCTTCGTCAACGGATGCCAGTTGTGGGCTGATGACGAAATACCTCAAACGATCGTCAATCAGGGAGGGTAAAATGCGCAAATCCGTCGTGGTGATTCTGTGTAGCGTTTGGTGTGCCACAATCGCTTTCGCAGCCACCGCCGCCGAACCGCAGCTCTCTCCCGCGATCACCACGGATGCCATATGCGTCCTTCAATGGAACAGCGAAGAGTCCTGGGCCGCGTACAAGAAAACGGCCTCGTATCAAGCCTTTTTTGAAAGCGGCCTGCTGCCGGGGTTGATCGGCGATCTGCCGCAGTTTGCCTGGCAACAGATTCTGACCTCGTTTGCCGAGCAGATTCCGGCAGGGATCGATTCATCCGACGTGTCCAACGTGCTGATGCCCGCCTGGACGAACGGAGGTATTCTTGCACTCGGGGGCCAAGCAGACGAGAAAACCATCCTTCCCTATCTCGTGTTTGTCGTCCGTGGTGGGGCGAAAGGATATCCGACAGTCAACTTGTTGGCGGCGAAGCTGTCCGAAGGCGAGATCAAGGAAGTCGAGTTGTCTGGTCACAAAGTCTTAAAACATGAAAGCGACGACAATCAGGAAGTCGCCGTCTGGACCGAAGGGGACGATCTGGTGTTCTTTTATGGCATGGAAGCATCTGACAATCATGCCAACGTGGAATGGCTGCTTTCCGTCGCCGCTACGGATCGTTTGGACAAACAGTCCGTCTGGCAAGAAGCCTGGTCGGATGGACCGATTCCGACCGAGAGTTTTCGCCTCTGGATGAATCTCAAGCAACTCCTGGCACTGGGACTGCAAACGGCTGGCGTTGCCGACGAATCGGGGCCGTTTGAAAAAATTCTCAAGTTTACCGGGGTCGATGAATGGCAGACGTTGACGTTTGGATCGGGCTGCCATGGTCAGCATCTGGTTCACGAATGGAGCCTGCGGGCGAAACAATCACCGATGCAGCTGTTCGGCTGGGGCGAGCAGACCGTTTCACTCGATCAACTCCCTCCCTTGCCCGCCGATGTCTGTTCGTTCAGCTTGCAAGTACTTGATTTGAAGAAAGCATTCGAACGTTTGACAGAGCTTGAAACTCAATTGGCGAACGACCCCGAGTCGATTACTCGTTTTTTTGAAGAGCTGGGCCTATCGAACGTTAGAGTCTCGACTGATCCAGAACGCCTGAAACCGGTGAAACAACAACTGGAAAGCGCTCTGTCCGCTCTGGAGCCGGTGGTTTGCATCTACAATGATCGAAAACAGCAACTACTACCCTTCGGAATTCCCACCATCGCGGTCAAGGTGAAAGAACAAGACGTCCTGTTGTCTCAGTTGGAACAACTGGGATGGAAGCGCGACGACCGCTGGGGATGCCCGACGTTTTACCAAACTGCGGATCCGGTGGTTGGTCGGATGACCGTGACAAAAAACGAGGACGGTGATGCGGACGAGGATTCCGAGGAATCCGTAGCGATAGTCAACTCGCTCGCGAGCCAACTGAAGGTCACATTGGGGACGACGACGATTGCGGTCTGCGAGGGATGGCTCGTGGCGGGCATCCAACCGCAAACGGTTCGAACATTTGTGTTGCGGTCGCAAGGAAAACTACCTCGCTGGACGCAGGACAAAATCTCGGCAGAAACCCAAGCCAAACTTCCGGCGAAGTTTGCCAGGTTGGTGTATGACGATCCCCGAGCCAATATTGAAACTCTTGCCAGTCTGGCACCGTGGCTGCGAGACGGCCTGCAAATGTTCATGTCGTCAATCGTCGCGATCGAAGAAATTGAGGTCGAGCCGGTCGCAGCGACGGGCACTGACGGAGCTAGCATAGTGAAGGCCGAATTCAAACGGCACATTTCATCGCCGCTCGATATTCCACCGGTCGAATTGGTTGTTGCACCGCTATTTCCCAATATTTCGGTGACCACTGTGACAGGTAACATTACTCGCGAACGGACCTATGGATCCAGCTTCGCCCAAAACCCATTGATATGGGTCGTTACCGGCTATTTCGCACTGATGATCGGCGTGGACCTGCTTTAGGAACGTTTTTGCGACGGCCGTTTTTGCTTGGCATTGACGACTGCACAATCGCGGGTCAAGCCAACCGGGAAATCGGACTTCTGTGTTGAAGATTCGCGTGCCGATTGAAGCAGGCAAGGCTCGATCGTCTTCGACGCTCGGTTAAACTTGCCTTCCGCGCTGGATGGGCGTGGCGCCATTGACGATTCAATTGGGATTTGCTGGAGCATAACCTGCTTTTTGACTGGCGTCGCTTTCGCGGTGATACGATTGAGAGCAAGGTCATCCATCAACGGGATTTGCTGGCGTTTTTAAAATCAACTGGAAGAAGACCAAATCGAGCCACTTCGAGAATTTGAAACCAACGTGTCGAATTGTCCCCGCGCGTTCGAAGCCGAGTGATTCGTGCAATCCGATACTGACCAAGTTCTGCGAATCGATTCCACCGACGAGCACGTGATAGCCCTGGCCTTCCGCTTCGCCAATGATCCGCTGCAGCAATCGTTTGCCGATTCCCTTGCCTCGATGTGCCGACGCCACATAGACCGAATGCTCGACGGTATACTTGTAAGCTGGCCATCCTCGAAACATGCCGTAGCTCGCAAATCCCAGCAATTCGCCGTTTTCTGACACAGCACCGACGACCGGATAATTGCCCTTTCGTTTCGTCGCAAACCACGCGGCCATCGAATCGAGTGTTCGTGGCTGATAGTCGTAAAGCGCCGTGGAATTCAAAATCGCTTCGTTGAGAATCGAAAGAATCGGCTCGGAATACGATTCATCACAATTCAGAATCCGCATGATCACTCCCAATGTTTCACGACGTTTTATCAATTATTCAA
>Ga0181528_10000680_pt1 | contig 22751 bp, 22 predicted proteins | sample PEATcosm2014_Bin_47_FD_119742 | JGI IMG/M metagenome (GOLD analysis project Ga0181528, IMG submission 119742) | Peatland microbial communities from MTU Mesocosm Facility, Houghton, MI, USA - PEATcosm2014_Bin10_10_metaG | ecosystem: Environmental > Terrestrial > Soil > Wetlands > Peat | place...
AAGCACCTCGAACACAAGCCCGAGGCGCGCGGCCTCGATCGCGCCGAATCGCTCGGACTGCGGCTCGAATACGAAATGACGCTACGCCGCCAGAAGCAGTTCGAGGCCCGCGCCCGCGCCGCCAAGTTGCGCTACGGCGCTTTGGAGGGCGCGCGCGCCCGTTGTCGCCCACCGCCGCCCGGCGCGTCGATGTCGATCTGAAAACCGCCCCGTGGGGCGCCGAAATCCGAATCGCCTTGACCGATCCGGCCCCAGGCCAACATCATGAACTTCGATCTGCGGAAGCAGACGTCAGGCGGCCGACATCAAATCGGAACCTTGGCTGGCTACAGTATTGTAATCATGGCCGGCCTCATCGGAATCCGCAGTTCGCGGCCTGAAAGGCTTTTCGATCTTGATCGACCCCACGCAGTCGGCTTCGACATTGGGACGTCAACGCTCCCGTTCCCAGTCGCGAAACATCCGAATCTTCTGCGAAGCATCATCTTGGGAATCGGCACGGCCGCGGTTCCGATTCAAACCGGTGGCGTCTCGAACGATATCATTCAAGGGCCCCGCCCGGCGCTTTTTCAAAGGATGGCAGTTGAACCGACGACCCATTCCAGAGTGGCGTACTCGACGGCCTCCAGGTTGCGGTGCTATGCAGGAGCGGCAATCAGGTTGACCGTCATCGGCTCAAATTGCAACGAGCAAACCCCAGGCGCCGCAGCACGGCGTTGACGGGCGGTCTGCCAGCCACGCTCGGCGGCCAGCAGCCGGACCGGGTAGTAGGCGACATGGCCGCAGCCTTGGCGCAGTTCAAGCCTCCACGCAGCGAGAGCGATGAGGCCGAGCGCCAATGGAAACGGCGGCAGCGATTCGGGCGCCGGCGGAGCCCTGGGCGTCGCCTCGCGCATCCGAGCCGTCGCGCCGCGTTCATCGTCGCAACGGAGGCGGCGGCCGGCGGCTGACCGGACGGGCGCGGCGTGGAATTCTCCCTTGTCGCGCCGCAGGCAAAGCCGCGAATGCGGTCCTGTCAGTCTTTCAGGACCGGCCAATTCATCTTGTTGGAGAGGGGAGCAGGATCGTTCATGAGCGCCTCCCACTTCATCGTGCGGGACAGCGGCGCCGGATCGTCCATGAGCGTCTTCCAACCCATCATCCGGGACAGCGGCGCCGCATCGTTGCTCAGTTCCACCTTCGTGGTCGTCCCCCAGGTCAGTTGAACCTTCGAGGTGAACGGGGCCAGAACCGCGAGCTTGAAGTAGTCGGAGAACGGCGTCGGGCTGTTGAGCAGGGTCGGCCAGCCCAGCATGTTCGACAGCGGGGCCGCATCGTCAAGCTTGGCGTCGCCCGATTTGTTCCGCGCAGTCCGAGGCGTGCTGGCCGTCTTGGTCACCGTCGTCGCGGGTGCAGCGATCGGTTCGAACTTGTCCAGCGCCGCCGAAACCTTCATGCCGCCGCCGAACGCCGCATGAACGGATACTACGGTACGCCCCTTCAGGACTTCGTCTGCAATCGCGTCGGCGTCCTCCTTGGCTAGGCCGGCCTGCGCCAGGGCGGCGGCGGCGTCCGCCTTCGTCGCGCCCGCCGACGGGCTGGTGACGAAAACGTCATTGTCGCCGTAGCCGAGCGCCTTCACGCCCTCGACCGCGGAGGCGGCCTTGTCAGCGGTCGCATAGATTCTCGTGATAACTTGCGCCATGTTTTACCTCTCTGTTTGCGTAACTCGCCGCCCTCAGGCCAGGGCGGCGGTACGTAGAAACAACATCATAAACACTAGGGTCGTCAGTAAAAGCCGATCTCCGGCGGATAGCCTCTGTCATACGGCGCGGCGCCCCTGTATAGATCAGAGCTCCAGAGCGATTTTACGGCATAGTGCAATTCGCATGTTGTTAGGGTAGTATGTGACGCCGTCAATAGCCGACGGAATCCGGCGGGGGGTGAACTTTGGCATGGCTAGGGCTGCGAGGCGGAACGCCGAGACGCGCTACCGGTTCTTGGCCAGAGCGAGGCGACAAGGAGGACGAATCTTGAAAACGCTTATTGTAGTTGCGGCGGCGGCTTTGGCGGTTTCCGCTTCCGCTTTTGCTCAAACCGCGGACACGTCCCGCGGGTTACACCGGCATCATGCAAGGCGCCATCCCTACGGATACCACATCGCCGTCGACCACGGCGCCCAGTACGGCAGCGGCGATGTCTATGTCCGCGAGGGTCGCCCTTCGACGCCGGTTGTTCCCATCCCCGGCTTTGCTTGGCGCCCGGCGGCGGAGCAAGAGGGCGTCGGCGCCGATCTCGTCGGACCCGGCTCCAGCAGTGAGAACCCCACAGGTCAATACGATGTTTCGCGCTGAGGGGGCCTGAAAGGCGTCGGTTCTCTAAAGGCGCGTTTCCGGTGGGACATGCGGCGCAGGTCCGGCAGAAACGGTAGACGGCTGCCGGCGAGGTTTGCGGCCGCAGGAGCTTAGCCTCCTAAGCGAAGCGGCGGCGCGCGGCATGGCGCTGCAACGAAAGGCCCCGCCGCAGGGCGCGGCGGGGCAAGATAGGCGCCGCCGGAGGCAAGCGGCACTGCGTGGGAACGCACTGAAGCTCGCAGAGGTCCGCGGCTCGGGCGGTGGCGAAGATCACAACGCAAGCAGACGCCGCGTGAGATAAAACTGTGCGCGCTGTGATTCCACGGCGCCAGGGGCGCTTGGCGTTGCAAAGCTGGCCGACATTAGGAAACAGCAACTGCGATTCTCGCCCGCCACGGGCCCGCCTGCTGGCCTAATGATTCATTCCCATTGACGCTGGCGTGTGAAGGCGATCGACTTCCCATGCGCAATTTCTACCCGCCGGCAATCTTGTTCGTGGCCAGTGTCGACGTCGCAGTCGGTTCTGGCCGAACGGCAGACGGAGCCGGCGTTGCCGATCGCCCCGCCGTCCGTGGAGCAGACAAGACCGGTTCGCCAATCACCACCTCCGCCAGCGTCGACAATCAGGGGTATCCGGCGTACGGTCAGACCGAATGATCCATCGGAGCGGCTTGGAGCAACATTGGCGCAAGCGGTCAAATCCTAGCGTATCAGTCCGCGCGCAGCTTCAGCGAGCTCTACAGTTCGCATGCGCTGACTTACACCGACCCGCTGCCCTGGCAAAATCAACTCGTTCTCGACGCTCCGACACAACCGAACCGAACGACTCCAGGACGTTTTCCGCTGCGACGGAGCATGGTTTCGTCGTCAGTCCGCGCTACACGCACCATCTGCCACGAAGCGACATCTCGGCCGGTCTCGGCTTCACGCAGGATGTTCAGTTCGGCTACGATCAAGACCGCTAACGACGACGCACTACTGATTGACCCCAATGCGTTCGGAAGCGCCGACGCCCACCGATTTCCTCTGATATATGACCCAACCCTCACCGATCCCTGCGGGGAAACGGTTCTGGCGAACACGTTGGTTCTCAGTCCAGGCAATGTGAGCCATTCGAACAGCACGCAACAATACCACAAGTTCTGGGCGGACTCGTCGACCCGTTATGCCTACGATGGCCTCAGCATCAGCAGCACCACGAAGCTGGCGCAAGAGTTTTCGTGGATCGTGCGCGCCCAACCGCTATTAGGCTCTCAGCGCAACCACCGGCGGCAGGTTCGACGCGCGCCAGGCTGGATACCAGCCGAAGATCGCTCCAAACGCGGCGGCGAGTCCGATCGCCGCAACGGACGTCGGCGGGTCGAGCACGATCGGCCAGCCGAACGCCTTCGCCACCGAACAGGCGCCTCCCGCGCCCAGCGCCACGCCCAAGGCCCCGCCAGCGAGCCCGAGGGCGATCGCCTCGCACAGAAATTGCCGCCGGACGTCGCGCGGCCGGGCGCCGATGGCCGTTCTCAATCCGATTTCCTTGGTCCGCTCGGTGACGCTGACGAGCATGATGTTCATGATCGAAATGCCGCCCACCAACAGCGAGATGGCGGCGACCGAGCCGAGTAGCAGCGCTATCGTGCGCGCCGAGGAACGCTGCGCGGCCAGAATGGAGGCCGCCGTCGAGACCGTGAAGTCGTCCTCCCCGCCGTCGATGCGATGGCGCTGCCGCAGCAGGTCGCGCGCGTCGTCCATCGCTGTCTCCATCGCCTTGTCGGAGACGGCGCTGGCGAGAATATAGGCGACGAAATCGGGATTGACGCTTCCCGCCGAGCCGATCAACCGAAGACGCGCGGCTGACAGCGGCACGAACAGCGCATCGTCCTGGTCGTCTCCGCCCGGCGAAGCGCCCTTCGGCCCCAGGACGCCGATGACCGTGAACGGAGCGTCCATGATCCGCACGATCTGGCCGACGCAATCTTCGCCGTCGAACAATTTCGCAGCGACGGTGCGCCCGAGGATAGCCACCTTGTCGCCGGACGCCTCCTCGCCGGGCGAGAACATCCGGCCTTCGGCCAGCGACCATTCGCGGATGGCGAAATGGTCGGCTGTGGTTCCGTTCACCGTGGTTGACCAGTTGCGCGCGCCGGCGACCACCTGCGCCGAGCCGTAAACGCTGCCCGCCGCGCGTTCGATGGTGGACAGCGACGCGAGCGCCTCTGCGTCGCCTTCCGACAGCGTGCGCCTGCGCCCGCCGCTGACGCCGTCCTGGCGCATCTGCGCGGGATTGACGATGAGTACGTTGGCGCCGAAAGCCTTGATCTGCTCCGCCACGCGCGACCGCGCGCCCTCGCCGACCGCCGCCATGCTGACCACGCAGGCGACGCCTACGACGATGCCGAGCAGGGTAAGCAACGTCCGGATCGTGTTGCCGGCGAGCGCCGCCATCGCGGCGCGGACTATGTCGATCGGTCTCAAGCCGCGCCTCCTCCCGACCACCGCAGGCTCGACCTGGGCAGCGCCTCGCGCGGCCCGTCGGCGACGATCTCGCCGTCGCGCATCAAAACGATGCGCGGCGCGAACGCCGCCACCCGCGGATCGTGCGTCACCACCGCGATCGTCATTCCCGCGGCGTGCAGACTTAAGATGAGATCGATCACCTGCCGGCTCGAGGCGGTGTCAAGCGCGCCGGTGGGTTCGTCGGCGAACAGCACCGCGGGACCGGCGACGATGGCGCGGGCGATGGCGACGCGCTGCTGTTCGCCGCCGGACAGAGACGTCGGACGCCGGTCCGACTTGCGCGGCAGGCTTACGGCCTCGAGCGCCGCTTCCGCCCTGCGCCGACGCTCGCGCGGCGGGACGCCGGCATAGGCGAGCGGAAGTTCGACGTTGCGCACCACCGTCATGCGCGGCAGCAGGTGATAATGCTGGAAGACGAAGCCGATGCGCCGGTTGCGCAGCCTGGCGAGCCCGTCGAACGACATCGCGCCGCAATCGCGTCCCTCGAACAGCAGCCGGCCGGCGGTGGGCCGGTCGAGCAGGCCCAGGATGTTCATCAATGTCGATTTGCCGGAGCCGGAGGTTCCGACAATGGCGACGAACTCGCCATGGTCGATCTGAACCGATGTCGGCTTGAGCGCATAAGCGCCGTTGGGTCCGCTGTAGGACTTGGCCACGTTGATGGCCTGAACGAGAGGCATCAGCCGTCTCCCGGCTGGCGGCCATTTCCCTTGCGCTCGCCGGTCACGACGAGATCGCCCGGGCGCAGATCGCCGTCTGTGACCGCCGCCTGACGGTCGTCCTGCGCGCCGAGCTTCACATTGACCCGCAACGGAACGCCGCCGCGCAGCACCCAGACGGAAGCGCCCGCCAACGCCGGGAGGCGTTTTCCGTCGCCATCCATCGGCCGGAATCGCAGCGCGGCGAGCGGCACCGACCTCTGCGCCACCGCGCGCGCCGTCTCGATCCTGGCGATCGCGGTCATGCCGGGCAGCAGCGAAAGGTCACGGTTCTCGACCGTGAGGACGACGACATAGGTGACGACGTTCTGGATCACGACAGGCGCCTTGCGCACCTGCTTCACTGTCGCCTCGAATTGCCGATGCGGGAAGGCGGCGACCTCGAACGTCGCCGCCTCGCCCGGCTCGATCGCAGCGATTTCGCTTTCGTCGACGCGCGTGTAGACCTCCATCTTGTGCAGATCCGCGGCGACGACGAAAAGCGTCTTGGCCTCCAGGGTCGAGGCCAGCGTCTGCCCCTCGGAGACGAGGCGGCCAACCACCACGCCATCGATGGGCGAGCGAATGCGGGTGCGCTCGAGATCGATCTCCGCGGATTGCACGGTCGCCTCCAAACGTCCGACCTCGGCGCGGGCGACGTCGAGCTCGGCCTCGGCGCGCTTGCAGTCCGCCTTGGCCGCCTCCGCGGCGTCGTGCTGCGAAACCAGCGTCGCCTCGGCCTCGCGAACGGCGGCGAGCGCGACCCCGCTGCGCGAGGCGGTGTCTTGCGCGTCGGCGGTCGACACAATGCCCGATCCGCTCAGCAAGGTCTTGCGCTTGGCGGCCCGCATGGCGCTTTCGGCGGCGATCCGCGCCGCATCGACGCGCGCCGTCATCACCAGGTTCTGGTCGCCGGACTGTTCGGCGTCCGCCTGCGCGCGCTTCAGCTTGGCCTCGCCGATCGCCACCTGAGCGTTGGCGGCGGCGAGCGCGAATTTGGCCGCGTCGTATTGGGCGCGGTAACTGCGCGGGTCGAGCTGCGCCAGAATCTCGCCCTTGACGACCGTCTCGTTAAAATCGACCGGCACGCGCTCGACCTGTCCCGAAAGCTGCGAGCCGACCTCGACCTCGACGCTGGCGTTCAGCGCGCCAGTCGCGGTGACAGTGCGCACGATTTGGCCGGCGTCGACCGGCGCGGTGTCGTATTTGCCGAACGCGGGCCTGAAGGATTGCGCATCTTCTGCGACTTCGTTGGAGGCGAGGGAGGGGCCGAACCACGCGGCGCTCCACGCCACGCCGGCCAGAGCGACGCTGCGTGATTTCATTGTTTCGCCTCCTCGCGGTTGCTTTTTTTGCCCGTCGTCGATCAGGTCGCGGCGTCAGTTTCTCGGCGGGGGGCGGCGCGAGGCGTTCGGGTCGGCGCCGTTCGGCGACCCGTTGGAGCCGGCGCGGGCGCCCGAACCGCCGTTGCCTTTCCAGTTGCCGACATGGCCATTGCCGTTCCAATTGCCGGAATTGCCGTTGCCGTTGCCGATCCCGACGTTGCCGTTGCCGTTGCCGTTGCCCGTGCCGATTGCGGCGACGAGCGGAAAAACGAAGGCGCCGACCACGGCGACAACCGACCGTCTCATCATCGCTGTGCTCCAACCGGCGCGCTCACTGATTGTTGCTGCCGTTGTTGTTGCCGTTCAACGCGCCCGCATTGCCGTTGCCGTTGTTGGAGCCGTTGCCGGTTCCGACATTGTTGAGGCCGTTGAAATTCCCGTTGCCGAAGCCGACATTGCCGTTGCCGTTATTTGTCGAGCCGTTGAGATTTCCATTGCCGGATCCGATGTTGTTGTTGCCGCTGGTCGAGCTGGAGTTGCCGAGCCCGTTGAAGCTGCCGATGTTGCCGGTCCCGCCGTTCATGAAGCCGAGATTGCCGTTCGTCTGCGGGGCGCCGTTGCCATTGCCGTTGCCGTTGCCGTTGCCGCCCCCGGTATTGGAATTGCCGTTGCTGTTGCCGTTGTTGGTGCCGACATTGCCGTTGCCGTTGCCGTTGCCGCAGCCGACGCAGAGCGCAAAGACGGCGTCGGAGTTCCGCGCCGCCTGCGGGTCGCCCGAGGGCGACGCGTTTTCGTGGCCGACGCCGGCCGACGCGCTCCATATGGCGGTTGAGACGATCGCGGCGGCGACTGACAGACTGTTGCGCATCTTCGCCTCCTGGATCCGTTCCGCTGCATTCAAGAAAACATCGCCCCGGCTCGCGGAGAGAACCAGCGATGAGAGCGGCGACGTCAGAGCCTTTGTAAGCGGGAACCCGACGTCGGGCGCGGGCCGTCGCCAAAAGGCAAAGGGCGAACACCGCCCTTCGCCTGCTTGATCAGTGAGCGCGTAAAATGCCGCGCCCATCGGCTGCCTCAATGGTTGGTGTTGCCGTTGAGGTTGCCGTTGCCGATGCCGAAGTTGAGATTGCCGTTCAGGTTGCCGTTGCCGAGGCCGACGTTGCCGTTGCCGTTCAGGTTGCCGTTCAGGGCGCCGATGTTGCCGTTGCCGTTCGCGTTGCCGTTGAGCACGCCGAAGTTGAAATTGCCGTTGCCGTTGCCGTTCAGGGCGCCGGCGTTGCCGTTGCCGTTGCCGTTGCCGTTGCCGATACCGACGTTGCCATTGCCGTTGCCGTTGCCGGAACCGACGGACGCGAACGCGCTGGTGCTGGCGGACAGAAGAGCGAGAGCAGCGGCCGCAGCGATGAGCTTCTTCATATCAGACTCCCTTTGAGATTCACCGACCCTTGTCGCTTCGAGGCGTAAGTGGCGGTCTCCGAATGCGTCGCTCAACTGCGACGACGCGCTAATCGTGCGACAGGCGCCGCGGGCGGCGATAGTTGTCCAAGACGGCGAAGCGCCGCCCGATGAGATGCGACCCTTCCGGGCGGGCGGGCGGGCGAAGGCGTACGCCCAGATGGACGCCAACCCGTCCTTTCGTTCCGCGCAGAGACCGCGCGCCGATACGTTCGGACGCCGCACGCGGGAGCGGCCGACCGAATGGTTGCTCGGATTGTCTGGTTGGAAGGTTGCGTTGGGGTCGCGCGCGCCATTCCGCTGGAAGGCTAGCGCTTGCGCTCTCGTCGGCGCGCTCAAGCGTCCACAGCTTCGCTGCCGGAGCGGCTGCCTGAATCTGTGTCAGACGTTATGAAGAAACATTTGGCGCGGCTTTTCCCCGCCCGGCTGCGCGGCGCAGACGGCGTCAGCGGAACGGAAGCCGCAGGTGCGATTTCAAATCGTCACGAGCGTCGAATTGGCGATGGAGGACGCCAGCTTGCCCACCTCCAGCTCGGCCGCCTTGATCGCCACCTCGGTGCGATTGCGCGCACCGAGCTTTCGCATCAGCGAGCGCAGATGGACCTTTACGGTCGTTTCCGAGCAACCGATCTCGTAGGCGATGATCTTGTTCTGCTTGCCGGCGCGAAGCGCCCGCGCGACGTCCATTTCGCGCGGCGTTATGCCTGACGCTGAACTTTCCGCCCGCCCCGTCAGAGCGCGCGCGGAAGCCAGGCCAAGCGGGGCGACGTCGGCGAACAGACATTCGGGCGGCACATAGGCGCCGCCGGCCAGGATGAACCGCACCGCCTCCACGGCGGTCCTGAACCCCATCGTCATGGGTATGTAACCCCTGGCGCCGCCCGACAGGGCGTCACGCGCCGTCTCGATTTCGAGTTTCAAGGAGAAGAACACCACCGCGGTGTGCGGCGCCGCCGCCGCCGCGTCGCGCAGCGCTTCTGCCACGGCGGCGGTGGAATAGGACTGGGCGGCCACCACCATCAGTCCGACATCTTTCATCCCCGCCCCCGGCAGGTGCTCGAAACCATCGTAGGCCTCGATCTCCGGAGTAAAGGCCACTTGCAAGCCGGTGCGTATGCACTCACGGAAGAACGACGGCGCGCCTACCAGAACGATGCGGTCGCACGATTGCCGATCGTCGAACCGCGCCCGATAGAGGCACTCCCGACACCGCCTGTCGCTTGGCGGCGAAAGCCCGGCGTCGAAACCGGCGCCGCCCGAAACCATTTCGTCGCCTATCGTTCGAAATGAAGAGGCCATTTCGCTCTCCCGCCTCGTTAAACGCCAAGGGTGTCAAAAGTTGCTTTAGGTCGTTGGGCCGCGCTCCCGGACAAGGTTTATCTCGAATTACGCTGCGTAATTCGGATCGAAAAACCAGGGAGGAATGTCTTGCCATTGGAATACAAGCGTCAACTGTCGAAAACGAGTGCTGCCTGCCTTTCCGCCCGCCCAAAAATAACCGGCCCCAACGGGGCCTCTCGTTATTTCACTTGATTCTCTGTAGAAATATTGCTTTCTTAAGTTCCGCCGAGTTTCACGTTACGCGCGATGCGCTTTAGACATACACAACCTCGCAAGACTTGAGAACCTTTTCAAGAGTGCTTTGAAGCACAATTTTGCCACCTTTATTGCCCGTTTGCCGGCAAAGTTAACCGGCGGCCCCGATTGCCGTCGACGCCGCCCGGCCCGAGGCGCTCTCAACCGACAATGGCGTGTGAAATCAAGGCCAAGCTGGCGTGAACGCCGACCAGATCGGCAACGACGTCGAGGCCGCCGTTGGACAGTTTCGCGTCCAGGAACGTGTCGCCGCCGGAATAGATGGTCACGAAATATTGCGAGAGATCCCAGAGCTTCCCGTCCCAACCGCCGGCGGTTGCGAACTCCGAGAGGTTGAGCGTGTCATGGTTCGAAAGCGTGAAGCCGAAAATCTTATCGTAGCCGGCCCCAGGATCGAGCATGAACGTATCGCCGCCCTGACTGGCATGAATCAAGTTGAAGGTGGTCGCGGTTCCCGCGTCGATCAGGTCGCCCGAACCGGTGACGTTGATGACATCGTTGCCCGCTCCGGTCTTCACGGTGTTGTTCGAGCCTGTCAGATTGACCGTGTCGGAGCCGTTGCCGAGTGTCACGACGGCGAAATTGACGCCCACGCCGGTTACCGTGTTGCTCCCGTCGCCGGCGTCGACTGTGTCGTAATTGCCGCCGATGGTGAAGTGGTTGTCGCCGTTTCCGGCCACGAGGGTCGACAGACCCGCGCTCGCCACAACCGTATTGTCGCCATTGCCGAGGACGGCGGTGTCGAAGCCGCCGGTAAGCTGTAACGCCGGGTTAAGCAGGTTTACGGGCGTGGCCGCGGGCGCCTGTCCGTTGCCGTTCCAGTTTCCGCTGAGGAATCCGATGTTGTCGAGGCCGTTGTTATTGCCGGAGCTCGTGCCCTGGACGAAGTTGCCGTTGAAATTGCCGTCGAGGGCGCCGACATTGCCGTCGCCGTTCCCGCCGCCGTCGCTCGGCGAGGAATCCGCGAGTCCGTTGAGGTTGCCGTTGAAGGCGCCGACATTGCCGTTGCCGTCGTAGACGCCGCCGTTGCCGAGCCCGTTGAAAACGCCGATATTGTTATTGCCGCTGGTGGCGGAGGCGTTCCACAGTCCGTTGAACGCGCCGATATTGCCGGCTCCGCCGTTGAAAGACCCGATGTCGCCGCTGCTGGAAGCCCGCCAGTTCGAAAAGCTCTGCGGAGCCGAAAAGGTGGCGCTGAACAGTCGCCCGTAGTTCACCACCAGAGAGCCCGAGCCGATGCTGACTGAGGCCGTGGCGGCCCCAAGATTCACGTAGTTGTCGCCATTGCCGAGAACGACGGTATTGAGCGCTCCGCTGAGCTTGACGACGTTGTCGCCATTTCCGAGCACGACCGTGGTTAACCCATTCCCGCCGGCGACGGTCTCGTCGGCGCTCGACAGCGTGTCGCCGTCGACGACATTGCCGAGGCCAGAAAGCTTAACGGACTGCGAAGCGTCGCCTAGATCCTGTAACCCACCTAGGGCGCCCCCGATCGTCGCCTTGAACTGCAGCGGGCCACGAGCGTTCATAGATCAACTCCTGTTAACGCGGACAAGGCCCACGCGGCCGCCCGCCACATGGCGAGCTTTCGCGAAAGGCCACCCGTTCCCCGCCGTATTCGGCCGAAGGATGGGCCGCCTATATTGGGGGCTTGATATGCAGGCTGTCCATCCGCCCATTCGGGCGGGCGCGCGTCATCCGGGCGTAACAAACGGACGGTTCGCCCGCGACTTAGCAGAGTCGTATGTCGCGCCGCTGTTGCGCTGCGGCGCCAATCGCGGGTCCGGCGGCTTACGGCTCACGCCGGAATGTGCGCTGCGATAGCGCCGAGCGCCAATCCCGCGATATAGGCCCAGCCAAATCGCCGGTTGTGAACCAGGCAGGCCCGGTGATGCCATAGCGGCCAGCCGACATAGCCCGGCGGCGGCGCGGCCGGGCGCTCGGCGGCCGACCTGCGCAGCGCGACGACGGCTTCCGGAACCGCGACGACGACAATCAGGCAGAATCTGCTGACCACGCCGGTTGCTGCAAGCGCGAACACGATGGCGTACATCGCCACTATGCAGACAGCCACCAGCCGACGCGCCGCAGTCTCGCCGATGATCACCGGCAGCGTCCTTATCCCGCGCCCGGCGTCGAAGCTCATCTGATCGATATGCTTGCCCGTCAGGATGCTCATGACGCCCAGACCAAAAGGCAGCGAGGCTAGCACGACGCCGGCGTCGAGCCGCCCTGCGATCATGGCGTAGCCGCCGCCGATCATCAGCGGACCCCAGACGACGAACGTCGCCAGTTCGCCGAGCCCGACGCTTTTCAACGGCGTCGGCGCGGCGTCGTACAGGAACAGCAAAGCCACTCCCGTCGCCGCAATGCCGACGGCCAGCCAACCGCGCTCGACGATGAAGGCGCACATGATCGCCAGCCCGACGGCGGCCAGCACAGCTAGGCCGACGGCCAGAGCGCGCGAGGTCAGCGCGCCGCTCGCGAGGGGATGGATCGTATAGCGCATGCGCGGCGAATCCGGCGTGTCGTGGCCGCGGCGGAAGCCGAAGTAGTCGTTGCTGAGATTGCTGATCATATGCGCAACGACGAAGCCGACGAGCACGCCGAGGAACTCAGGCAGCGAAAACGCCCGCGCGCTCAGCGCCAGCAGGCCGGCGATCACAGCGGCTTGCGCCGAAATCACCAGGATGACGCTGCGAGCGGCATAGAGAAAGCGCGCAACCGGATCGAGATCGCGCAAGTTTTCGCCGTTGGGCCGGTAGAATCCGACGAACGCCTGCGACCACATACGAATATTCCGCGCCGCCACGGCCGCCTCCCCGTTTCGTCGCCGACGATCTAGCCCAGTTTCGTCCGCCGCCGCCATCCGCGGTCGAAGAAAGGATCTGGCCTATCTCTTGCGCTCGCCGCCGCCGACGAAGGCCCCAGCCGACCGCCCGCATCCTGGAAGGCGATGGCCGCGGCGGCCTCGCGCCCGCGCCGCGCGAACCCCGCGAGCGCGGCGCCGGCGAGCAGGATAACCGCGCCCCCGCCTCACTGGCCCGCCGCCGGCTTCAACCGCGCCTGTTCGCGCGCGCGCCGCTCGAAGGCGCCCATGACGGTCGCCTCCGCGGCGTCGATCGCCGCCCCGGCGAGGGCGCCGAGCAAGGGGGAGCGGAAGGTCGCGTCATACTCGCATTCCGCGAGCGCATCTGGCCCGGCGGGGCGGAAACGCCAATGCAGGCGGAACTCGCGCCACGGTCCCTCGTGCGACACGATGGTGAGCGCGTTCGGCGGCTCCGGCGTGGCGAAGGTGCGGAAGCGGCTGCGCAGCGGCCCGAGGCCGAAACACTGATCGACCACCCAACGGTCGCCGCGCTTGGCGACGATGCGCGCCTCGATCACGCCGGGCAGGAATTCGGGGTAGCTCTCGATGTCGGACGCGACGGCGAATGCGGTCTCGACGCTGCAATCGCGCAGGCGGCGGCGCCAAAGTCGCCGGAAGCGGCTCAAACCAGATCTCCGAGGCGAAACCGCCAGTACCCGGCGCCCGCCGCCAGACCGCCAACGAGCGCCGGATAGACCAGCGCCCAGCCGACATAGCCCTGCCGGCCGAACGTGTCGAGAATGACGAACGCCGGAATGGAATGCGAGTCGGCTCGACTTCCGCCTCTCTGCGCTCGCCCAAACCGTTCAGGGCAGCGTCGATGTCGAAACCAATTTCGTCGAGCTTCGAGCGCAGCTTCCGTTGTTTATTCGCCTGCTGGCCAAGCGATTCCCGCCTTTCGGCGAGATGACCGGGCAAAAGCTCCTGAAGTAGCGGCCATTCGAATGCGTTTCGCCGTTCGCGAACACACGAGGCTCGTCTCGCGCGCGGGTTCGGCGCCGTGGCTTCGCCTCGGGGCCCCGAGGCGAAAATGTAAGACGGCGCTGCGCCCGAGGCCGGGCGACGCGAAACGATCGGGCCGCAGCTTCGCCTACGCCGCTCGCAACGTCCTGGCGGCGGCCTTCACGCCGCGGATCATGTCTGCGGCCTTCTCCGCGATCATGATCGTAGGGGCGTTGGTGTTACCGGAGATGAGTTTCGGCATCACGCTGGCGTCGGCCACGCGAAGCCCGTCCAATCCGCGCACCCGCAGTTCGGGATCGACGACCGCCATGGCGTGCGTCCCCATCGCGCAGGTGCCGACCGGGTGATATATGGTGTCGGCGCGGGCGCGAATATGGTCCTCCCACTCCGCGTCGGTCATGTTGTCGTGGATTCCGAACAGCTCCTTGTGGCGATATTTCTCCAGCGGCGCTCCCATCAGGATCTCGCGTGCGATCTTGGCGCCCTTGATAAGCATGTCGAGATCGCGCCGATCTGAGAAGTACCTCGGGTCGATGCCGGGATCGGCGTTGGGATCGGCCGATTGCAGGAACACCTCGCCGCGCGAATAGGGACGCAGGGCGCACACGTGGCATGAAAACCCATAGCCGGGATGCAGCTTGCGACCGTGGTCGTCGGCGATGGAAATGACGAAATGCAGTTGCAGGTCGGGCCTGTCGACGGCCGGGCTCGATTTGATGAAAGCTGCGCCTTCGGCAAGCGGCGTGGCGATCAACCCTGTTCCGTCGCGACGCCACTGTGCGATGTGGCGGATCAGGGCGACGGTTCCAGCCAGTCCGATCCCGAACACGTCGGTCTCCTTGGATTTGAAGGCCTGCACGAAATCGACGTGGTCCTGCAGGTTCTGCCCGACGCCTGGCAGTTCGTGAACCATGGCGACGCCATGCGCGGTGATGTTCTCCGGCCGGCCGACGCCGGAAAGTTGCAGCAGCTGCGGCGAGCCGAAGGCGCCGGCGCAGAGAATGACTTCGCGCCGGGCGTTGATCGAAATTTCCGAGCCGCGCTGGCGATAGAGCACGCCGACGGCGCGTTTGTCGCTGAACAGGATGCGTGAGGCCCGCACGTTGGTGAGGACCGTCAGATTGGCGCGTCGGCCCATGACCGGGTGCAGATAGGCCGCCGCCGCCGAGCAGCGTTCGCCGTTGCGCGCGCGATCATGGTACTGGGTGACCTGGAACAGGCCGACGCCTTCGTTGTCGCCGGTGTTGAAATCCTCCCGCTCGCGCATTTGGCTCTGCTTGGCGGCTTCGACGAACGCCAGGGTGATTGGACGCGGGCTCCTCTGGTTGGAGACATGCAGCGGGCCGCCGATTCCGTGGTAATCGTCGCCGCCGCGCTCGTTGTTCTCGGATCGGCGGAAATAGGGCAGGACGCTGTCCCAATCCCAACCTTCGCAACCCATGTCGGCCCAGGCGTCATAGTCCTGCCGCTGGCCGCGCACATAGACCATCGCGTTGATTGCGGAGGATCCGCCGAGCGCGCGCCCGCGCGGTTGATACCCGCGCCGGCCATTCAACTCCGGTTGCGGCGCGGTTTGCAGCGCCCAGTTGTTGATCCGCCCGCGCCCGGGAATCATCGCCACGATGCCCGCCGGCGCACGCACCAGAATGCCGTCGCCACGGCCGCCGGCCTCGAGCAGACAGACGCTGACATCGGGGTCTTCGCTCAATCGCGCGGCCAGCGTGGCGCCGGCGGAGCCGCCGCCCACGATCACGTAGTCGTATTGCATTGCAACCTCCCTCGTCGTCGGCGCGGCTGTTTCCGCCGACTTGGCGCCGGGCGCTGATCGCCGTTCCCCGGCCGCGACCCGTTCAAGTCTAGCGCGCTCGCTGCCCTTGCGCGAGACCCGGTCCCCGCCTTTCGGGCGGCGCGGAACGAATGCCGATCGTCTCTGGTTGAGGTCCGCCAGTTACGTTTGCGTAAGCGAGTGAAACCGCGATGACGTCATTCCGGGACCTGAATCGACGAGCCGTCGTCGCGATACCGGCGAAGAACGAAGCCGAGCGGCTTGCGCACTGTCTGCGCGCGCTCGGCGAACAGTTGGACCGACGCGGCCGGCCGCTGCCTCGCGGCGCGTTCGGGGTCGTCGTCCTCGCCAACGATTGCGACGACGACACCGCCGCCGTCGCGCGCGCCGCAGGGCAGGGGCGGCGCTACGAACTGCGGGTGATCGAAACGCGGCTGCCGCGCCCGTTCGCCCATGCCGGAGGCGCGCGGCGCGCGGCGATGGATCTCGCCGAGGCCTGGCTCGCCGAGCGACCGGATCGGGCGGACGTCATCTTGACGACGGATGCGGACAGTCTGGCGGCGCCCGATTGGCTGAGCGCCAATCTGAAAGCGTTCGACGAGGGCGCCGACGCCGTGCTCGGGCGCATTTCGCTCGACGAGGAAGGCGCGCGTCTGCCGGCGGCGTTGCACGCGCGCGGCAAACTTGAAGCCGTCTACGAGGACCTGCTGACCGAGCTTTGCGCGCAGCTAGATCCCCAGGACGAAAACCCGTGGCCGCATCACGCCACGATATCGGGCGCGAGTCTGGCGATCCGGCGCGATGTCTATCTCGGCGTCGGACGGTTGCCGCGGGCGCCGTTAGGCGAAGACAAGGCGCTGGTCGCTGCGTTGCGCCGGCGGGACGCGCGCATCCGCTTCGCTCCCGACGTGACCGTTGTCACCTCGGGCCGCATCGCCGGCCGCGCGCTCGGCGGCGTGGCCGACACTTTGCGGCTGCGCAGCGCCGATCCCGCCGCGCCCTGCGACGAAACGCTGGAGCGATGCACGACGGCGTATCGGCGGGCGCTGTGGCGCGGGCGTCTGCGCCGCGTCGGGCTGGAGGGCGAACATTGGCGGGAGGCGCTGCGCGTGCCCGGCGCCGTCGCACGGCGGGCGCGAGCGGCCGCGACCTTCGGCGCGGCGTGGGAGCGGATCGAGGCGGCCAGCCCCGGCCTCGTGCGACGCCCGCTCAAGCCCGCGGAGCTGCCGCGTCAGATCGAACTGGCCACGCGGCTGTTGACGCGCCTGCAGGCGACGCTATCGGCGCATGAGGACGTCGAGCCGATATTCCGGTCGCCGCGCGAAACCGACGACCTCGATGCGATCCTGTAAGGCTTGCATGAACGACTCGGCGGCCTGATCCCCCGTAAGCGGGTAATCGGTTTCGCCGGTCCAATGCACCAGCACGACGGTCCCGCGCGCCGCGAGCGCCGCCTCCACCCGCTTCGCCAACTTCGCGACGTCGGCGGCGTCGAGATAGTAGATCACCTCCGAGAGCAGAATGAGATCGAAAACGCCTTGCGGCCATTCGCCGGGAACGAACATTTGCGCGAACTCGACATTGGCGAGCCCCTGGCAGCGGCGGCGCGCCTCGGCGAGCGGCGTCGGCGCCGCGTCTATGGCGACCAGCCGCTCGCAGCGCGTCGCCAGCTGACGGGTGAGCACGCCGATCGAGCAACCGATCTCCAGTGCGGCGCCGTAGCGCGCTTCGGGTAGGGCGGCCAGCGTGCGCGCGTATTTCTCGGCTTCGTATTCGCTCGACGCGAACTTCCAGGGATCGCCGTCTTGCGCGTAAAGCGCCTCGAAATAGTCGGGCGCGAGCGTTCGCGCGCGCCGGCTCATTCGCCTGCCGTCACGAAGGATTCAAACGGTCCCGCAAACCGGGCGAGATCGGCGCCGGTGAGGCGGAAGCCGGTGGGATCGTCCGCTATCAGCCCGGTGGTCTGCGACGCATGCGCGGCCACGGCGCGCCGCTTGCGCGCGCGCTCGCGTCCGACGAACAGGCGGAAGCCCGAGGTCACCGGGGTTACGGGCGCGAGCGGTGGCAGCGCCGCGCCCCAGACCGTGTATTCGAACAGGCGCGCGCCCAGGCGCTGCTGCGCGCATCGCGCGAGGCTGAAGGCCGCCTGATGGTCGCAATGCGGATCATGCCGCCAGCTCACGAACAGCGCCGAGGCGTCGGCCTGTCTGGCGGCCGCGACGATCCTTTCGACCGCGGCCCGCGCGCCCGCGCCTTCGTGCGGAACGAAGCGGTCGGGCAGGCGCAGGAACGCCAGATGCCGCGGCGCCAGTCCCAGCGCGCCGACCGCCCGCCGCGCCTCGGCCTCGCGCAAGCCGCGCAGCCGCAACCGGGGATAGGCGCGGCTCCTCAGATGCGAGCCGGTCCCGTCGCTGACGATGACGACCCGGACCGGCCGGCCTTCGCGGCAGGCGCGGGCGATCAGGCCGCCGCAGGCGAGGCTTTCGTCGTCGGGATGGGGCGCGATCACGACCAGCCCGCCTTCGCCCACGGCGTCGCCAAGGTCGGCGCAGGGCAGCCATCGCATCGCTTCCAGCGCCTCGGCCGCCCGCATGGGGTCAGGTCCATCGGTCAAGGGTCGCGTCCTCTTGCGCCAGCATCCAGGCGGCGGCGCCAGTCAGCGCGCGATCCGGCGCCGGTTGGCGCAGATAGGTCGCGACATCGCGGCCGACGCGTTCGATCGGGTTCGGGCGCATGAAGCTCTGCAGCCCGACCGAGCGCTGGACCAAATCCATCAGCTCGAGGCCGGCGCGCTCGACCGCGATACGGGCGAGATTGACATAGGCGACGACCCGCCCGGGCGGCTCAGAGGCCGCCTCCGCTTCCGCCATGCGCGCGGCGCGCTCCACCCACAATCTCGCCGCTTCGACGGCGATCCCCGCCTCGCCGAGTCTGGCCGCCTGATGCGGATCGCCGCCCCGCCCGGTCCGCCGGAGATGCTGACGCAACAGCTCCAGCAAACACTCCATGCCGCCCTGCTGCACGGCGCAGAAGCGCCACGCTCCGCCGGAGAAGAACGGCTGCCGCTCATAATCCCCGTCCTCGCCGAGGATGTCGCCAGCCTCGATCCGCAGACCCGAGAAGTCGACCGCCCCGGTCGCCGAGGCCCGCATCCCCTGCGCCGTCCATTGCGAGAGATCGGCCCGCGGCGCATCGTCGAGGCGGGGCAGAACCATGTAACGCCGGCCGTCCTCGTCCGACGCCGTCACCAGCGGCCGCAGGATGTGTCCCGCTCCCGAGGCCAGGATCTTGCGCCCTTGCAACCGGAAACGGCCATGCTCGCGAACCAGCTTCAGCCCGCTCGCGTCGTCGGTGTTCCACACCCCGAACAATTGCCCCTGACGCGCCTCGTCGGCGATCCCTTGCTTTTGCGCCGGCGCACCGTAGCGCATCGCCAGGCCGAGCGCGTTGACGTGGCCTTCGTACAGCCGGCCCAGCGCAAGACTGCCCGAGCCGATCCGTCGCAGCGCCTCGCACAGGTCGGGCCAGGCGAGCTCGGCCCCGCCGTAGCCGCGGGGCAGGGCGGCCGTCAGCAGACCGGCGCGGCCGAGTTCAGCGACGTCGGCCGCGGGAAACGCGCCATCATGGTCGTAATCGGCGGCCCGCGCAAAGGCGCTTGCAGCGACCTCGCGCGCCGCCGCCAGTTCGACGACGCGGATCGGAAAACCAGCGCCAAGCGGGGCGGCAAGAGGTTTGTTCATGGCTCCGCTCCAACCGCGTCGCCTGCCGCAAAGTTCCAGCAGGGCTGTGTAGGAAAACGGCGCGCTCTTGTCGACCAGACCGGCGCCCCAGATCGGGACGTTTGCGTTGACGCGCCGGTAACAGGGACGCAACCTTAAGCGCTCATCAAGACATACGCGCCAATTCGGCGCATCGGGCGGATCTTCGCAAGGCTAGGGTTGCGTATGGGTCGTTCGCGTATCGGCTGGGCGGCGTCCGCCATCGCGCCTTGGGCCCTGGCCCTCGGGCTGCTCGTCTCGTTGGCCGCGCACGCCGATCCCGATCCTGAGACGGGGGGGCTGACGATCCCGCCGCGCGTCGCCGCGCTCGAGGTGAAATTCTCCGGCGACGCGAAACTGATCGAAGCCCGCTATGTCGTCGGCGATCGCGAGGATCTCGGCGCCGTGCCCGACGAGATCGAGCCGCGCTTCGCGCACAAGGCGTTCAAATTCGCCGCTCCCGTCATCAATCGCGCCCATCGCGGCGACCCGTTCGTGGCGCTGCGCCCCGGCTTCGAGGCTCGCGCGCGCGCGAGAGAGATGAATTTCGCCCCGGACTCGACGAGCCCCGACGGCGCCCGACCCGAGCCCGCCCGCTTCACCTTCAGCGACGGCGCCGCGCCCGCCCTGCCGCTCGCCTTCGCGCTCGCTTCCGCCTCGCCGCAGCCGCCCGACGGCCGGCTGATGGCGGCGGGAAGCAAGGCGTCGACGCCGGGCGCCCAAAGCGTCTTGGCCGTCAGCACCGATCTCTCCGACCGCCCCGGCTACGCGATGCTGATCGACCCCAAAGACGCCGCGCGGCAGTTGCGTTGTCTGGCCGAAGCGATCTATTTCGAGGCGCGCAGCGAGCCGGAGGCGGGACAGGCGGCGGTCGCGCAAGTGGTGCTCAACCGCGTGCGCAGCGGCATCTATCCCACCACCGTCTGCGGCGTCGTCTACCAGGACCGGCAGCGGCCGTTCGCGTGCCAGTTCTCCTTCGCCTGCGAGGGCAAGTCGCTGCGCGTCGAGGAAGCCGGCCCGTGGGCGACCGCCACGCGCATCGCCGAGGGCGTCGCCAAAGGGACGAACTACGATGCGAAATTCGCCTCGGCGATCAATTACCACGCCACTTACGTGCGGCCGTTCTGGGCGCCGGCGCTGAAGCGGCTCGACCGCGTCGGGATGCATATCTTCTACGCGATGCGGCCGGGCCTCTACTGGGCGCCGGGAGCGCTCAACGGCCGCGGCGACCTGCCGCCGCTCGTGGCCCAAGCGGCTCCGGGGCCGCAAGCGGCCCTGGCGTCGCAGTCGAAGTAGACTGGCGTCGCCCTGAGGGTTTAGGCTCCGGCGGGGGAAAAGGAGCCGAAATGCCCAAAGGTTACGTCATCGCGCGCGTCGATATCAAAGACCCAGAAACCTACGCGAAATACGCCACGGCCGCTTCGGAGGCGATCCGCGCCCATGGCGGCAAGCCGCTGGCGCGCGGCGGAAGGTTCGAGGCGCTCGAAGGGCCGGCGCGCCAGCGCAACGTCGTCATCGAGTTCGAGAGCTACGAGCAGGGCCGCGAGTATTATTACTCCGCGCAATATCAAGCCGCCAAGGCGATGCGCGAGGGCGCGGCGGAAATGGAGATGGTCGTCGTGGAGGGCGCCTGACATGGCCAGGGGTTATTGGATCGCGCATGTCGACGTCTCCGACCCGGAGGCCTACAAGGCTTATGTCGCCGCCAACGCCGCGCCTTTCGCCAAGTACGGCGCCCGCTTCCTCGTGCGCGCCGGCCGGCACGAGGTCGCGGAAGGGGCGTCGCGGGCTCGGCAAGTGGTGATCGAGTTCAAGGATTACGAAACGGCGCTCGCCTGCTATCGCTCGAGCGAGTATCAGGCGGCCAAGGCGCTGCGCGAGGCCGCCAGCCTCGGCGACGTCGTCATCGCCGAGGGCTACGACGGGCCGCAGCCATAGCCGAAACTGGCTTCGCTCTGCGCGAGCGCACGAGTTCGGCGACGTGCTAGGAGTACATTTGTTACGATGTTCCCTCCCGTCGATTTCCTGCAAGGCGGTTCGGCCTTGCGGCCGTCCCTCGCGCTTTCCTTATGGATCATGCCCGGCGGCGCCGAAGCAGAAATCATCAAGTGCTTCTATACCGAGCCCTTTTTGACGACAGCCTACAGCAGCAACGTCGACACGTTGACGATCGCCTCCGGCGACGGCGGCCAAAATCCGACCGTGGTGAAAGTCTCGCTGCAAATCGTCAAGCCGAACCTGTTTGAGTTGTGGAACGACAAGGACGAGCCGGTGCAGCGCATGGAGCTGAACTTCAAAGGCTCCGACGGAATGTCGGACTCCGTGTACCCGTATGACGGCTTGCTGGTCGCCAACAAGCTGCGCGGCGGCTGCGTCTCCGATCACCTGCGCCGCCAATAACGTCTTGCCAGCCGGCGGCCCGGCAGCCGCTTCATCTTGCGATTGTAGGGAGTTCGAAATGTGGGATATGCGTCTGGTTGTCACGGGCGCCGCCGGGCGCATGGGGCGCACGCTGGTCAAGGCGATTCACGAGACGCCGGGTTTGGCGCTGGTCGGCGCGCTCGAGCGGCCGGGCGCGGCGGCGCTGGGCCAGGACGCCGGCGTGCTGGCCGGATTGCCGCCGCTCGGCGTCGCCATCACCGACGACGCCCTGCCGCTGCTCATTCATGCCGACGGGATCGTCGATTTCTCCGCTCCGCAGGCGACCGTGGAGCTGGCCGCGCTCGCCGCCCAGGCGCGCATCGCCCATGTGATCGGCACCACGGGCCTGAGCGAGGCCGACGGCGCCAAGCTCAGCGCCGCCGCGCGTCATGCGCCGATCGTGCGCTCCGGCAACATGAGCCTCGGCGTCAACCTGCTGGCGGGGCTGGTGCGGCTGGCGGCGGAAGCGCTCGGCGAAGAGTTCGACATCGAGATCGTCGAGATGCACCACCGCAACAAGGTCGACGCGCCTTCGGGCACGGCGCTGTTGCTCGGCGAGGCCGCGGCTTCCGGGCGCGGGATCGAGCTGAAGGAGAATTCCGAGCGCGACCGCGACGGGCTGACGGGCGCGCGCAAGCGCGGCGCCATCGGCTTCGCCTCGCTGCGCGGCGGCGGCGTGATCGGCGACCACAGCGTCATTTTCGCCGGCGACGGCGAGCGCATCACGCTGACGCATCAGGCCGAGGACCGCGCCCTGTTCGCGCGCGGCGCGCTGAAGGCGGCGCTGTGGGCGCGCGGGCAGAAGCCGGGGCTTTACGCGATGAGCGACGTGCTGGGGCTCTGAACCGGTGCTGTGAGCATCAGCTATAGCACCTCTATCCCTTAGAATTGATCGACGGAAAACAATCTTTTATGTTATACTTGGTTCACGCCAAAACACGAAAAGTCTTGGGGTCGATGATACGGAAGTTGTCGGTTACCGAATCACAGAAATCGGCCCAGCGCGCAGGGACCTTCTCGCGTAGGAACCCCAGGACGG
>Ga0181528_10000681_pt1 | contig 22745 bp, 17 predicted proteins | sample PEATcosm2014_Bin_47_FD_119742 | JGI IMG/M metagenome (GOLD analysis project Ga0181528, IMG submission 119742) | Peatland microbial communities from MTU Mesocosm Facility, Houghton, MI, USA - PEATcosm2014_Bin10_10_metaG | ecosystem: Environmental > Terrestrial > Soil > Wetlands > Peat | place...
GCTTGGAAGGAGACGCGCGGCGGACGGCTTTCTCCCGCTCGCCCCTGGTAAAGCCATGTTTAACAACATCTTGGAAGATTTCCGCATCTACGACCGCGAGTTCTCCCGCCAGGGCTTTTGGGTGATGGTGCCCTACCGCCTGGGCCGCTGGCGATACACCATCGGCTGGCGTCCGCTGCGCCTGCCGTTTTCCATGCTCTACCGGGTGATGAAGCTGGCCTCGCAGATTCTGACCGGCATTGATCTGCCCTGCGAAGTCACCATCGGCCGCGGCTTCCGCATCGAGCACTTTGGCAACATCGTTGTCAGCGGAGACACCGTCATTGGCGACGACTGCATCCTTCGCAACGGCGTTACCATCGGCATGAAGAAGATCGGCGAGCCCGGCTCACCCGTCATCGGCAACCGCGTGGAGATCGGCGCCGGAGCCAAGATTCTCGGCAAAATTCACATCGGCGACGATGCCCAGATTGGCGCCAACGCCGTCGTCATCCGCGACGTACCGGCCGGACACATCGCCGTCGGCATCCCGGCCCGGAACATTCCCCGCAAAGACCTGCCCGCCCAGGGCTGAGAACACCTTACGGGGCTGTTCCGTTTCGTGCCGGCCACGTCTGGCATTGTCTTAAAACCGGATGCGCCCACCCTGTACCAGCTTCCAGTAACACCATGTAAGTCATTTCATATCATTAAGATAGATAATCATGCCGATTGGCACGCCAGATGCAACTCACTATGGCATGAGCTTTCTTTCCACAAGTTCGTTTCGCTGGTTCATTCGCCACGGACTGGCGGTCTTCTTTCTGATGCTGGGCGCCACGCTCGGCCTGGCCGCGCAATCGCTGAACGGCCAGGAGAATGACTTCGTCTCGCGCCAGAAGGGCCACACCGCAACCGCGATGGACCTGCTGAAGGAGTTCGAGGCCGCGCCGGAGACCGATTACAAGCTGGCCGAGGGCGATGAGATTCAGATTGACGTCTGGGGACGTCCGGAGTTGAGCGCCAAGCAGACGGTCGGTCCGGACGGCAAAATCACCCTGCCCTATGCCGGCGTGCTGAAGGTGGCCAACCTGAGCCGCGACGAGGCACAGCAGTCCGCCGCCAAGGCCTGGGAAGATTCCTACGAGAACCTGAAGGTAACGGTTTCCGTGCTGCACTACGAGGGCACGCGCATCTTTGTGCTGGGCCGCGTGGCGCAGCCGGGCCTTATGCACTTTGACCGCCAGCCCACCCTGCTGGAGGCCGTTGCGCGCGCCGGCGCGTTGCCCGCCCTGGGCAGCGGCAACGAGAAGCCCCTGACGCGCTGCGTTCTCTTCCGCGGCAATGACAAGGTGGTGTGGGTGGACCTCCGCAGCCTGTTGAACGGCACCAACCTGGCGCTCAACATCCGCCTGCAACGCGATGACACTCTCTTCCTGCCCGACGGTGACGACCAACTGGTTTACGTCATGGGCGAGGTGGCGCATCCCGGAGCCGTGCATCTGACGCCGGACATGACCTTCATGGATGCGCTGATGCAATCCGGCGGTCCGACGCTGAACGCCGCCAAGAGTATCCACCTGGTGCGTCACGGCGCCAAAGTGGATCGCGAAGTGGCCATGAACGACATTGTGGGCAAGGGGCCCAGCAAGGATGTAGCCATGGAGAATGGCGACATTATCTACGTGCCGCGCAGCGGCTTCGCGAAGTTCGGCTACGTACTCCAGCAGCTCAGCCCGGCGACCTCCTACATGATGTTCGCCAGCGGGATCAAGAATTTCTAATGATTCATCAATTCAAACACGAGAAAGAAGACGACGAGCAGCCCAGCGGCAGCGGCCGCCAACTGGACTTCATGCGCGCCCTGCGCTCGCACTGGAAGAAGGGCGTCTGCGCCGCGATCATCGTGCTCTTCGTGGGCATTCCGGGGGCGTGGATCAAGGGCAAGCCCAAGTACCAGGCCGAGGGCGTTCTCTACATCTCGCCGCGCACCTGGCGCAACCTGGAATCCGATCAGGAACAGGACTTGCAGTCCAACAGCCAGTTCCGCGAGTTCATGCAGCAGCAGGCGCACACCATCAATCGCTATGACATTGTGGAGCCGGTGGTGATGGGCAACGAGCCCGGCGCCCGCTACTTCCGCGCCCCGCGTGAAACCGACCGCAACGCTACCGATCGCCTACGCGGAGCCCTGCAGATTGCCGCCGTGCCGGACACCTACCAGATGACGATCCGCCTTGAAGGCAACAAGCCCGATGGGCTGGCCGATGTCGTCAACTCCGTCATGGAGCACTACATCGAAGTGGCGCGCAAGGAGATGTATTACGACAGCGACTCCCGCCTGAAGTACTTGCACGAGGAGCGCGAGCGCCTGCAGGCCGAGATTGCGACCGACACGCAGGAGCGCGACCAGGTGGCTCAGAAGCTCGGCACCACGCTCTTCAACGGCGGCGTCATCAATAACTACGAAAAACTGGCCGGAGAAAATCTGGACGCGCTGATGGACGCACGCCGCCAGCGCATCTCGGCCGAAGCCAGCATGGGCGGCCATCCCAACGATCCCGTCGAGCAGAGCATCCAGGCCTCGGCCGACGACCAGGCGCAGCACGACCAGGTGCTTATCAGCTACCGCTCCGCGCTCATCACGCGCCGCGCCGATCTGCTGATGCGCATCCAGGGACTGGCTCCCAAGCACGCGGGCCGCATCGCCGCGGAAAAAGACATTGCCGCGATTGACGCCGAGCTCGACCGCGCCACGCAGGAGACCAAGCGCCTGGCGGCCAACAACCTGCACAGCATCCAGCGCGGCAAGCTGGCGCAGAACTCCGAGATGGAGCGCAAGCTCTCGCAGGAATCGGCGTCCATCCAGGCCAAGGCCAACGACTACATGCGCAACTACCAGCGCGCCCTGGGACTGGGTGAAGAGCTGGAGCGCCTGCGCCATCGCCTGAACATGACGGAAGACCGCATCGGAACCCTTCAGTTGGAAGTGAAAAGCCCGGGCTACGTGCGCATCTTCTCGCCCGCCATGAAGCCGGTCATCCCGGTCAACGGCGGACCCAAAAAGCTTTTTCTCATCATCATGGCCCTCGCCGCCGCAGTCGCGATGGCGGTGCCGGTTGGTGCGGACTTCCTGCAGCCGGGCCTGCGCTCGGCCCGCGAACTGGAAGCCGCGCTCGGATTGCCCGTCACTGGATGGCTGCCCAGCATCAGCGGCAGCATGGCCGGCGCCGAGGAGACGATCCGGCTGGCGGTGATTGTGCGCCGCCACCTCTCCGAGTTGCCGAACAAAGCGCTCGTGCTTTGCGCCATGAAGCATGGCTCCGGCTCCAGCACGGTGGCCCTGGGACTGGGCAAGGCCATGGAGAAGTTGAAGGTGCGCACGCTGGTGGTGGAATCCAACTCGCAGACTCCCGACGAGCGCTACGAGCAGGGAATCTCCCGCCCCGGCCTGGCGCATTGGATGAACGGCGAGGCCAGCCTGGAAGAGTGCATCCATCCCGGCACGCTCGAGTTGCCCGACCGCATTGGCGTGGGCCAGGGCGCGCAGGAGATGGCGATGATGAGCGGCGACATGGTGGAACTGCTGGTGGAAGAGGCTCGCAAGCAGTACGACCTGATTCTGATTGACGCCGCCCCGCTGCCCGGCTCGCTGCTGACCGAGGAACTGATCCGCGAAGTGGACGCGATGATGCTGATCTCGCGGGCGGAAGTCGATAACCGCAAAGAGATCAAGGCCGTGATGAAACAGATTGAATACCTGCACCCGCACACGCTCGGCTCGGTGCTGAACAACGTGACCGCAAGGAAGGAACAGAATGATTCCGCTGCTTTACTCACTGCATAGCGGCAACCTCTACGGAACCGAGCGCATGGCGCTGGCCACCGCACAAGCCCTGGGACCGGAGTTCCAGGTTGTCATCATCGCCCCCGAAGGGCCCGTGCACGCCGAGGCTCAGCGCCTGGGATACCAGACGATGGTCTTCCGCGGCGCATTCAAGCACCTGTGGGCCATCCGCCGCTTCTTCGCCGGCAACTCCCGGGTCATCACCATCAACACGCGAGTGGCGCACTCCTTGGCGGCTGCCGTGTGGGACTTTTTCTACCACTGCAAGTCGGTGAACCTGCAGGTGGTGCACGGCGGAGCCGAAGAGCGTTTGAGCTATCGCCGCAAGCGCCTGCTGCGCTTCTTCGGCGTGGAGCAGGTTGCCGTCAGCAAGTACGTGCGCAGCCGCCTCATCGTCAACGGCAGCGACCCGGCGAGCATCCACGTCATCGAAAACTTTCTTACCCCGGAGCGCGCCAATCCCGCACTGACCCGTGGGCCATTTACAGAAGATGGCGTGCGGCGTGTGCTCATCGTCTCCCGCCTGGACCCCATCAAGCGCATTGACCTGCTGATGGACGCCATTGATTGCGATCCCGCGCTGCGCGAGATTGAGTTCCGCATCCTCGGCAGCGGCGAAGACGAAGTCCGGCTTCGCCAGCGCGCCGAAAAGGATTATCCCAACGTGCACTTCCTCGGCTTCCGCTCGACGCCGGAGGAGATGGCAGCCTCCGACCTGCTGCTGCATCTCTGTCCGGAGGAGCCCTTTGGCCTCGCCATTCTGGAGGCCATGGCCGCGCACCTGCCCATCCTTGTTCCGGATCAGGGCGGCGCCAGCAGCATCGTTGTGCCGGAGATCAGCGGCATGCACTTCCGCTCCAATGACGCGCACAGCCTGGCCCTGCTGCTGCGTTATTTTCAGACGGCCGGCGCCGGACGGCTCAACCAGCTCTCCGCCGCCGCAGTCCGCCGCCTCGAGGAAAACTACTCCGCCGAATACGGCGCGAAGCAATACCGCAAATTGATTGAGGAGTGCTGGGCGTGAGCGAGAAAATCTCGGTTGTCATCATTGGCCGTAACGAGGGCGAGCGCCTAGTGCGCTGCCTGGAATCCGTGCGCGCCATGCTGCAGGATATGCCCGGCGCGGAGATGATCTACGTGGACTCGGGTTCCACCGACAACAGTGGATTGCGCGCTCTGCGCTTTGGCGCCGCCGTGGTGGAACTGGCGGGCCGCTGCTCCGCCGCACGCGCGCGCAACGCCGGATGGAAGGCCGCTGCCGGGGAGTGGATTCTCTTCCTCGATGGCGACACCATTGTTGATGCCAACTTTCTGAAGACGGCGCTGCAGGCCGTCACCAACCCGCGCACCGCCGCCGTCTGGGGACATCGCCGCGAGCTGCGCCCCACCGCCAACTTCTACCACCGCGTGCTCGATCTCGACTGGGTCTACGCGCCCGGCGTCAGCGACTTCTGCGGCGGAGACGTGCTGATGCGCCGCGCCTGCCTGGAAGAGGTCGGCGGCTTCGACGCGTCGCTCATCGCCGGCGAGGAGCCTGAACTCTGCGCCCGCCTGCGTGGCGCCGGATACGAGATTCTGCACATTGACTCCCCGATGACCGGGCACGATCTGGCCATCACTCGCTTTTCGCAGTATTGGCGCCGCGCTGTACGCGCCGGTTATGCCTACGCGCAACTGGCCCAGCGCACCCGCAGCTACACCCAGCCCATGTGGAGCAGTGAGACCGGACGCAATGCGCGTCGCGCCTTGATGCTGGCCGCGCTCGTGCTGCTCCCGCCCGTCGCGTCGCTCCTGCTGCGCAGTTGGATTCCCCTGGCCGTCGGCGTGGCACTGCTGGGCGCGCTGGTCGTGCGCTCCGCCATGCGCTCCAGTTGGAAGAGTTCCGATCACTTCACCCTGCTCTGTTACGGAGTGCACAGCCACTTTCAGCAGTTCCCGATTCTTGCCGGCCAACTGGCCTACCGGCGCGACATGGCCCAGGAAAAACAGCGGGGGCTGATCGAATACAAATGAGACAGCTTCTCAAACGCGCGATCTCCCGGATGCTGGTGGCCGTGCTGCGCCCCTGCCTTGGACTGCGCGAGGGCGGGCGCCGCATGTGGGCCTTTGCCAGCCTGGCCGCGCAGCTGCGCACACCGCTTGATAGCTCGGTCGTCGTCCTCGGCGCGCCCGATGTGCTGGGCTCGGCCAACATCCAACTGGGCCGCGAGCTGATGCTCTCTCCCGGCCTGCACCTGGAGACACAGGAGCACGGACGCATCGTCATCGGCGACCGCGCCGTCATCTCACGCGGCACGCACATCGTCAGCTTCAGCTCGGTCACCATCGGCGATGACGCCATGATCGGCGAGTACGTCAGCATCCGCGACGCCAACCACTCCTACGGTGGAGTGACGCTGCGCGACGCGGGACATACCTCGGCTGCCATCACCATCGGCCGCAACGTGTGGATCGGCCGCGGCGCGGCCATCCTCTCCGGCGTCACCATTGGAGACAACGCGGTGGTGGGCGCCAACGCCGTGGTCACGCACAGCGTCGCCGCCAACCAGGTCGTCGCCGGAGTTCCGGCGCGCCCCATCGCGCGAAAGGCGACGGCATGAAGCGGGTTCTGTTGAGCGCCTACCAGTGCGCCCCGGGGCGCGGCAGCGTCTCGCAAATTGGCTGGGAGTGGTACTCCCGCCTGGCCGAGCAGATGCACGTGACGCTGGCCACCCACGTCCGCAATCGCGAGGCGTTGGAAGCCCACGGCGCGCCTCTGCCGAACACTGAGATTCTCTGGATTGACACCGAATGGCTGGCCGCGCCGCTCTATCGCACCGCCAAGCGGCTCTTCCCCAACAGCGAGCACTCGGTCTTCCTGCTCTCCTCGGTGGACTTCTTTGCCTACGACCACTCGCTCTATCGCCTGGCGCAGGAGAAGATGCGCGCCGGTGAGACATGGGACGTCGTGCACGCCGTCACCCCGGTATCGCCATCGTCGGCCACGCGCCTCGGCGGACTCGGCCTGCCCCTGGTGCGCGGCCCGCTCAACGGCGGACTGCGCACGCCCAGCCAGTTTCCGGAGTTGATGAAAGCCGACAGTGCCTGGCTCTACGGCCTGCGCGATCTTTCCAAACCGATTCGCAGCGTCATGGGTCGCCGCCTCTGTGGAGACGTGGTGCTAACCGCGAATCAGTCCACGCTGCAGAGCCTGACGGCCGATGAGCGCAATGTCGCGCGACCCATGATGGAGATTGCCGTGGACCCGCGCCAGTTCCGCGCCACGCCGTGGCCCGCCGCTCCCAGTGAAACGAATCCGCTGCGCATCGTCTTCGTCGGCCGCCTCATTCCGGCCAAGGCGCTTTCGCTTCTGCTGGATGCCATGAAAGAACTGCGCAGCGAGGGCCCCATCGAGCTGGTTGTGGTTGGCGACGGCCCCATGCGCGAAACGTGGCAGCAGCAGGCCGCCGAACTTGGCAACTCCGTGCGTTTTGCCGGCGCGCTTGCGGCGGACGAAGTTGTTCGCGAGATTGAGCAGTCGCACGCGCTCTGCCTGCCCAGCGTTCGCGAATCCGGCGGCGCCGTGCTGCTGGAGGCGATGAGTTGCGCGCGCCCCGTCATCGGCATCGCCCATGGCGGCCCGGCGGAGATCATCACGCCGGAGATCGGCCGCCTGATACAACCGGAAAACTCCCGCGCCGTCATCGCCGGCCTCAAGGATGCGCTGCGTGATCTGCGCGCCAATCCCGACGCCTGGCGCGAGCGCGGACGCCGCGGACGTCTGGCCGCCGAACAGTTGCACTCCTGGGATGCCCGGGTGCGCGACGTGCGTGATATCTACGATGAAATTGCCGCCGGTGTCGCGGCTGGAGCTCTGTAATGGAAAAGCCTATTGCGTACCTTTTGGTCACGCAGATTCCCTTCACGCGCAACGCCTCCGGTGTCCCCGTAGTGGACCAGCTCTGGGCGCTCGACCTGACGGCGCTCGCGAAGTCTTTTGGCCACGTGCGCGTGGCCGCCCCGGAGATTCCCGCCTACTCGCGCTTTGAGACCTGGGGCCCCGGCTCCATCCCGTTGCCGGAGGATAGCGGCGTCAGCTTCGCAGGCTTTCCTGTCGTCAGTTCGCGGCTGGATGCGTGGAAGTGGCCGGCGATCCGCGCCGTGTTGCGCCGCGAGGTGAAGAAGGCCGACTTGGTGCACTCCTCCAACGGCTTTGCGCCCTACGATGGACTGCGCTACGCGCATGACCTTGCCAACCGCCTGGGCAAGAAGACCCTGATGGTGGTGGCCGAAGATTTTGTGGACATGCTCGGCTGGGAGTGGGTTCGCACCGCTGATACTGCCTGGCATCGCATGCGCCGCAAGCGCGCTCTCGCCCGCATGGAGCGCAACGTGGCCTGCATGACCGCCACGGCATCGCTGAGTTTTCTGCATACGCCAGCCGCCGTGCAACGCTTCCGGCTCTCGGCCAAGAACGGCATCGCCATCCGCCAGTCTCTGCACACCACGCAGGATGTCATCCCCTCCGATGTGCTGGAGACTCGCCTCAAGAGCCTGCATAGCGGACGGCCGCTGCGCATCGGCGCCGCCTGCCGCCACTCCGGCCTCAAGGGTTTGGAGATGCTCATCCAGGCTATTGGCCTGCTCAAAGAGCGCGGCGTTCGCGTGGATGCGTCGCTGTATGGCAGCGGTCCCAACACGGCTTTGCTGCGCACGCTGATCGCCTCGCGCGGATTGCAGGAGCAGGTCACTCTGCCCGGCAGCATTGAGCCCGGTGAACCGCTCTACCGCACGCTGCGCGAATTCGACCTCTTCTCCATGGTGCACCGCACCACCGACTTCGGCCGCGGCTTTTGGGATGCCATGGCCTGTGCCCTGCCGGTCCTCGCCTTCCGCACTCCCGCCAGCGAGGACACGGTGCGCAACGGTCTTGACGGCTTCATCACGCCGCTCGACGATCCCCAGAGCCTGAGCGAAAAACTGGCGCAGTTGCACGAGCAGCGCGAAACTGTTGCCGATGCCGCCCGCGCCGCCCGCCGCCGCGCCCTGGATAACACTCGCGACGCATGGTTCCAGATGCGCGCGCAGTGGATTCGCGATCTGTTTCTTTAGCTTGATGGCGTGACGGAGACAAACGTTGAAGGGATCCAGCTCAGCGCGGAGTCAACTCCATGCGCCGCAGCAGCGTCTGCCACTCGCGGATGGTTGCCGCCGTGCGCGAGGCGTCTCCCGCGCGCGCGTAAATTTCCAGAGAGCAGGCAATCTCGCCCAGTTCCACCAGGCCAAAGTATCCGGCGGAACCTTTGAAGTTGTGGCCGATCCGTGCAAGGGCGTCAAAGTCAGAGCTCTCCAGCAGACCTGCCAGCCGCGCGCTCTCCATCGCAAGATTCGCCAGGAAGTTCGGCAGCATGGTCGCGAACTCCGGCTTCACGCGCTCGCGCCAATTGGAATCCACCCCAGACCTTCCTTCCAAACGCTTCTGCACGCTGCCGTAGGCTCCGGCAAATTGCGGCGACTACTTCACCTGCCGCAGCTCGTCAATCTTGCCTTCCAGCCCGAACTTCTTGAGCATGCGATAAAAGCGCGTACGTCCAATGTTGAGTTCGCGCATGGCGGCCGAGGCGTTGCCCTCGTGGCGGGTCAGCGCCTGGATGAACAAGCGGCGCGAGTAGTCCTCGAGCGTCGTGTCGCCCGCGTCCTCGGCGGAATCTTCTCCCGGCAGCGCAAGTGCACTCGCCGCGACCGGCACCGTGGCGCCAATTCGCTCCGGCAGGTCTTCCGGCAGAATCTCCTTGCCGTTGCACACCACCACGGCGCGCTGAATCATGTTCTGCAACTCGCGAATGTTGCCCGGCCAGTCGTAGCCCATCATGATCTGCAGGGCGGCGTTCGAAACGCTCTCCACGCGGCCATCGCCCATCTGTTTCACAAAGGCCCTGGCCAGCGCCGGGATGTCATCGCGCCGATCGCGCAGCGGCGGCAGGCCGAGTTCAAAGACGGCGAAGCGGAAATACAGATCCTGGCGGAAGCGTCCCTGGCGAACCTCTTCTTCAAGATTGCGATGCGAGGCCGTCACCAGCCGGAAGTCCGAGCTGAGCTTGGCGCTGCCGCCCACGCGTTGGAAGGTGCGCTCCTGCAGCACCCGCAACAGCTTGACCTGCACCTGCTGGCTCAGTTCGCCAACTTCGTCGAGGAAGAGCGTGCCTTTGTTGGCCTCTTCAAAGCGCCCGATGCGGCGGTTGATGGCGCCGGTGAATGCACCTTTCTCATGGCCGAAGAGCTCGCTTTCCATCAGCGTCTCCGGCACGGCCGCCAGGTTGACGGCCACAAACGGTCCGCGCGCGCGGCTGCCGTTGGAATGGATGGCGCGCGCAATCAGTTCCTTGCCCGTGCCGCTCTCGCCGTGAATCAACACCGTCACGTCGCTGATGCACAGCCGGTCGAGCTGGCGGAAGACGGCCTTCATCGGCGCCGAGTTGCCCACGATGCCGGGATAGCCGCGGCCTTCCACCTCGCGCTCCAACTGGCTGACGCGCATGGCCAGCCGTCCCACCTCAATGGCGTTGGCCATCGTGGTCAGCAGCTTGGTCTGGTCGAGAGGTTTGGTCAGGTAGTCGCGGGCGCCCAGGCGCATGGCCTTCACCACGGTATCCACGGCGTCGTCGCTGGTCAGCACGATGACCGGCAGCATGGGGTTGTGCTGGTGGACGTGCTCCAGGGTATTCATGCCGCCAAAGCCGGGCATGTTCAAGTCCAGGCAGATGGCCGCGGGCAGTTCTTCGCTCAGAGCTTCCAGGCAAGCCTCGCCGCTCTCCAGCAGAACCACCTCGTAGCCTTCGCGAGTCAGCCAGTGCTCCAGAATCATGCGCTGGTTGGGGTCGTCGTCCACCACGAAAATGGGACCTGTGTTGTCTTCGCTCATAAGCGTCGTCAGCCCGCAGCCATTATGAATCAGCGGCCCGTGTTTGACATCATACTTCTTCCGGGTACCGCGTTTACAGGTTACCGCCGCAACCGGGAAACGCAACCTTTCCGTTGCATTTCGCATTCAATGTCTGCTGCAATGATTCATTGCCTCCGCCGGCACCAGCGGCCCAAGGTCACAGCCCCGGCCAGCAAGGACGCTTCATGAGACTTCCCCTCGACTATCTCTGTTTCCTCTGCGGGATTCTCCTGTTGCTGCAGTATGTGCTGACCTACAGCCGCCGCCTCCGGGAGGCCGCCGAGTTCCGCTTCCGCCTCTTCGGCTGGTTCTGCCTCATCGCCGGCCTGCAACAGTGGATGCAGCTTTTGTGCGCCTCCTACCCGGCGCTGCCCTACTCCGACAAGCTCAACCTCCTGCTCTCGCTGGCGTCTTTCCTGCTGCTGCTGGAGTTTGGACGCACCGCGCTGTGGGCGCAGGGCATTCGAGTGCCGCGCTGGGGACTGGTGCCGCTGCTGTTGCTGGCCTTCTCCTCGCTACGCCTGGGGATGAGCTCCTTTGCCGCCTGTGCCAGCTTTGTGCTGGCCGCCCCGGGAGCCATGTTGGCCGCGCTCGCCTTTGCCATGGCCGCCCGCAAGAGCACCGGCTGGCAGCGCCGCGGCTTTGCCCTGGCCGGTGTCGGCATGGTCGTCTTCGGACTGGCCGCGCTGCTCAGCGTCCCGGAGGTTCGCTTCCTGGTGGAGAATCTGCCCATGCGGCAGGCGCCACTCTGGCAGGGGCAGGACGTCTCTCTCTGGCTGCTGCTGGTCTCCGCCGCAGTCGCCCTGCTGGGGCTTTGGACGGCCGCTCGCAGCTCCCGTCGCCGCCCCGCCATTTACATCTGGAACCCCGCCACTCCGCTGGTGCTGCTGGTGCTGCTCACCGCCGGTTGGTGGAGCGCGCACCTTTCCGGCGGCCTGCTGGATGAAGAGATCGGCGCCAGTCTACTGGCCGACGCCAACAGTCTGGCCGCCAGCATGAACCCCGCTGACCTCAAGGGCCTCACCTTCACCCACGCCGATCAGCAGGATGCCCGCTTCCGCCGCTTGCATGAGCAGTTCCAGACCTACCTGCCCTACACCAACGCGCGCGGCATCTACATGGTGGCGCAGCGCAACGGTCAACTGGTTTTCGGCCCGCAGAGCTATAACGATAATGACCAGGAGGCCTCTGCTCCGGGCACGCCATTCGTCCAGCCGCCGGCCGGGCTGGAGGCGGTCTTCCGCACCCAGACCGCGCGCAGCGTGGCTCCCTACCAGAAGCAGTCCGGCACCTACGTCTCCGCCTACGCACCGGTGGAGGATCCCCACACTGGCAAGATGCTGCTGGCGGTGGGCATGGATGTGGCCAGCACCGACTGGCAGATCCAGGTTCTGCACTTCCGCCTGACGGCCATCGGCTTCACTCTGCTCTTCATCGTCCTCTACCTGATCACCACGTTGCTGCTGCAGTATCGCCAGGAGCGTCCGCCCTCCGGCTGGCCGATGTGGATGCGCTATCTGGAGTCGGCGGTGGTGCTGGCTTGCGGCTTGAGCGTCACGCTCGCCGTGGCTCTCATCCTCAATCGCTTTGACATGCGCTTCCGCGCCGAGGTCTTTCGCCAGATGGCCGGCGTGCAGGCGGCGCGACTGCGCCAGACCTTCGTTGACCTGGACAACCAGGTGGATTCCGTCGGCCGCTTCTGTGAGACCCGTCCGACCCTGAGCCGCGAGGACTTCACCTACTTCGTGCGCCCGCTGGTGCAGTCGGCCGCCATCCAGGCCTACGAGTGGATTCCCGCCGTGCCGGCCGCGCAGAAAGCCCAGGTCGAAGCCTCCATCCAACGGCAGAACTCTCCCGGCTACACCATCTTCCAGCGCAATGCCAAGGGTGAGCCCGAGCCCGCCAGCGGAAGAACCGTCTACTATCCAGTGGCCTACGTTGAACCGCGCGCCGGCAACGAACGCGCCGTGGGATTCGACCTTGGCTCGGAGCCGATTCGACGCTCGGCGCTCGATGAGGCGGCACGCAGCCAGACCGCGGTGGCCACCAATCCGGTCGCGCTCGTGCAGGAGACGGAGCGGCAGAAGGGTCTCCTCGTCTTCCGCCCCGTCTATAGCACCGATGCCAACGGGCAAACGCAATTGCGTGGCTTCGCCCTCTTCGTCATCCGCCTGCAGAGCCTGTTCAGCCGCATGCTCTCCGACGCCTCCACGGCGCTCACCGCTGACCTTGTCGAGTTGAATACCAGACACGAGCCGGAGATGCTGGCCACCACCCGCAAGGATCGCGCCGAGGGCAGCGCCAACCTGCGCAGCCGCTTCAGCAAGCCCGACCTGGTGCTGATGTGGCCCGTGCTGGCTTACGGCAAGACCTATGCCACCGTCATTCGCCCGGGTCCGGATTTCTCCACCGTCCACGCCCGCCGCACCGGATGGCAGGCCTTCTTCCTGGGACTGGCGCTCAGCACCATCGCCGCGGCATTTGTCGGCAACCTGGGATGGCAGCGCTACTCGCTGAACACCGAGGTGGAGGCGCGCACCAGCGAGCTGCAACGCAGCGAGACTCGTTACCGCCTGCTCTTTGAGAACTCTCTCAGCGGGGTGGCGCTGCTGGAGGCCGTCCGCGACCAGCAGGGCAACATCTGCGACTGGCTTCTGCTGGCCGCCAACGCCACCTTCGGCAGCCAGCTCGGGCGCCGCCGCGAGGAGATTCTCGGCCGCCCCATCTCCGTCATGCTCTCCGAGCAGGATGCCGCCACCATGTACCTGGCTCTGCGTATGGTGGTGGATGACCTGCGCCCCATCACCTTTGAAGAACATTTCGCGCGCCAGAAGCGCGATTGCCTGGTCAACATCTTCCCCGCCGGCGCCGGGCGCGTCGCCTATATCTCGGTGGACATCACCGACCGCAAGCGCGCCGAGCAGGCGCTGCGCAAGACGCTGGAAGACGCAGGCCGCCTGAACCAGCAACTGGAGGCCGAGACCGCGCGCGCCAATGCCGCCGCCACCCAAGCCCAGGCCGCCACGGTCGCCAAAAGCATGTTCCTGGCCAACATGAGCCATGAGATTCGCACTCCGCTCAACGGCGTCATCGGCCTCAACGCCTTGCTGCTGGACATGGAGCTTTCCCCCAAGCAGCGCCACTACGTCAAGCTCATCGGCGCCAACGCCGAGCTGCTGCTGCAGTTGATCAACGACATCCTCGACCTCTCCAAGCTGGAAGCCGGCAAGCTGCAACTGGAGGCGGCCAAGTTCGAAATCCGCCCCCTGCTGGACAAGCTGGCCACCATGATGGAGTTCCCAGTCAGCGAGAAGGGTCTGCGCTTCGTCTGCCAGGCCGCAGACGACGTCCCAATGCGCCTTTGCGGCGATGCCGGACGCCTGCAGCAGGTTCTCATCAACCTCGTCGGCAACGCCATCAAGTTCACCAACCAGGGCGAGGTGTTGGTCAACGTCACGCGCCAGTGGGAAAGGGACGGCAAGATTCGTCTGCGCTTCAGCGTGCGCGACACCGGCATCGGCATCCCCCTCGAACAGCAGCAATTGGTCTTCGCCAGCTTCACCCAGGCGGATTCCTCCACCACGCGCAAGTTCGGCGGCACCGGACTGGGCCTCACCATCTGCAGGGAGCTGGTCGGCATCATGGGCGGCGAGATTGGCGTGGAGAGCGAGCCCGGCCAGGGTTCGGAGTTCTGGTTCACCGCAACCTTCCATTCGCTGCCGGACATGGACCTGAAGCTCATGTCCTCCAAGAAGCGCAGCGCGCTGCTGCAGTTGCCCAAGCAGCAGGCTCCAGCCGCAGACTATCCCGCGCGCATCCTGCTGGTGGAAGACAACCTGACCAATCAGCAGGTCGCCCTCGGCATTCTCGGAAAAATGAATCTGCACGCCGACACCGCCGCCAACGGCGTGCAGGCCCTGGAGGCGCTCAGCCGCCAGCACTATGACCTGGTGCTGATGGACGTGCAGATGCCGGAGATGGACGGCATGGAGGCCACGCGCCAGATACGCAGCGGCGCCTCCTCGGTGCTCGATCACGAAATCCCCGTCGTCGCCATGACCGCCCACGCCATGGCCGGAGACGAAGCCCGCTGCCTGGAGTCGGGCATGAACGACTACGTCACCAAGCCCATCGATCCCCGCCTGTTGCTGGCCGCCATCCGTCGCTGGCTGCCATCGGAGATTCCTTCGCAGCCGCAGCCGTCGGCCCAGTCAACATCCACAGGCCTGCCCACCGCGGAGATCGTCTTTGACCACGCGGACTTCGTCCGACGCATGATGGACGACGCCGACCTGGCGCAGAGCATCGCCGCAGAATTTCTCTCCAGCCTGGAGAATGACCTGCAGGAGTTGCAGCGCATGATGCAGGCCGGTGACGTCACGGCCGTGGGCAAGATGGCACATCGCATCAAGGGCGCGGCCGGAAACGTGAGCGCCGTGCGGCTGGCCCGCACCGCCGCCAACCTGGAGTCCGACTGCAAGACCGGCGTTTCCGCACAACCCGCGGCACTCGTGGAGGCCCTTGCCCACCAGTGCGCTGAGCTGCGTGCCACGATGAAGAAATGGATGAACCGCGGCGCGGAATAAAACCGCCACATCGCACCACAGAAAGCCGCTCCGACAATTCGCAAGCAAGCAAAAAGCGCGCCCGTTTTTCGGACGCGCCTTTCCATTCACCTCTAGAACTTTACTCGTCGGCAATCTGCAGCAGATATTTTCCGTAGCCGCTCTTCACCAGCGGCTCGGCCAGCGCACGCAACTGCTCGCGCGTGATGAAGCCCATGCGATACGCGACCTCCTCGGGCGCCGCGATCTTCAGCCCCTGCCGCTTCTCCAGGGTCGCAATGAAGCTTGCTGCCTCCAGCATCGAATCATGCGTCCCTGTATCCAGCCACGCGGTGCCGCGGCCAAAGGTCACCACGTTCAGTTCGCCGCGCTCCAGGTAGATGCGGTTCAGGTCGGTGATTTCCAACTCACCGCGCTTGCTCGGCTTCAAGGCCTTGGCCAGCTTCACCACCTGCGTGTCGTAGAAATACAATCCCGTGACGGCAAAGCGCGAGCGTGGCTTCTCCGGCTTCTCCTCAATGCTGATGGCCCTGCCCGCCGCGTCGAACTCCACCACGCCGTAGGAGGTCGGGTCCTGCACGGCGTAGGCAAACACCGTTGCTCCGCTCTCTTGCGCCACGCTCTGTTGCAGCAGCTTGGACATATCCTGCCCGTAGAAAATGTTGTCGCCCAGCACCAGCGCGCAGGCGTCTCCGCCGATAAATTTTTCGCCGATGATGAACGCCTGTGCCAGCCCCTCGGGCTTCGGCTGTTCGGCATAGCTGATGTTCAGCCCCCAGCGTTTTCCGTCGCCCAGCAAATCGCGAAAGCGCGGCACCTCCAGCGGCGTCGAGATCAGCAGAATGTCCTTGATCCCCGCCAGCATCAGCGTGCTCAAGGGGTAGTAAACCATCGGCTTGTCGTACACCGGGATCAGTTGCTTGCTGATGGCGATGGTCGCCGGATAGAGCCGTGTGCCGGAGCCGCCGGCCAGGATGATACCTTTCATGCCTTGCTCCCCCTCAGGTCGTAGTTCGCGCTGATCCACCGGCGGTACTCGCCGCTTGTCACCTCGGCAATCCACTCCGGATTCGCCAGGTACCACTCCACCGTGCGGCGTATACCGGTGGCAAAGCTCTCGCGCGGCCGCCATCCAAGCTCACTCTTGATCTTCGACGTGTCCACGGCGTAGCGGCGGTCGTGCCCGGGACGATCCTTCACAAACGTGATCAACTTCTCGTGCGGCGAGCCGGTTGGGTTCGCCTCGTCCATGATGCTGCATATGGTGCGCACCACGTCCAGGTTGGCCTTCTCGCTGTCTCCACCGATGTTGTAGGTCTCGCCCGTCCGGCCTTTTTCCAGCACCAGCGCAATGGCCTCGCAGTGGTCGCCCACGTAGAGCCAGTCGCGCACGTTCATGCCATCGCCGTAAATCGGCAGCGAACGCCCGTTCAGCGCGTTCAATATCACCAGCGGAATCAGCTTCTCTGGAAACTGGTACGGCCCATAGTTGTTGGAGCAGTTTGTCGTCAACGTCGGCAGTCCGTAGGTGTGCTGATAGGCGCGCACCAGGTGATCGCTTGCCGCCTTCGACGCCGAGTACGGGCTGTTCGGCTCATACCCTTTGTCTTCCGTAAACGCCGGGTCCGTGACTGAAAGCGACCCGTAAACCTCGTCGGTGGAAACGTGCAGGAAGCGGAAAGCCTTCTGTGCCGCTTCGTCCAGCTTGCGATAGTAAGCCAGCGACTCATGCAGCAGCCGGAAGGTGCCCACAACGTTCGTTTGGATGAACTCTTCCGGGCTGGCAATCGAGCGGTCCACGTGGCTTTCGGCGGCAAAGTTCACCACCGCCTGCGGACGATGCTCCTCCAGCAGTCGGCGCACCAGCGTCTCGTCTTCAATCGAGCCGTGTGCGAAGACGTGCGATGGGTTGCCCTGCAGTGACGCCAGGTTGCCCAGGTTGCCCGCATAGGTCAGCTTGTCCAGGTTCACCACGCGGTCTCCGGCGGCAACGCGCTGCAACACAAAGTTTGATCCGATGAATCCGGCGCCGCCGGTCACTAAAATCGTCTGTCCCACTCGTAGGCCTCCCGCCATTCCACATCTGATTTCGTCTGAAACTCACTGCCCGGCCCGTGGCCGGAAAACCTCTAGCCCCGCGCTTGTCCGCGCAGCTCGCCCATCACCTCGGCCAGCGCCGTCTGCCAATCCTCCAGCTGGAAGCCGAATGTGCGCGCAAACTTCTCGTTGCTCAAAACGGAATTCAATGGCCGCAGCGCGGGAGTGATGTACGCCTTGCTGGAAATGCCCACCGTGCGCCGCACCTTCACTGCGTCCTTGGCGCCGGACGCGGCGTTCGCCGCAATAATCGCCCGGGCAAATCCGCACCAGCTCACGCTGCCAGCGGCCGTCAGGTGATACACACCCGAAGGCGTTGCGCCCTGATTTACACCATGCGCCTCACTGGCCACGCCGTAACGCCGAACTAATTCAGAGGTCGCCCGCGCCAGTTGCACGGTGCTGGTGGGCGCGCCCACCTGGTCGTCCACAATCTTCAACTCCTCGCGCTCGCGGGCCAATCGCAGAATGGTCAGCAGAAAGTTGTTGCCCACCGCGCCATACACCCAGCTGGTGCGCAGCACCAGGTAGCGTCCACCGGAGGCGGCGACCGCCAGTTCTCCGGCCAACTTGCTTGCTCCATACACGTTCAGCGGCCCCGTCACGTCTTCCTCGGTGTAGGGTCCCTCTTTGCTGCCATCAAAAACATAGTCGGTGGAATAGTGCACCACGAGCGCGCCGCTTCGCTTTGCCTCTTCGGCCAGCACCCCGGGAGCCACGCCATTAATCGCCATCGCCAGCCCGCGGTTGCTCTCCGCGTCATTCACCGCCGTGTAGGCGGCCGCGTTCACAATCACATCGGGCGCAACCTGGCGTACCAGTCGGCGCACGGCGTCAGCATCGGAGAGGTCGCATTCGGCGTGGGCCACGGCAATTACTTCACCGTGTTCGCCCAGCCGAGGCAGCAGTTGCACGCCCAGCTGACCCTTCGCGCCCGTCAGTAGAATTCGCACCATCGTCACCCTGATCCTGTCCTGCTCAATCCATTTCGTTCTGTGCAAACCGGCTAGGCAAACAGTTCGGCCTCGTTGAGCGGCAATCCCTTGCGGTCTTTCTCCGAGAGGATCGGCGCGCCGTTCACGGGCCATGGAATCCTCAGTGAGGGATCATTCCACAGAATCGTGCGCTCGCAACTGGGATCGTAAAAATCCGTTGTCTTGTACAGCACGTCGGCCGTTTCGCTCAGCACCACAAAGCCGTGCGCAAAGCCCTCCGGGATCCAAAGCATCCGCTTGTTTTCCTCCGTCAGCTCGGCCCCCACATGGCGTCCAAAGGTGGGCGAGCTGCGGCGCACGTCCACGGCCACGTCCCAGATGGCGCCGGCAACCACCCGAACTAGCTTCCCCTGTGGCTGCCGCAACTGGAAGTGCAGCCCGCGCAACACGTTACGAGACGAGCGCGAGTGGTTGTCCTGCACAAACGTGCGATTCAGCCCCAGGCCGGCAAAAGTGTGAGCGTTATAGCTCTCCAGAAAAAACCCGCGCTCGTCGCCAAAGACCTTTGGCTCCAGCAACATAACTTCTGCTATCTCAGTATCAATCCGTCGCATTTCATCCGTCCGTTGTCTAGTTCTTAAGCAATATCTGAAAGCAGGCGGTCCCGCCAAGTTGTTGCAGGCCTTTGTTGCAAGTGCTGGCTCTGCATGGCCTTGCGGAGAAACGATACCACCGGCAGGCCTTCACAACGCCCACTTTTTGCGGGCCGGCGCCAGCAGGTTGGAATCGTTCCGCACCGCTTCCCTGATGAAAGGGCAACTGTCGGGCCAAACCGTTATCTCTTATTTATCAGTAAGTTAAAGAAATATGACTCGCGCCTGCGCTGTCGGATTCCAGAACAACCGGGCACGCACTGTCCTGTTCCGTGCCGCTCTTTTCTGCCTGCCGGCAGGGCAGATACCTGGCGGAGAGCGTTGATGGCGCTGCATTTGCAGCATCCCGGCCAGTCCTCATCCTCCCGTAAAGAGCGCTGGCGGGTGCGTGGCAGATGCCGAAAAGAGCGGAGCCCATTGGACTCCGCTCTGTGGGATTTTACCTTCCCGGCACGCCCCAGGTGCAGCCCCAGCGGTGTGCAACTGATTGCAGCAATGGGACTTCATTCCCCTCTAGTCCGATGCCTTATTCCAGTGCATTATTCCAATACATGGATGTTGTGCTTGTGGCCGATCTCCTTGAGGATCTTCGGCCATACGCTGACCGTGACCTCGCCGAGATGGGCCTTGCGCAGCAACAACATCATGGTGCGCGACTGTCCGATGCCGCCGCCGATGGAGAGCGGAATTTCTCCGTTCAGGATCGCCTTATGGTAGGGGAAGTCGAGGAAATCCAACTGTTTGGAGATGGTGAGCTGCTGGCGGAGGGTCTCGGCATTGACGCGAATTCCCATGCTGGAGAGCTCGTGGCGGCGCTTGGTCACCGGATTCCACACCAGGATGTCGCCGTTGAGACCGTGGCCCTCTTCGCCGTTGGGCAGCCGGGTGGGAGTGACCCAATCGTCGTAATCGGCGGCGCGGTTCTCGTGCGGCAGTCCATCCTTCAGCGGCCAGCCGATGCCGATGAGAAAGACCGCCGGATACTGCTGCAGGATGGCCGTCTCGCGCTGTTTGCGCGGCAGGTCGGGATACATGGCCAGCAGCTCTTCGGCATGCAGGAAGTGGATGTGCTCCGGCAGGTTCGGGTAGCGCGAATCCACCAGAGCCGGGAACATCTTCTGGGCGTAGCGTTCGGCACCGACAAGAACCTTCCATATGCCGCTGACGATCATCTTGAGGAAGTGCAGGTTGCGCTCGCCGGGACGCATGACGCGCTCCCAATCCCACTGATCCACGTAGCAGCTGTGGTCGTGGTCCAGGAAGTAATCCTTGCGCACGGCGCGCATGTCGGTGCAGATTCCCTCTTCCACCTTGCAGTCGAATTGCTTGAGGGCCATCCTCTTCCACTTGGTGGCGGCCTGCACCACCTGTGCCTCAATGGGGTGCTCGTTGCGGTCGTTATTGATGTGGAACTGGATGGGAGTGCGCGAGCCGTCGCGGTCCAGGAAGTCGTTGACTCCGGTCTCGCAGTCCACGATGAGCGGCACGGCGGTCATGATGAGGTTGAGTTCGATGCAGAGATGATCTTCGATGTAGCGCTTAACGGCATAGAGCGCTTTTTGGGTCTCGCGGGGCGAGAGCAGGGATTTGTAATCGTTGGGCAGGATGCGATCTACGTCGGCATAGTTGCCAATGCCGGGGCCAGCCAGATCCGCACGCTTGTCCGCAAGTGTGGTTGCCATGGGTATCTCCTTCGGGTAAAAGCACATTCCGCGGGAACCAGGAACACAGTCAACGGAGCACAAAAAGTGCGCAGTTATGGGAACACAGCGGTAGAACGCTGTCTGTAACCGGGGTCACCGCCCGCTGTGCAGCCAAACGGCTGGGGCTTGCGGCGTGGCGCGGGGAGTGAAGGCCGGCCTGCGGCGCTATACCTCGAAGAGAATGGGCGCCTTGCGCTCCAGCTTGTGCGAGCGGGCGAGAAGATCCAGATGCACGGTGGACCAGTCGGAGAGATGCAGGTCGAGATCCTGCAATCCGATGAAGGTCTTCAGGTAGCCATTGCATTCGCCACAGTGGTCCAGGCGGAAGAGAGGCTCTTCGGCGATGGTGAGGATGAAGAGCTGGTTCTGGTCCTGGTTTTCGCAGTAAGGGCAGCCGATGCGGTGGTACTGCCACAGGGTATGGCAACATCCGCAGACGAGCTTTCTGGGCTCGGTGCCATCGGGCGTGATCGCGGCCATGGCCGGGGGCGCGCCGCAGACCGGGCACCATCCGCGCAGCCATTGTTCATCGTTCTGCTCGACGCCACGCCACTCGGCGTAGGAGGCGAGTACCGGGGCAAGAGAGCGCAGAACGGCCCGCCAGCCAAGCACGCGCAACAGTCCCGGCGCGACGGGAGCGAAGCCCTCCGGGCTGCGGCCTTCGACCCACGCAATGGCCGAGAGGCGATCTTCCCTGGAGGTCTCAAGAAAGTGGAGCAGTTCGGTGGCCGACGATAGCAGCGTCGCCGGCGCGGCCGTGGATAGCTCACGCGCGGCAGCCAGCAGAAGATCGGCGGCGGCCTGGTGATGTGCGAGTTTGGCCGCTGGGTTCTCCAGCAGAGGTAGGCCATCGCGATAACCAGCGGCACAGTCCTCCCACCGCGGAGCGGCAAGCTCCGGCGCGGAGAGATGCTGAAAGATGGAGTCCAGCGTGTACTGGAACTCGGCGAGCTTGCCGAGGTACGGGTGCGATGAAATCCACTGCTCAACGGCCGATGACATGCCAGTGATCCTAACCCTTCAGAGCGCTTTTGTGTATGGCCGGATGAGGCCCCACGGTGCAGGCGGGTATGCATGGGCAAAGAAAAGGGCCGGAGCGCAAGAAACCTCTCCGGCCCATAGGAAACGTGATGGTTAATCGGCGGCGTGCGCCGAAGCTTGTTCCTCCTTGGGCAGGATGGGCAGGTAGGCCACACCCAGACGGTAGAGGAAGATGGTGGCGGCGATCATGCCCACCGAAATACCCCACTCGATGATGCTGGGCCGGTAGGACAACGGACCCAGTTGCGGCATGGCGCCTCTCAGATTCATGCCAAAGACGACGGCATTGGTGCGGTTGAGGATGACTCCGATGACCACCATGAAGCTGGCGAGGCCGAGCAGCTTGGGATTCTCGCGCAGGCCACGGGTGCACATCATCAGCAGCGGCAGAATGCCCAGCACTCCGACTTCGATCAGGAAGTCCGCGCCCAGCCGTCCGTGGATGCTCGAGAGTTGCCCGCGCATCGCGAGGTCGCCGAGGCGAACCGCGAGGTACAGGAACAGGGCTCCGCAGCCCAACCCGCCCAGTGAGGCGAGCTGTTGGGTGCGCAGCACGCGGTGGTAGCCGCGGGCGATCCACATCTCGATCAGCACCACCAGGCAGATGCCGGCGGCGATGGACGAGAGGAAGTAGCAGATGGGCAGGATGGGCGTCCACCAGAAGTGGCTGAGCTTATCCGGCATCAACAGGTAGAGTGAGCCCAGCGAGCTCTGGTGCATGGTGCTGAAGGTGACGGCGCCGATGGCGAGCATGATCGGCTCCTTCTTGACGCCCTCCTTCGGCTTCAACATATAGGCCATGCAGCTGAACACGATGGCGGCCAGCACGGTCCACAGCAGGTTGTGCGAGAGGATGAAGACGAACAAGCTGACGGCGATGACCACCCACCAGTCAGAGTAACGGTTCCACCACTCGCGATACTGCTTGAGGCCAAACCAGTCGAGCGGCACGGGAGCGAACTCCAGGGCCAGCACGCTGAGGTAGAAGGCGATGCACCAGGCC
>Ga0181528_10000682_pt1 | contig 22743 bp, 21 predicted proteins | sample PEATcosm2014_Bin_47_FD_119742 | JGI IMG/M metagenome (GOLD analysis project Ga0181528, IMG submission 119742) | Peatland microbial communities from MTU Mesocosm Facility, Houghton, MI, USA - PEATcosm2014_Bin10_10_metaG | ecosystem: Environmental > Terrestrial > Soil > Wetlands > Peat | place...
CGCTGAACGTGTTGCCCGAGATGGTCAGGTTGTCCAGCGTGTCCGCTATCAGGATCCCGTACTGGTGGAGGTTCGTGAAGGTGTTGCCTTCCACCACGCCACCGGAGTCGTTGAGGTTGATGGCGGGGGTGCCGTCGTCCGTGGTCTCGGTCAGACCGTTGAAGGTGTTCCCGGTGATGTCCAGCAGGTCCTGGGCCGAGCCGCTACCCCAGGTGGCGACCACGCCGGTCGCGCCGGCGCCGATCTGTCCGGTCCCGGTGAACTCGTTGTTCGTCAGTGTGGAGTTGACCGCGCTGGTGTCGTACACGAGCGCGTTGTTGAACGTGGAGCCGGACACGATGTTGTCCGTGAACGCCAGGCTGTTATTGGTCTGGATGTCGAAGACGAGACCACCGACGGTCAGCTGGCCGGGCTGATCGGTGCCCGTGAAGGTTCCCGTGAACCCGTCGATCGTCACCGGCGCCGCGGTCGTGATGTCGAACACGGGTGACGTGCCGGTCGTCTGGGTGACGACGCTCTCGGGTGCCCGCGTGCTGGTCGCCGGCGTTCCGGCGTTGGCACCGAGGAGGGTGACCGCCTTGTCGATGGTGAGCCCCTCGTCATAGGTGCCGGCGGCGACATCGACCGTGCCTCCCGTCGAGACCACGTCGATTCCCCGTTGGATGGTGGCGAACGGCGAGTCGGCCGTGCCCGCGTTGCTGTCGTTGCCGGTGGCGGCGTTCACGTAGCAGGTCGTGGTGCACTGGGCCTCGGCGTTGAACTGTACGGCCGGAACGTAGTAGGGGGCGGCCCCGTAGCTGTTGTTCCCGCCGTTGATGGACGTCGTGTCGCTGTTGGACGACCAGCACGACTCCTGGGGCGCTGTCGGGGCGGTGGCGAAGTCCAGGGGGAGATCGGCCCGGAACGTACCGGTGCCACCCGTCCCGTCGTCGCAGTAGAACGCCGCATACGAGCTATCGTGGTACAGCGTCCCGGGAAGTGGGTCGCTGCCCACCGACGGCTGGCTCTCGTCCGTGGTCGTGAGCCCGACGTTCAGGCTGTCCGCCGGGCAACCGGTGGGCTGCGAGGTGCACGGAGTCGGGTCGGTGGCGGAGTCACTCGTGCTGAGCGAGATGCCGTAGATCACGCTGCTCGGAACCGTGATGTCCGGGATCGTGAACGTGACGGGCGACGCGATCCCGTAGTGGCAGGTCGTGCCGTCGAACCAGAGCCCGGCCCCCCCGTACTCGCTCGGCGGGCAGTCGGTGTTGTCGGCCGTGGGACGGTACTTGATGGCGAATGTCTGGGTGTACGAGCCGATCCGGGCGCCGACGCCGGTACCGCCGGCGCCCACGTCGTAGAGGTTCAGGGTGAGCGGGTAGTTGAACGTGGGGCTCACCGAGACACAGTTGTCCGAGTAGACCCCTCCGCCCTGACACCCCCAGCTCTCGAGCTGCACGGTGACGTTGTTCAGTGTCCGCGACGTGCCCGGGGCGAACGAGATCTGGTTGCCGATCTGGCTCATCTGCTCGCAGTCGAAGCACTGGCTCACCAGGCTCGAGGCACCGGCATCGGTGCTGTCGTAGATGGTCGTGGTCGTCGGACCCGCTGCGCCGGCGACCGTGGTCGGTGCCGTCACCAGACCTATCGCCAGGGTCCCGAGCAGGACCGCCACTACCGCCAACATGCGCTTCATCATCGAGAAGACCCTTCGTCACAAACTCGGTGACGACAGCCACTGCGCCAAGGGATGACCCCGAGAGGGCCGCCGATATCCCTCGGTATCCGCCGCGATCCGCCGCAACCGGTACCGGAACCGTTCCGCCGCCCGTAGTGTGCCAACGACGATCCAGCTTGACCATCATCAATTCTGAGGGTTTCTTACGGTAAATCACCTCAAGACCTGGTGAAATAGGTGTTACTGCGGATAGCAGAAATCCACCGACGGTCCGCCGCCGTCACGCACAGCGGGCGACCCGCTCACCTCGGCGTTCGAACGCCCCGCCCGGTCGCGCGGGCCTAGCGGGGGATCACCTCGATGGCCACTTCCGGACAGGCCGTCACGCAGTCCATGCAGCCGGTACAGGCCTCCGCCCGGACGGCGTAGGCCGTCATGCGCCGGTGCGCACGGCTCTTCAGACGGCCGACCGCGCCGAGGGCCTCGAAGTCGGCCACGTCGATGCGCCGTACCTCGAAGACGTCGACCGGGCAGACCCGTACGCAGTCGCGCTTCGCCTCACACCGGCCGTGGTCCACGACCGGCAGCCAGGCCGAGGGGGTCGCACTGTCGTCCATCCCCCCAGACTAGGGACGGCCCGGGCGCCCGTGGTGCCGGGTCAGCCGGCACCTGGGCCGGCGCTGTAGGAATGGGAGCCGGTCCCGGCCAGCTTGCCGCCGTCGACGATGAGGTACTCGTCGCGGATCGGCCTTCCGTCGAGGAAGCACTCGAGGATCTCCCGGGTGCCCGCGGCGTAGCGGGCCTGGGCCGAAAGCGATGTCCCCGAGATGTGGGGCGTCATCCCCTCGTGCGGCATGGACCGCCACGGGTGGTCGGCCGGAGCCGGCTGGGGATACCAGACGTCGCCGGCATAGCCCGCCAGCCGTCCACTCTCGAGGGCCCGCACCACCGCGTCGCGGTCACAGATCTTTCCCCTCGCCGTGTTGATCAGATACGTGCCGCGCTTCATGCGGGCGAACATGGCGTCGTCGAAGAGGTGCTCGGTCTCGGGGTGCAGGGGCGCATTGATGGTCACGACGTCACAGGCGGGCACCATCGAGGCGGCGTCCGGATGGTACGTGAGCCCCAACTCCTCCTCGGTCGCCGGGTCGAGCCGGTGCCGGTCCGTGTAGTGGAGATCCACCCGGAAGGGCTTCAACCGCTCGAGCACGGCCCGTCCGATCCGCCCGGCGGCCACCGAACCGACCGCCATGCCCTCGAGGTCGTAGGAGCGCTCCACGCAATCGGCGATGTTCCAGCCGCCCGACCGCACCCAGTCGTGGGACGGGAGATAGTTGCGTACCAGTCCCAGGATCATCATGACGACGTGCTCGGAGACACTGATGCTGTTCGAGTAGGTGACCTCGGCCACCGTCACCCCGGCGGCGATGGCCGCATCGAGGTCCACGTGGTCCGAGCCGATGCCGGCGGTAAGCGCCAGTCTCAACCTGGGGGCCCGGGCGATCCGCTCGGCCGTCAGGTAGGCCGGCCAGAACGGCTGCGAGATCACGACGTCGGCGTCGGCCAGCTCCCGGTCGAATTCGGAGTCCGGGCCCTCCTTGTCGGAGGTGACCACCAAGGTGTGCCCGGCCGCCTCGAGGAACCGGCGGAGCCCCAACTCGCCGGAGACCGATCCGAGCAACTCACCCGGCGTGAAGTCGATGCCGCTCGGCGACGGCACGGTCTGCCCGTCCGGGTAGCCGGTGATGGCCGGGATGTCGTCCCGGGCGTAGGAACGTGGATACCCGTCGACCGGGTCTTCGTAGAGCACGCACAGGACTTTGGCCATGACCGGCCCTCCCTCGATTGTTGAATGTCCGTTCAACGGACATCATGCCGCAGGAGGACGCCGCGATCCACCGGCCTCGGCGACGGGCGTCCCCCCCCCGATCAGGACTCGGCCAGGGCCTTGACGCCTTCGACCGTGGCGGTCATGTTCTTCGTCCAGTGGCGGAGGCGTCGGGCGATGATCTCCTCCGCGTGTTCCGGGTCGGCGGCCGCCGCCGCCCGCGGTGGACTCGGGCCGGGTCCGAGCGTGGCATGCATGCCCAGGACGACGGTGCCGTTGCGTTCGTCGAGCGTGTAGCCCCACGTGGCCACCGGCTCGTCCAACGACCCGACGACCCAGGTGAACGCCTCCCCCCGGCGGAAGTCCACCACCGTGCAGGTCGTGGACCACGCCATGTCGCCGATCCTGTTGTGCCCAGCGAAGGTGGCCCCGGGCCCCGGTTCGTCCACCCACTCCCCACCCTCGAACTCGAGGGAGAACCTGGCGGGGAGGTCTACATCGGTCACCAACGCCCAGACACGGTCGACCGGGGCGGCCACCACCGTCTCCACCTCCACCCGCTCATCGTCCGTGGCCATGGTTCCCCCCGCCGCGCCTGGCGATTCGTCCGGCACCGGTGACCCTACGTCGGCCTCCCGGAGGGCGGCGGTCGCCGATCAGTGCGACGAACCAACCTGGACAACACACCTAGACCCGGGCCATGTTGTCGAAGCGGGCGTGGTGGCCGATGAAGGCCAGGCGCGTCACGCCGGTGGGACCGTTACGGTGCTTAGCCACGATCACCTCGGCCGTGCCCTGGGTATCGGCGGCATCCGGGTTGTAGACCTCGTCGCGGTAGAGGAAGAGGACGACGTCGGCGTCCTGCTCGATCGATCCCGACTCCCGCAGGTCGGCCAGCATCGGCCGCTTGTCGGGACGGCTCTCGAGGGATCGGGACAGCTGCGAGAGCGCCACGACCGGGACCTCGAGCTCACGGGCCAGGATCTTGAGGCCGCGGCTGATCTCGGACACCTCGACCTGACGGTTTTCGGAGCCGTGCCGTCCGGTCATCAGCTGGAGGTAGTCGATCACCACGAGGCTGAGACCCTCGCGGCTCTTGAGACGTCGGGCGCGCGCCCGGATGTCCATGACCGTGAGATTCGGGTTGTCGTCGATGTAGACGGGGGCCTCGCTCATCCGGCTGATGGCCTGGCCGATCTTCGGCCAGTCGGACTCGCGGAGCTTGCCGGTACGCATACGACCGGCATCGACCCTGGCCTCGGAGGAGAGCAGGCGCTGGGTGAGCTCCATGTGGCTCATCTCGAGCGAGAACAGGAGTACCGGCTTCTTCAGTTTCACCCCGGCGTGGGCCACCATGCCGAGTGCGAAGGCCGTCTTCCCCATGGCGGGACGGGCGCCGACGACGACCAGGTTGGACGGCTGCAGACCGGCGAGCTGCTCGTCGAGGTCCGTGTAGCCGGTGGCGAGCCCCGTGACCGACTCGCTCCGGCTGAAGAGCTGCTCCAGATGGTCGAGGGTGGCCCCGAGCAGCTCCTCGAGCGGCGTCATCGTGTCCACCACCCGGCGCTGGGCGACGTCGAACACCAGGCTCTCGGCCCGGTCGAGGACCTCCGTCACGTCCTCGGGCACGGAGTAGCCCAGTTCGGAGATCTCGCCCGCCACCGCCACCAGGCGACGGAGCAGGGCGAGTTCCTCGACGATCTTGGCGTAGTACTCGGCGTTGCCGACCGAGGGCGTGTTGGCCTGGAGGGTGACGAAGACGGAGGTGTCGCCGATCGAGTCGAGCAGCTCCCGACGGCGGAGCTCCTCGGGCACCGTCACGTAGTCGGCGGGCTCACCTCGGCCGTAGAGCGAGGTGATGGCCTCGAAGATGTACCCGTGGGACGCCTTGTAGAAGTCCTCGGCCTTGCAGTTCTCCATCGCCGAGGCGATGGCGTCGCGCGACAGCAGCATGGCGCCCAGGACCGACTCCTCCGCCTCGAGGTTGTGGGGGGGGACCCGTCCGACCGTCCCGTTGCCCACCGGTCGGGGGGCCAGGAGACGGCGCGGTCGTGTGTCGTCGAATGCTTGCACCATGGTGGCTCAACCCTCGCCCATCCGCCCTGTGGAACGTAAGGGCATCTTCCTGCGGATACGGCGGTCTGCTCCTGTGGATCGAGCGTGGATAACCCTGGTCACCCTGCGGACGCTCCGGTGCATGTCCACAGTGTGGCGAACCGGTGTGACGGTCAGGGGGACCCGGGGCCCGGACAGCGACGTGCCCCGGCCGGGGCCGGGGCACGTCGGGGTGCGTCATGGCGGGGCCGGTGGCCCCGGGTGGCTCAACCCTCGGCGACGACGTTCACCGTGAGCTCGAACACCACGCCACCGATCAGTTCGACGCGCACGCTGTGCTCGCCGACCGTCTTGATGGGCTCCTCGAGCCGGAGGTCGTGACGGTCGATGACCGCCCCGGTCTGCTCCTCGACGTGGCGCACGATGTCGGCCGTGCCGACCGAGCCGAACAGCCGGTCGTTGGCGGCCCGGGCAGGAATGGTGATCGTGTTCCCCACCAGGGTCTTGGCCACCGTCTCCGAACCCTCGCGGTCGCGGGCGTCCTTCAGGTCACGCGAGCGGCGCATGGCCGAGGCCTGGGCCTCCACGCCGTCCGAGGCGGGGATGGCCTTGCCGGCGGGGAGCAGGTGGTTGCGGGCGAAGCCACCGGCGACATCGATGATGTCCCCCCGCTTGCCCACCCCGTCCACGTCCGTGCGGAGGAGGACCTTCATGACTCCTCACCGGCCCCTTCGACGATGACGACCTGCTCGCCGTCGGTGAGCTCGACGACCTCGACCTCGGCCACCTCGACCTGCGGGTCGGCGCCGGGGACGGGCGTACCGTCGGGGATGGCGGTGGATGCACCGTCCTCCCCCAGCGTCCGCTCCTCGTCGCGGCCCCGACGTCCGCCACCGGCGCCGCCGTCACGACCACCCCGACCACCCCGGCCACCGGGTCGCTCGGTCGTGGTCCGCTGCGTGTACGGGAGCAGCACGAGCTCCCGCGCCGTCTTGATGGCGATGGCCACGTCGCGCTGGTGCTGGGTGCAGTTGCCCGACACACGGCGGGCCCGGATCTTGCCCCGGTCGCTCATGTACTTGCGGAGCATGGCGACGTCCTTGTAGTCGACCCACTCCACCCGGTCCTTGCACAGGGCACAGGGCTTCTTCTTGACGCGCCGGCCGGTGTCCTTCGGGGCGCGGCGGGCGGTGCTGCCTCCACGATCGTTGTTCCTGGCCATCAGAAGGGCTCCTCGCTGTATCCGTACCCGGAGTCGGCCGGTGCGCCGCCCCCGCTCGACTGCCCACCACGGCCGCCGCCGGAGCCGCCGCCGGAGGGACCGTCACCGGGCCCGCGCCGCTCGTTCTTCGTGACCTGGGCCGTGGCCCAGCGGATGCTCGGGCCGATCTCGTCGGCCACGACCTCCACCTTGGAGCGCTTGTCGCCGTCGGGGGTCTCCCAGCTGCGCTGCTCCAGCCGTCCGGTGACGATGACCCGGGAACCACGGCTCAGGCTTTCGGCGGCGTTCTCGGCCATCTCCCGCCAGCACACCACGTCGAAGAACGAGGTGGCCTCCTCCCATTCCTGGGTCTGCCGGTTCTGCCAGCGGCGGTTGACCGCCAGGCCGAAGCTCGCCGTGGCCTGTCCGGTGTTGGTGAAGCGGAGCTCGGGGTCGCGGGTGATGTTGCCCACCAGGGTGACTGCGTTACCGGCCATGATCAGGCCTCCCCGTTGGCAGCCGCGGCGGCCGCGGCACGACGGCCGGCCACCTTCTCGGGCAGCCGGATGACCTTGTGGCGCAGCACCTCGTCGGCGAGCACGAGCACCCGCTCCATGTCGGCGACGGCCGGGGGCTCGGCGTTGAGCTCGATGAGGACGTAGTAGCCCTCGCGCTTGTGCTGGAGCTCATAGGCGAAGGTCCGCCGACCCCAGCGCTCGACCCGGCCGGGGTTGCCCCCCTTGGCCTTCAGCGCGGCGAGGGCCCGGTCCAGGACCCCGTTGACCGCAGCCTCGTCGGCTCCGGTGTCGAAGATGACCATTGTTTCGTAAGGCCGCATAGACGGCTCACCTCCCTCTGGATCGGGCGCTCTGCGCCCGAGCCCCACGGCGTGGGGCAGGTCGGACTATGACATCGGCCACCTGTGGTGCGTCGTGGCGGCCGGAACAGCCAGAGCACTCTAGCCGACGATCAGTGGTACACCTCCGCGTCGGCCGGGAAGGCACCCGAACGCACGTCGGCCGCGTAGGCCGCGACCGCGGCGGTGGCGTCGTCGGCCAGCTCGGCGTACCGACGGACGAACTTGGGCGTCCGGCCCGAGATGCCGAGCAGGTCGTGGAGGACCAGCACCTGCCCGTCGCAGGCCGGGCCGGCCCCGATGCCGATCGTCGGCACGTCGACGGCGTCGGTGACGGCCGCCCCGACCTTCTCGGGCACGCCCTCCACGACGATGGCGAACGCGCCGGCACCGGCCAGGACCGTCGCCCCCTCGATCAGGAGGGCGGCGGCCTCGTCGTCACGGGCCTGGACCTTGAACCCGCCGAAGGCCAGCACCGACTGCGGCGTGAGGCCGATGTGGCCCATGACGGGAATTTCCGCGTCCACGAGCGCCTTGACCATGGGGGCCCGGATGGCCCCGCCCTCGAGCTTGACGCACTGGGCGCCGGCCCGGATCAGCGTCGCGGCGTTGCGGACCGTGTCGGCCACGTCGACGTGGTAGCTCATCCACGGGAGATCACCCACGACGAGCGCCCGGGGACGGGCCCGGGCCACCGCGGCCACGTGGTGGGCCATGTCGTCCACGGTCACGTGCAACGTGTCCTCGTAGCCGAGGACCACGTTGGCGACGGAGTCGCCGACCAGGATCATGTCCACCCCGGCGGCGTCCACGATGCGGGCGCCGGGGGCGTCGTAGGCGGTCACCATCACGAGGGGCTCGCGACCGTCTCGGACCTTGGTCGAGCGGACCACGGGGACGGTCACGGGCGCGGACCGGGGATCAGACATGGACTTCCTCCTCTTCTACCGTCCAGCGCCCGGGGGCTGCCGGCGGCATCGGCGGGACTCGCCCGCAGAGTACGGATGACTGCGGTCCCATCGTACTGCGGGCGGGACGGGACGGACAGGGGGAAGCGTGCCGGTGGCCGTACTCAGCCCTTGGAGCGGTTGCGAAGCGGTTTGCGGGCCACCGCGTCGACGCCGGCACCGGCCGGATACATCCGCTGCAGGTGGTTCCACCGGCAGGCGCAGCAGACCTCCACGACGTAGCAGACGACCGGCTCCTTGCGCCGCCAGTAGCGGGTGAGCTCGGCCTGGGTCGCCACGCACCGTCCGCCCGCCGGGAGCCGCGAACCGAACACGAACGTCACGTCGACGAGCTCGGACTCCTCGCAGATCGGGCACTGCTCGCCCATCGGGCGGCCGAGGTTGGTGGCCGCCCGCACCAGCTCGGGATGGGCGTCACACACGTCGAGACGGGAGAGCCGCCCCTTGCGGAACTCGCGGATGACCGAGTTCCGGGCGAGGAGGTACTCGACCTGTCCCCCGGTGGGAGAGGTCTGCAGACCGTCGAGTGTCCCCGGTCGGAAACCCATCGGGACAGGGTACCGCCTCGTCCTCCCGGGGGGACCGGACCCCCGGGGACGTTCCGGGGCGCCGGCACCGCGGCCCCCGGGAGCCGGCGCGGACCCGGCAGTCCGGGAGGCGAGAAGGGTCGCATCGATATATCAACCTGATACATCGAAATGATGTATCGTTGTCGGTATGCAGTTGGTGAACACCCGCCCCCCGGCCCGGACTGGGTTCTGACGTGCTCGATCTGGCCATCCTGGGCCTCCTCTTCGAGCAGGAGATGCACGGCTACGAGATCCGTCGGCGTCTGCGCGACGAGCTGGGCCTGTTCGCCAACATCTCGTTCGGATCGCTCTATCCCGCGCTCTCCCGATTGGAGCGGACGGGTGCGGTCGCCGTGGCGGCGGCCGGTACGGCCCCGGCGGCACCGATCCCGTCCACCGGCTCGCTGAGCGGCGAGCGCGCCGGCCTCCGGGCCCGTCGGGCGGGGGCCAGTCTCGGCACCAAGCGGTCGCGCAAGGTGTACCGGATCACCGACGAGGGCCGGGCCCTGTTCGAACAGCTGCTCGAGGGCGAGGAACCGGCCGGCGCCGACGACGCCCGGAGCTTCGGACTGCGCCTCGCGTTCGCCCGCCACCTGGCCCCGTCCGCCCGACTCGCCCTGCTGGAGCGTCGGCGGGCCCAGCTGACCCGCCGGCTGGCCACCGACCTGGTCCGCGCCTCGGGCGAGCGCCTCGACGTCTACACCCGCTCGCTGGTCGAGCACAGCACCGAGGCCACCGAGCACGACATCGCCTGGCTGGACCGGCTGATCGACGCCGAGCGACTGCGCCAGGCACCGGTCCGGACGTCCGACGGAACGGACGACACCGATCTCGACGACCCCCGGGCCGGGGGCGCCATGACCTCGACGTCACCTTCGGGTGCGTCATGAGAACCAGCACCCTCCGGGGGGCTCCTGCCAAAGCGACCCTCCGGGGCGCGACCACATACATGAAGGGAATCACACGATGAGCAAGATCCGAGTGGCGATCGCCGGCGTGGGCAACTGCGCCAGTTCGCTGATCCAGGGTGTCGAGTACTACAAGGACGCCGTCGCCGGCGAGGTCGTGCCGGGTCTGATGCACGTCGACCTCGGCGGGTACCACGTCAGCGACCTGGAGTTCGTCGTCGCCTTCGACGTGGACGCGGCCAAGGTCGGACAGGACCTGGCCAAGGCCATCTTCTCCAGTCAGAACAACACCATCCGCTTCGCCGACGTCCCGGACACCGGGGTGGAGGTCCGTCGGGGCCCGACCCTCGACGGCCTCAACTCCTACTACCGGGAGATGATCGAGGAGTCGCCGGCGGACCCGGTGGACGTGGTCGCCGCCCTGAAGGAGTCGGGCGCCGAGGTCCTGGTCAGCTACCTGCCGGTGGGCTCGGAGGAGGCCCAGCGCTTTTACGCGCAGTGCGCCATCGACGCCAAGGTGGCCTTCGTGAACGCCATCCCGGTGTTCATCGCCTCCGACCCCGAGTGGGCGGTCAAGTTCCGCGATGCCGGGGTGCCGATCGTGGGTGACGACATCAAGTCCCAGGTGGGCGCCACCATCGTCCACCGGGTGCTCACCCGCCTGTTCGAGGACCGCGGACTGGCGCTCGACCACACGTACCAGCTCAACGTCGGCGGCAACATGGACTTCAAGAACATGCTGGACCGGGGACGCCTCGAGTCGAAGAAGGTCTCGAAGACCCAGGCCGTCACCAGCCAGATCCAGCACTCGACACTCGGACCGGACGACGTCCACATCGGCCCGTCGGACCACGTGCCGTGGCTCCAGGACCGCAAGTGGTGCTACATCCGCATGGAGGGCCGCAACTTCGGTGACGTCCCCCTCAACCTCGAGCTGAAGCTCGAGGTGTGGGACTCGCCCAACTCCGGCGGGGTGATCATCGACGCCGTGCGGTGCGCCAAGCTCGCCCTCGACCGCGGCATCGGCGGCCCGCTGCTCGGCCCGTCCTCGTACTTCATGAAGTCGCCGCCGGTGCAGTACACCGACGACGTCTGCCACGAGATGGTCGAGGCCTTCGCCGCCGGCGACCCGGGCCCGGTCTGGCCCGAGGCCTGACCGCTCCGGTGTCCCCACCCGGGTCCCGGGTCGGGTGGGACCTCAGGCGGACGCGGCCCGGGCGGCCCACCACGCATCGAGACGACGGAAGGCCTCCTCCTCGGCGAGGGGGCCTTCGTCCATCCGGACCTCGAGCAGGTGGGCCAGGGCCTCTCCCACCTCACGTCCCGGTGGGATGCCGAGGTAGGCCATGACCTGGGCCCCGTCGAGGTCCGGGCGGATGGCGTCGAGCTCCTCCTGTTCCCGAAGGGTCGCGATCCGGTCCTCGAGTTCGTCCATGCGCCGACCGAGGGCGCGGGCCTTGGCGGCGTTGCGGGTCGTGCAGTCACACCGGGTCAGCTCGTTCAACCGGTCGAGCAACGGGCCGGCGTCGCGTACGTAGCGACGCACCGCGCGGTCGGTCCAGCCCAGTCGGTAGGTGTGGAACCGCAGATGCAGGTTCACCAGCTCGGTAACGATGTCGATCTCGTCGTTGGGGTAGCGGAGGGCGGTCATCCGCTTACGCGTCATCCGGGCGCCGACCACCTCGTGGTGGTGGAAGGTCACCCCGCCGTCCACGAAGGCCCGGGTCCGGGGCTTGCCGACGTCGTGGAACAGGGCGGCCAGCCGCAGCAGGCGGTCGGGCGACGTCTTGTCCACCACCGCCAGGGTGTGGGCGAGCACGTCCTTGTGCCGGTGGATCGGGTCCTGCTCGAGGGCGAGACCCGGCAACTCGGGCAGGAAGTCGTCGGCCAGGCCGGTGCGGACGATGAACCAGAGCGCGGTGGAGGGGACGGCGGTCACCATGATCTTGTCGAGCTCGTCGCGGATCCGCTCGGCCGACACGATGGAGAGTCGGGCGTGCCCGGCGGCCACCGCGGCCACCAGCTCGTGGGTGGGCTCCAGATCCAGCCGGGCCATGAACCGCGCCGCGCGCAGCATGCGCAGCGGATCGTCGGCGAAGGACACCTCCGGGTCGAGCGGGGTCCGCAGGCGCCGTTCGGCCATGTCCACCAGGCCCCCGAAGGGGTCGAGGAGCTCGAGGTCGGGGAGCCGCAGCGCCATGGCGTTCACCGTGAAGTCCCGCCGCGCGAGATCGTCCTCGATGTCGTCGCCGAAGGCCACGTCGGGCTTGCGGGAATCGGGGTGGTAGGCCTCGGCCCGATGGGTCGTGATCTCGTACTTCTGGCCGTCCCGGATGCAGGCGATCGTCCCGAACCGCTTCCCCTGCGTCCATACGGCGTCGGCCCAGCCCCGTACGACCGCCTCGATGGCATCGGGGCGGGCGTCGGTGGTGAAGTCCAGGTCAGGGGCGGTGTCCCCGACCGGCGGCGCCCCGCCCGAGAGGATGGCGTCCCGCACCGACCCGCCCACGAGGTACAGCGAGTGCCCGGCCGCGGCGAAGCGTCCCGACAGCTCGGCGGTGGCGTCGACCAGGGGCCGGAGTCGGTCGGGGAACACGCTGCCGAGGGTAGTTCGACTGACGTAGGCTGCGGTTCGACGTGGACCGGCACCGAGCCAGACCCTGCCCACCGGGCGGTGACCCCGGCGGGCGCCGACTCCCGGCCGCCCTCCTCCTCGCCGCACTGGTCGTCGTCGCCCTGGTGACCACCTCGGCGCCGTCGGGCGCGGCCACCGGGCCAGGTGGGGCGGCGGCTCCCGCCGCGGTACTCGCCACGCCCTCGCTCACCCTGCTCTCCCAGACGGGCTGGGTCACCGTCGGCGGGACGTTCGACCTGCACATCAGGGCCTCGACCCCGGTGCCCCCGGCATCGCTCGGGGTGGAGGTGTCGGTCTACCCGTGCCTGTCGACGCTGTCGGGCTTCGACCAGTCGTTGACCGATTCCGATCTGGGTGAGCCCATGTCCGCGACCCGGTCGGCCATCCCGCTCGCCTCGCTCCCGACCGTGTCCGGCGGGGGGTACGACCTGGCCATGCCGGTGGTGGAGGGGGACCAGGGTCCCGCGGCCACGGCTTCGGCCCCCTTCACCGTCCAACTGCTCCCCGTCAGCGAGCAGTGCCAGTCGTTCCCGGCCGGGGTCTTTCCGGTCCGGGTCCAACTGGTCGACACGGGGAACTCGGCGGTCGTCGGGTCCTTCACGTCCCACCTCGTGACGACCGATGCCCCGGCCGACACCCAGCACCTCCGGGTCGCCGTCGTGCTCCCCGTACAGGTCACCATGTCGGCGTCCCGGAACCCGTCCGCCGCCGACCTCCTCGCCCGGCCGTCGGCCGCCCTCGCCCCGCCTTCCACCGCCGCCCTGGCCGCCGTGGAAGACACCGTGGCCACGATCGCCGTGCAACATCCGACCGTCCCGGTGACCCTGCAGGTGAGCGGTCAGACCGCCGCGTTGCTCGACACCCCCGCCCACCAGACCACCGTCAACCAACTCGGCGAGCTGGCCGACAGCCCCTCGACGCACCAGCTGACCGCCGCCCCCTTCACGCCGGTCGACGCCACGGGACTGGTCGATTCGGGCCTCACCGGGGAGCTGGGCCTCCAGGTGGCCCGGGGCACCGAGGCCGTGGCCACCACCACCGGCCGTCCCGCGCCGTCGGCGTCGGCGTCGGCGTCGGCGGGGCTGGGTGCCTGGATCACCGGTGACGGCGTCGACGGCGCCACCGTCACCGCGCTGGCGGACGACGGATTCCGGCAGATCGTGCTGCCCTCATCGCAATTGAGCGCCATCCCCACCAACGGCTCGACCACCGCGCCGTTCACCCTGGACGGCAACCGCGGGGTCGAGATGGAGGCGATGGCCGCGGACGACGACCTCACCTCGCGGTTCACCTCCGACCCCGGGGACCCGGTACTGGCCGCCCACCAACTGGTGGCCGAGCTCGCGCAGCTCTACTACGAGCGCCCCAACGGCCTGACCCCCCGCGCCGTCATGGCCGTGGCCCCGAGCACCTGGAACGACGAGCCCGCCTTCGTCGACGCCCTGCTCGGCTCCCTCAACGGGAACCCGATCGTCGAAGCGGAGACCACCTCGCAGCTCTTCTCGCTCTTCCCCACGCCGGCCACCTGCCGTTCGGGGTGCCGACCGACGCCCACCGGCACCTCGACTCCACCCGTGGGGGCCGTCAAGGCCCAGCGGGCGCGAGTCAACGCGTTCTCGCTGGCCGCGCCGGGTGCCCACTCGGTCGCCGTGCAGCTCGGCGACCTGGTCCTGGCCGGCGAGGCCGAGGGCCTCCGCGAATCGCAGCAGTCGGCGGTGCTCGCCAACGCCGGCGCCGCCCTCGACGCCCAGCTCAGCCAGGTCGCGGTGGAGAGCGGCCAGTCGGTGACCCTGACCGCCCGCAGCGGGCACATCCCGGTCACCATCGTGTCCGACGCGCCGTATCCGATCGCCGGCACGCTGGTCGTGAGCAGCGACAAGCTCCTGTTCGTCAACGGCCTGACCCAGTGGTCGACGGCGAGGACCCTCCTCCCCCACCGCTCGAACGTCTTCTACGTGCCCGTCCAGGCGCGGTCGTCAGGCGGCTTCCGCATGGAGGTGACGTTCCGGGCCCCGGGCAGCCCGCTCCGGCTGGCCACCGGTGAGGTCTCGGTGCGCTCGACGTCGACGTCGGTGGTCGGGGTGGTCCTGACCGTCGGGGCGGTCGTCGTCCTGGCCGTCTGGTGGATCCGCACGTCGCTACGCAGACGGGCCGCCCGACGGGCCGAGGAGGAGGGCGGTGACACCCCGTCCGGTGGCCCGGACGACGTTCCCACCCCGGTCGGCGCCGCGTCCGGCGACAGTCCCGCGGCGGCACCATGACCGACGAGGACACCTCGATCGAGGAGGGCACCGCCGAGGTCGGGGGTGCACCCCGGGCGCCCACCCCGCCGCGGGGCGCCACCAAAAGGCTCGCCGGTGCCACCGCCGGCATGGCGGTCGGCACCACGCTGTCCCGGCTCACGGGCGTCGGGCGGGTGGTCGCCCTCACCGCCGCGCTGAGCGGCGGTGGTTTCGCCGACGCCTACAACCTGGCCAACACCACGCCCAACATCGTCACCGACATCGTCATCGGCGGGGTCCTGGCCGCCACGTTCGTCCCCGTCTTCGTCGCCGAGCTCACCACCCGGGCCGCCAAGGACGCATGGGAGGCCATCTCCGCCGTGGTGACGGTCACGGTGGTCATCGTCGTGGCGGCCACCGTGGCCTTCTTCGTCCTCACCCCCCAGATCATCGACCTCTACACGATCACCAACCACCACGCCGACGTGCACCAGCAGCAGCAGGTGGCCGTCTTCCTGCTGCGCTGGTTCGTTCCTCAGCTCGCCTGCTACGGCCTGATCGCCCTGTTCTCGGCGCTCCTCAACACCCAGGGCAAGTTCGCGGCGCCGATGTTCGTCCCGATCGCCAACAACCTGGTGGTGATCGGCATGCTGGTCTGGTTCCACGAACTGGTGCCGGACCCGAACCTGGCCACCATCCAGGAGCACCACACCGCGCTGGTCCTGCTGGGCGTGGGGACCACCCTGGGGGTGGTGGTCCAGGCCCTCCTGCTCGTACCGTCACTCCTGCGGTCCCACCTGCACCTCTCGTTCCGCTGGCAGCCGGGGCACGAGGCCATGCGCCGGATCACCCGGCTGGCCGGGTGGACCTTCGGCATCGTCGTGTCCAACCAGGTGGCCCTGGTCGTGGTGCTGGCCCTGGCCGACGGGGCCAAGGTGCCCGGCGCGGTGTCCGCATACACCTACGCCTATACCTTCTTCCAACTCCCCTACGGCGTGATCGCCGTCTCCGTCATGAGTGCGGTCACCCCCTCGTTGTCGGCCCGCTGGGCGGAGGGGGACATCGCCGGGTTCCGCCGACGCATGGCCTTCGGGCTCCGCAGCATCCTGGTCATCGTCATACCCTCGGCCGTCGGGATGATCCTCCTGGCCCACCCCCTCATCGACCTGGTCCTGGACCACGGGGCCGAAACGGCGGCCGAGGCGTCCCAGACGGCCGGGGCGCTGGCCATGTTCGCCCTGGGGCTGCCCGGCTTCTGCACGTTCCTCTACATGGTCCGCGTCCTCCAGGCCATGCAGGACACCCGCACGGCGTTCCGCATCTACCTGGTCGAGAACGGGATCAACATCGTCCTCGGCATCGTCCTGGTCGGACCCTTCGGTGTCCGCGGCCTCGCCCTGTCAGTCTCGGTGGCGTACACGGTGGCGGCCTTCATCGCGCTGTCGGTCGTCGCCCGCAAGGACGCGGGACTGGGTGGGCACGAACTCACCACACCGATCGTCCGGGTGCTGATCGCCACCGCCGTCATGGCGGTCGCCACCGTGCTGGCGGTCAACGTCTCCGGCGCCACCTCGGGAGTCATCCTGCTCGGTCGCGTCGTCCTGGCCGTGATCGTCGGGACCCTGGCGTTCGCGGGGACGACCGTGGTCCTCGCCTCCCGCCAGGAACGCCGGTCGGCCGGCGATCACGGGAAGGGCGCGCCGCCCCCGCCTCTGCCTCCGGAGCCGCCGGATCCACCCGGTGCACCGTCGACCGGCGAGAGCCCCCGCACCCGGGCCGCCTACTCCTCGATCAGGCTCGTCGAGCCGGTGGACGTGACGGACCCCACGATCGTCGGGGAAGACCCGGGGGAGGCATCCGACGGCCTTCCCTCGCCGATCCCGTTACGTGGCAGACTCGGCCACCACGCCGACGAGGTCCGGGTGCGCCACCTGCGCCCCGTGCCCGGCGGACAGGGGGAGGCGCCGGCGGGTGGCCGGACCGCCGGCGGTGTGCCGGCGGAGGAGACGGAGGGCGTCGCGCCCCCGGACGACGATGAGGAACCCCATGGCCCGTATCCGGGTGGTAACAGATAGCGCATGTGACCTGTCCGCCGACCTGGCCGCCGACCACGGCGTGACCGTCGTGCCGCTGTCCATCCGCTTCGGCGACGAGGAGTTCGTGGACGGCCGGGACCTCTCCACCGAGCAGTTCTGGGCCCGCTGCAAGGGCAGCGCCGTGCTTCCCGAGACCGCGGCACCCTCCCCCGGGGCCTTCCAGGAGGCGTTCCTGGCGGCGGCGGACGCCGGCTACGACGGGGTGCTGAGCCTCAGCCTGTCGGCCGGGGTGTCGGCCACCTACCAGTCCACCGTGGCCGCGGCCAAGTCGGTGGCCGACCGGATCGAGGTGCGCACCATCGACACGCGCTCGCTGACGATGGGTCTCGGTCTGATGGTGATCGACCTCGCCGAGCTGGCCGCCACCGGTGCTGATCTCGACGCGCTCGAGGTCCGGGCCAGGGATCTGATCCCCCGGACCCAGGTCTACGGAGTCGTCGACACGCTCGAGCACCTCGAGAAGGGCGGCCGTATCGGCGGCGCCCGGGCCCTGCTCGGCTCCCTCCTCTCCATCAAGCCGGTGGTGGTGCTGGTCGACGGCGAGGTGGCCGAGGAGTCCAAGCAACGCACCCGCCAGCGCTCGCTCCAGTACCTGGCCGACAAGGCGCGTGACGCTCCGCCGCTGAGTCGCATCGCCGTGGCTCACGGTGCGGCGTCCGACCTCGACACGTTCCTCGGCATGCTGTCGGGTCTCGAGGTGGAGCACCCGCTGGTGGTCACCCAGCTCGGGCCGGTCGTGGGCACCCACACCGGGCCCGCCACCATCGGCATGTGCATGATCACGGCGGGCTGAGGCGGAAGGTCGCCGTCCACGTTCCGGCGGTTACGCGCGCCCTCCGGGGTATCCTCAGGCCATGGATCCGAAGCCTGAACAGCACGCGTCCGCGATTCCCGGTCTGTCGGGGCTCGACGACCTACCCGTCAGGGGGGCCGACGCCGTCGACACCGTCGTCGACTTCATCCAGAACAAGGCGGTCCGTCCGCTCACCCTGGCCACCCGCGGCATCGTGTTCGGGATCATCGTCTTCGCGGCCAGCATCGTCACCATCACCCTGCTGTCGATCACACTCATCCGGGTGCTGACGGTCTACATCCCGGGCAACCGGGTGTGGGTCTCGGACCTGATCGTCGGCGTCGTGTTCGTCGCCGGTGGCATCGCGGCCTGGTCCCAGCGCATCGACCGGTCGGTCACCCCGGAATCGGCGGCGGCATGAGCGAAGCCCGTCACATCGTCATCGTCGGGTCGGGACCGGCCGGCCTGACGGCCGCCATCTACGCCTCGCGCGCCCAGTTGTCCCCCCTGGTCATCGAAGGCGAGCCCTCCTCCACCAGTGACCAGCCGGGCGGGCAGCTCATGCTCACCACCGAGGTGGAGAACTTCCCCGGGTTCGTCCAGGGGATCATGGGCCCTGAGCTCATGGGCGCCTTCCGCGAACAGGCCGCCCGGTTCGGTACCGACTACGTGACGGCCAAGGTGTCCCGGGTGGATCTCTCCTCGCGACCCTTCGGCCTCTGGGTGGGCGATCCGGACGCGGCGGAACCCACGTACACCGCCGAGGCCCTCATCGTGGCGACGGGCGCCAAGGCGCTGATGCTGGACCTGGCCAACGAGGAACGCCTCCTCGGGTACGGCGTGTCCACGTGCGCCACCTGCGACGGCTTCTTTTTCCGGGGCCACGAGATCGCCGTCGTCGGCGGCGGTGACTCCGCACTCGAGGAGGCCCTGTTCCTCACCCGGTTCGCCGACAAGGTCACCGTCATCCATCGTCGCGGCGAGCTGCGGGCCTCGAAGGTCATGCAGCAGCGGGCGCTCGACAACCCGAAGATCGAATTCCTCTGGCACACCTCGGTCGTCGATGTGCTCGGCGACACCAAGGTCTCGGGGATCCGGGTACGGAACAACGAGACGGGCGAGGAGTCCGAGCTCGGGGTGACCGGCCTGTTCGTCGCCATCGGCCACCTGCCCAACACCGATCTCTTCAAGGGCCAGTTGGACATGGAGGACAGCGGCTACCTCCGGACGGTCGGCTCGACCTCGTACACCAACGTCGAAGGCGTCTTCGCGTGCGGTGACGTCCAGGACCACCGCTACCGCCAGGCCATCACGGCCGCGGGCTCCGGGTGCATGGCGGCCATCGACGCCGAGCGCTGGCTCGAGGACCAGGCCGCCTCCGCCCGCTGACCCCGCGTACCCACCGCCGGGAATGCCATGGTGGGCGCGGCGGTTGACCTAGCGTGTCACGACGGACACATCGCCGGGCCCCAGGGCCCCAGGAGGAACGATCCCCATGAGTGAGAAGATCACGAACCTGACCGACGCTAGTTTTGACGAGCATGTCAAGGCCTCGGAGGTTCCCGTGCTGGTGGACTTCTGGGCGGAGTGGTGTGGCCCGTGCAAGATGATCGCACCGGTACTCGAGGAGATCGCCGAGGAGCAGGCCGGCAAGGTCGACGTGGTGAAGCTGAACATCGACGACAACCTCGACGTGACCCGTCGCTTCGACGTCATGAGCATCCCCACGCTGATCCTGTTCAAGGACGGCGAGCCGGCCATGCGGATCGTGGGCGCCAAGGGCAAGGGCCAGCTGCTCCAGGAGCTCTCGGCCCACCTTTGAGCGGCCCGGTGGCCCGTGGGGGGTCACCCCGACCGACTGCGGGCCGGGTTCCGGCCGTGGTCGGGCGATGAGTCCCGACAAGGACATCCATCTCCAGCTGGGTGACGAGGGCGACGCGGTCGCCGACGTGCAGCGCCGGCTGGCCGAACTGGGCATCTCGCCGGGTGTGGACTCCGAGGGAAGTTTCCGGGAGGGGACCCGGGCGGCGCTCGAGGCGTTCCAGCACCGACGCGGTCTGCGGATCGACGGGGTATGCGGGCATCAGACCTGGTCAGCCCTGGTGGAAGCCGGACGGCGCCTCGGGGACCGCTTCCTCTACCGTCGCTCGCCCATGCTCCGCGGTGACGACGTGGCCGAGCTCCAGCAGCGTCTCAGCGCACTCGGCTTCGACACCGGCCGGGTCGACGGCATCTTCGGTGACCTGACCTCGGTCGCCCTCGCCGAGTTCCAGCGCAACGCGGGCCTCCCGGTCGATGGCATCGCCGGAGCGGCCACGGTGGCCGAGCTGCTCCGCTTCGGCTCACGGCACGACGGATCCGAGCTGGTCTCGACCGTCCGTGACCGGGAGCGCCTGCGCCAGGCGCCCCGCACCCTCGCGGGACGCCGGATCTCCATCGGCGAGGAAGGCGGGCTCGGGGCGACCGTCGGAGCGGTGCGGCGGCTCCTCGTGAGCCGGGGGGCCCTCGTGACCACCCATCACCATCCGGAGGGGTCGATCCAGGCGTCCGAGGCGAATGCCGCGGCTGCCGAGGTGTTCGTGGGCATCCGCGTGGGGTCCGAGCGGGGCTGTTCCACCTCGTACTACGCGGGCTACCGGTACTCGTCCGCCGGAGGGCGCCGACTGGCCGAACTCCTCCACGTGGCCCTGGCCACCACCCTGGCGCTGCCCGATGCGGGGACCGACGGGATGTCGCTGCCCCTGCTTCGGGAGACCCGGATGCCGGCGGTCATCTGTGAAGTGGCCCCGGCATCGGTCCTGGTGGAGCAGGCACCGGTCATCGCCCGGGCCGTCGTCGACTCCCTGGCCGAGTGGGTCGACACCGCCTGGGACTGACTCTTTTTCCGGCACCTGGGCTCCACGGGAGACGAAAAAACGCCGGAGAGAGGCTCTCGGCACTCCACCTCAACGTGACCTCCGGGCCCCGGAGGTAATCCACAACCTCATGCACAGGTTGTGGAAGAAGCTCTACTTTGGGTTCAGGGCTGTGAACTAACGCTTTCCGTGGTCGATTTTACTGGGTTTATGTACGTTATGTCAGTTAACCTTACTGAGAGTGGTAGCTTCAGACGGCGGAGGTTTCCACACCACCGACCATGAGCTTGTAGATCCGCTCGAGGTCCTCGAGCGTCGCGAATTCGACCACCACCTTGCCCCGCTTGGCGGACATGTCGACCTTCACCCGAGTGTTGAGGTGGCTCGACAGCAGCTCCTCGAGCTCGAGGATCCCCGGCGGAGGCAGTTGACGCGGACCCGGCACTCCCCCACCCGACACCTCGGCATCCCGCACGGAAGGCACCGGTGCCGGGCCCATCGGCCCGGGGCCGTCCATGGGCGGTGGTACGACTCCGGAAGGACCACCGAGATCCCGCACCACGCCATTGGCCTCGTCGTTGTGGGTCCGCACGAGCTCCTCGATCGAGCGCACCGTCAGACCCTCAGCGACGGCCTGGCGGGCCAGAATTTCCTGGTAGCCACGATCGGGCGTCCCGAGCAGGGCCCGGGCATGGCCTGGACTGATCTGACCTTCGGCCAGGAGCCGCTGGACTCCCGATGGCAGTTGGAGCAGCCGCAGGATGTTGGTGACAGCTGTGCGGCTCTTCCCCACCCGGGTGGCGACCTGGTCATGGGTGAAGCCGAACTCTTCGATGAGCTGCTGGTACGCCGCCGCCTCCTCGAGCACATTCAAGTCCTGGCGGTGCAGGTTCTCGACCAGCGCCTGCTCGAGGCTGTGGGTGTCGTTCGACGTCTGGATGAGGACCGGGATCGTGTGGAGGCCCGCCCGGCGCGAGGCTCGCCACCGTCGCTCGCCGGCGATGAGCTCGAACTCGTCCGACTCCTCGCCACCGATGCGGCGCACCAGCACCGGCTGGAGGACGCCCAACTCCTTGATCGACGCGGCCAGAGAGGCCATCGTCTCCTCGTCGAAGTTCACCCGTGGCTGACGGGGGTTCGGCCTGATGTTGCCGATGGGAACCTCTCGGAGTGCTGAGGTGCGGTCGCCCAGGACCTCGGTGGGGATGAGAGCGCTCAGGCCCTTCCCCAGCCCGCTACGACGTGCCACCGCTGACCTCCTTGGCTAGTTCCCTATAGGCGATCGCCCCACGCGAGGCGGGGTCGAACGCCGTGATCGGTTGTCCGAATGACGGCGCCTCGGAGAGACGAACCGTCCGGGGGATCACGATCCGACAGACCTTGTTGCCGAAGTGCTCCCGCACCTCCGAAGCGACCTGATCGGCAAGCTTGGTCCGAGCGTCGTACATCGTGAGCACGATGGTCGAGATGTCGAGACGGGGATTGAGGTTCGAGGCCACGAGATGGACGTTTCTCATCAGCTGACTGAGGCCCTCCAGTGCGTAGTACTCGCACTGGATCGGGACGAGCACCTCATCGGCCGCCGCAAGGGCGTTGACCGTGATGAGACCGAGCGACGGCGGGCAGTCGATCAGGACGTAGTCGAAATCATCGATGACCGACTCGATGGCCCGCTTGAGCTTGAGCTCCCGGCTGAACGCGGGCACGAGTTCGATTTCGGCACCCGCCAGGGCGATCGTCGCGGGAGCCACGAACAGGTTCTTCATGCTGGTCGGCTCGACACAGTCCTCGAGGGAGGAGTCGCGCATCAGGACGTCGTACATGGAGAGCTCGAAGTTCCTGGCGTCGATCCCCAGTCCCGTGGTGGCGTTGCCCTGAGGATCCAGGTCGATGACCAGAACCCGGAAGCCGAGCTCCGCCAGAGCGGCGCCGAGGTTCACGGAGGTCGTCGTCTTGCCGACGCCACCCTTCTGGTTGGCCACCGCCATGACCCGGGGGAGTGGGTTGCCTGAAGCCGCCTGTGGCTGTCGGCCCGTCGGGGCGGCGGCAGGCTCCTCCTTCTGCTCGGAGCCGGACGTCGCGGCCTGGTCGACCGGCGCC
>Ga0181528_10000683_pt1 | contig 22743 bp, 24 predicted proteins | sample PEATcosm2014_Bin_47_FD_119742 | JGI IMG/M metagenome (GOLD analysis project Ga0181528, IMG submission 119742) | Peatland microbial communities from MTU Mesocosm Facility, Houghton, MI, USA - PEATcosm2014_Bin10_10_metaG | ecosystem: Environmental > Terrestrial > Soil > Wetlands > Peat | place...
CACGACACCCGCCGTGCTGAACGTGAACTGGATACCGAACCAGTCGAACAGCGGGCGCCCGAGGATTCCGTCCCTGCCGAACGCCAACAGGAGCGCCACTCCGCCGACCACCGGGGGCAGCACGAGGGGGAGGACCGTGATCGCCCGCACGACGGACTTGCCGCGGAACTCCGTACGCGCCAGCAGCCACGCCAGGGGTAGGCCCAGTACGAGGGAGAGCCCGGTCGCCCAGAGTGAACAGACGAGGGAGAGGCGGAGGGCGTCCAGGGCCACCGACGACGTCAGGTCGGTTCCGAGTGTCGACCACGAGACCCGGGTGAGGAGTCCGACCAGGGGGAGCGCCAACAGTCCCACCGCGACCACCCCGGAGGCGAGCAGCACGAGCGGGGGGCGGCGCACCCTGACCCCAGATGTCGACACCGGTCAGCCGGGCGGCAGGAAGTGCGCCCGGAGAAGCGTCGTCCGGCCCACGGGGCCCAGCACGTAGGCGACCCAGGCGGACGCCAGCGGACGGTCCGGGGCCGTGGTGAGGACGGCGATCGGATAGCTGGTGGAGACGTTCTGCGACGGCGGGATGGGAACCGCCACCCCCTGCGCGCCGACGCTGACCGCATTCGTCACATAGACGATGGCCGCATCGGCGTCACCGGTCGTCACCTGGGCCAGGGTGGCATCCACGTTGGCACCGAGCGACACCTTGGACGTCGCCAGCGTCACCCCGGCCTTCGTCAGTGCCTCCTGGGCGGTCGAACCGCACGGTGCGGTCGGTACGCAGATGGACACGACCGAAGCCTTGGTCAGGTCCGCGAGGGAGTGGATCCCGAGAGGGTTGCCGGGCTTGACGACGATCTCCAGGCGGTTGCGGGCGAACGTGACAGGCGTACCGTGCACCAGGTGGGCCTGCTGCACGGTGGTCATGTCCGACGGCGACGCGGACGCGAAGACGTCGGCGGGTGCCCCCGAGACGATCTGGGTGGCCAGAGCCCCCGATGATCCGAAATTGAACGCCACCGACGTTCCCGGGTGCAGGTGTTCGAAGTTCGTCGCCAGTTGGGTGAACGTCTGGGTGAGCGAGGATGCGGCCGAGACGGTGAGAGCACCCGTCAGCCGCGGCGTCGTGGACGTCGTGGTCGACGAGGCGGTCGAGCCGGAGCACGCGGTGGTCAGCACCGCCGACACCATCAGGGCCGTCAGGGCGTACCTCCGGGCGGGTGCGGACCTCATGACTGGGTGACCTCCATGATCACGTCCGTCGCCTTGACGACGGCACTCGCCAGATCACCCTCCTCGAGCTCGAGGGCGTCGGCGGCCTCCCGGGTGAGCAACGACACGATCCGGAACCGTCCGGCTCGGAGCTCGATGACGGCCGTGAGCTTGTCGCGCTCCACGCGGGTGACCACGCCGTTGAACCGGTTACGCGCCGACTGGAGGTGGAGTTGCTCGGGCGAATAGGCCCCGTCGTCCTCCCGGACGAAGCGGGCCAGTTCGACCCCCTCGACGAGCCGGTGTCCGCCCTCGGTGCGGACCGTGGCGAGGCGCCCCTCGTCGCACCACCGCCGGACGGTGTCGGGGCTCACCCCGAGGAGCTCGGCCAACTGCCCGGGTCGGTACTGTGCCATGCGCCGACCCTACCGCAACGAACCTCGTGTATGCCTATCTCATCCATCTCTACTGCAGTATCTACTGCCATATAGACCCAACTAACGGGTGGATGCGAGTTTCAATCGGGGCCGGAGGCCTCGGCCGGGCGCTCCCACACCCCCGACCTCCCACCGGACTTGTGCCAGAGGGTGAGGTCCTCCACGGACGCGCGTGCATCGACGTCGAGGAGGGCCTGGACCAGGACCAGGGCCGCCGCGGCACAGGCGGTCAGGGCCTCCATCTCCACACCGGTGCGGTCGGCCACCGACACCACGGAGCGCACGGTGAACCCACCCGGCACCACGTCCACGTCGACGGCGAAGCCGTCGAGGAGGAGGGGGTGGCACAACGGCACCAGGTCCGGGGTCCGTTTGGCCGCCATGACGCCCGCGAACCGTGCCGTCTCGACGAGATCCGCCCCCCCGGGTGGACGGGCGAGCACCGCGTCGATGTCGCCCGTGCTCCGGACCGAGCAGCGGGCCTCGGCCACCCTCCGGGTCACCGGTTTGCCGGACACGTCGACCATGTGGGCCCGGCCGTGGTCGTCCACGTGGGTCAGGCGGGGAGCCGCAGGTACCTCCGGGGATGGCGACGTCATCCGCCGGATACCGGAGGCAGGACGGCGAGTTCGTCCCGGTCGTCGAGCGTGCGGTCCCGGTCGGCCGCCTCACCGTTCACCCACAGGCGCGATCCCCCCACGACTTCGGCGAACGACGGACCGAATCGGCGTATCGCCTCGTCGAGCACCTCCGCCACCGAGGTACCCGGTACCTCGGTGGCACCCGTCCCCGCGGAGCTGCGGGCGGATCCGAACAGGCGGAGCACGGGCACCGGTCTAGCCCCCGATCATCGACATGGAGCGTGTCGGACGGAGGAATCCGGGCTCGTCGATCCCGTGCCCCGGACGCTTCCCCCACACGGCACGACGCAACTGCAGGGCGATGACCTCGTCCGGTGCGCCCGAGCGGATGGCGCCCCGCACGTCCAGTTCGTCGTCGCTGAACAGGCAGTTCCGGATCGCACCGTCGGCCGTCAGTCGTAGTCGGTTACACGTTCCGCAGAACGGCTGGGTGACACTGGAGATGACGCCGATCTCGCCGCGGCCGTCCCGGAACCGGTACCGCTCGGCCGGCGCCCGGTCGTCGCCCCGCTCCACCGCCACCAGCGGCCAGCGTGAGTCGATACGCCGCACCACCTCGGAACCCGGAACGAGCCGATCGCGCCGCCAGGTGCCCTGTCCGTCGAGCGGCATGAATTCGATGAACCTGACGATGCGACCCGTGGAGCGGGCGAAGTCGGCGAACTCGAGGATCTCGTCGTCATTGGACCCGTACTCCAGGACGACGTTCACCTTCACCGACGGAAGGCCGGCCGCCTCGGCCGCGTCCATGGCGCCGAGCACGGTGGCCAGGTCGCCACGCCGGCGGATGGCCGCGAACCGCTCGGGCCGCAACGAGTCGCAGCTGATGTTCACCCGCGTCAGCCCACCGGCGACGAGTGCCGGGAGCACGGGCGACAGCAGCATGCCGTTGGTCGTCAGTGACAGATCGGCGAATCCGACGCCGGCCAGACGACGGACCAGCTGGTCGAGGCCCCGCCGGACCAGCGGCTCGCCACCGGTGAGGCGCACCGCTTCGACCCCGAGGGAGCGGGCGACGCCGGCGACCCGGACGATCTCGTCGAATGACAGGAGGGACGAGCCGGGGAGGAACGACATGCCCTGCTCCGGCATGCAGTAGGTACAACGGAGATTGCAGCGGTCCGTGACCGAGATCCGGAGGTCGTCATGGATCCGGCCGAACGTGTCCACGAGTGGACCCGTCAACGGCATCTCGGGTGCGGGACGACCCGGGCTGGGCGACGTCGTCGCCCGGGCGGCGCCGCGAGCCGACAGGACGACCGGAACGCTCGTCATGCGCCGCCGGCCGTCGGTGTCGGTGCGAACTCGAGTCGCTCCGGCGCGACGACCATCACGTGGACGGTGGCGCCCTCGCCGACCCCTTCACCATCGGGGAGCTCGACGAGCGCATTGGCGGCGGCCATCACCGACAGCTGGTGTGACTCCTGTCCCAGAAGGGGCCGGACCCGCCAGGCGCCGGTGTCGTCGAGGGACAGGACCGAGCGGACGAAGTGCGTCTTGCCGTCGCGTCGGCGGCTCAGCGGTCGCACCAACGTGGCCGGCACCTTCAACCGTCCGAGTACGGAGTGGCCGGCCATCAGACGCACGGTGGGGCGCACGAAGAGCTCGAAGCTGACCATGGCCGAGACCGGATTGCCCGGCAGGCCGAAGACGGGAGTGGTGGGCGCCTCCAGGAGGCCGAAGGCGAACGGCTTGGCCGGTCGGATGGCGACCTGCATCCACCGCATGGTGCCCCCGCATCGCTCGGCCAGCACGGTCTTGACCACATCGGCATCCCCGACGCTCACCCCACCGCTGGTGAGCACGGCGTCACACCGAGCACCGGCCCGGTCGAGGACGGCCTTCACGGCCCCTTCGTCATCGCCGACGATCCCGAGATCCACCGGCTCCCACCCTTCCTGCCTGACCAGGGCCAGGAGGGAATGGCGGTTGGCGTCCCGGATGCCTCCGGGACGGAGCGGGACTCCCGACTCCACCAGTTCGTCCCCGGTGGAGAGCACCCCCACCCGGGGCCGCGGGTGGACGACGACCTCGGCCACACCCTGGTTCGCGATGCTGCCGAGATGGGCCGGCGTGAGCGCGGTGCCGATCGTCGCCACCGGGTCGCCGACGGCCACGTCCTGGCCCACGGTCCGCACGAACGTGCCGGGCGGTGCGGGGCCGTCGACCACGACTTCTGCGCCGTCGGACACCGTGGTGCACACCTCGAGCATGCACACCGCGTCAGCACCCGGTGGAAGGGGCGCACCGGTCATGATCCGGGCGGCCTGACCGGCACCGACCACCGGGACCTCGCCCGATCCCGCCATGATCGTGCCGACGACGTCGAGGTGCACCGGGTCCGACGGCGACGCGGTCGCGAGGTCCTCCGATCGGATGGCGTACCCGTCCATCGAGGAGTTGACGAACGGGGGCACCGGCTCGGTGGCGACCACCGTCGTGGCCACAACGCAGCCCAGAGCGTCGTCCAACGCGACCGACCGCGGTGGGAGCGGGTCACACGCCCCGAGGACGAAGGCCTGGGCTTCGGTCAGCGGGATCATGGGGCGACATCCTCGATGTCATGGGCGCACAGTCCCCAGTCGGTGCCGCCCTCCCACGATTCGCGCTTCCAGATGGGCACCGTGCGCTTGAGGGTGTCGATGCAGTAGTGGGCGGCTTCGAACGCCTCGAGCCGGTGGGGGGTCGAGACCACCACCAGGACGCTGGCCTCCCCCACCTGCAGACACCCCGCGCGGTGGACCAACGCCAGTCGGCCGATCGACGGCCACGTCCGGCGGGCCGACGTGGCCACTTCCGCCAGCCGCGGCACCGCCTCCTCGGTGAAGACCTCGTACTCGAGTGACGTGACCCCGGGGCGGCCCTCCGAGTGGTCGCGGACCACGCCGCAGAAGGTGACCACCGCTCCGCAGTCGGGAAGGGTGGCCCAGGCGACCGCCCGTTCGACGGAGAGCGGGTGGTCGGTCACCTCGATCCAGTCGTTCGTGTCGTCGTCCGGAGGTGGCACTCGAGATCCTCTCCCCGGCTGGCCCGGCGACCAGTCGTCGGGGCCAACACCCGGTCGTGCCCCCATCTTAGGAACCGATCCCGGTCGCGCCCGCGGTCGACCGACTGCGTCCGGTGACGGACCCGTTCATGTCAATGGGGCCGCTTCCCTCCGAGCAGGTCCAGCGCGTGGGGGACGACGTCGACGATCGCCTCGAGACATTCGAGCGCACCGCGGGGCGATCCGGGCAGATTGACGATCAGACTGGTCCCGCAGGTGCCGGCCACGCCGCGTGACAGTCGACCCAGCGGATTGGCGGACCGCATGGCCTCGGCGAGGCCGGGCGCCAGCCGGTCGAGCACGGCTCGCGTCCCCTCGGGGGTGTGATCACCCGGCGAGAAGCCCGTGCCCCCGGCCGTGGCGATCAACCCGTGGAAACCGTCCGACAGCGACCGCAGGGCCTCCGCCACCGAGTCGACGCCGTCCGGGACGACCTGGATGGACGACACCATGAAGCCCCGGCCCTCGAGGAACGCGGCGACCCCGGGTCCGGTCGTGTCCTCCCGGTCACCGGTCGAGACCGAATCGGAAACCGTCACCACCTTGGCCTCGTGCACCGGCCCACGGTACCGGAGCGCGGGCCCGATCCGCCCCGGGGCGCGGTCGCACGCCGGGGCACCCGTGGCACAGTGGGTCGATGGGCATCGGGCACCGACGGGACGCGGTGCCGACGAACGCCCGATCGGGCGGTGGTACCGATGGGCTCACCGTGGTGGGGGCGGGCCTGTCCCACCACTATGCCGGGCCTTCGGGAGACGTGCCGGTGCTGATCGACGCCAGCTTCACCGTCCCCCGTGACGGCTACGCCGCACTGGTCGGACCCTCCGGTGCGGGCAAGACCACGCTCCTCTGCCTCATCGGTGGGCTCGAACGGGTCCAGACCGGGACGTTGGAGGTCGGGGGAAGCGACGTGGCGACCCTCGAGGGCGACGAGCTCGCCGCCTACCGCCGCACCTCCGTGGGGTTCATCTTCCAGAGCTTCGGCCTGCTCGAGGCCCTGACGGCGTCGGAGAACGTCGAGCTCGCCGCCATGCTGGCCGGGGAGCGCACGTCGGTCCGACGTCGGCGGACCGCCGAGCTGCTCGACGCCGTCGGCATGACCCCGCGGGCCGCCCACCGGCCCGGGGCCCTGTCGGGTGGCGAGCGCCAGCGGGTGGCGATCGCCAGGGCCCTGGTCAACTCGCCCCGGCTGATACTCGCCGACGAACCCACGGGCAACCTCGATGCCGACACCTCCGACGAGGTCATGCACCTGCTCGAATCGCTCCGGCGCGACCGTGGCTGCACGCTGATGGTGGTCACCCATGACCGGGCACTGGCAGCCCGGGCACCCCAGCAGCTGGCCCTGGATCGCGGAACGATCTCGTCCATCGACACGGCGGGCTCCGGGGGCGTCAGGTCGGTGACCGGCCCATGAGTTGGACCGACGCCTTCCGGCTGGCCGCCCGCAGTGTGCTCCGACGGCCGGGGCGGGCGGCCCTCACCGTGGTCGCGGTCGCCCTGGCCGCGGCCCTGTTCACCGCCATGTTGACCATGGCGGCGACGGCCCAGGGCCGGGTACTGAACCAGCTGGCCAAGGGTGGCCCCCTGGCCGGCATCCAGGTCGCGGCCGCCGCCCCGGACCCGTCCCAGGCGGGTGTCGACAACCCGGCGCGGGGTGCACCCAAGCCGATCGACCAGGCGGCACTCGATCGGATCTCCCGCATCCGGGGGGTGGATGTGGTGTTGCCCATCGTGACCGCCGAGTCGCTGGTCGCCTGGCCGGGCCACACGGCGACAGGCGGAAATGTCGTAGGACCGAACAACTCCGGCAGCGTCGTCTTCGACCAGCTGGTGGGCATCAACCTGTCCCGCCTGGCCGACTTCCCGGTGACGCTGTCGGCCGGGCGGTTCCCGTCCCCGGGTTCGGTGACCCAGGTCGATGTAACGCCGGTCCTCCTCGCCCGCTACGGGATCACCGGAACCAGGACCCGCTCGGTCGTCGGGTCCCAGGTCATCCTCGGCGCCCCGCGTGGCTTCCGCAGCTCCGACGGGTCACCGGTGTTCCGCAGCCGGTGGACGAAGGCCACGATCGTCGGCGTGGTCACCCAGCAGGCGGGATCCGGCGGCATCCTGGCCTCGCTCAGCCTCGTGCAGGCCGACCAGCGGTGGACCGCGGCGGGTGACCTGAGCGTCGACCCCGATGCGGTCGGATCGCCCTATGCCGGACTGTTCGTCATCGCCCGGGGCCTCGATGCCGTTCCGTCGGTCCGTGCGGCCATCGAAGCGGTCGGGTACTCGACGAGCGCGCCCGAGAACCTCATCGCCACCGTCGAGCGCTACGTCCACGTCGTCGAGATCGTGCTCACCGGGATCGGTGTCATCGCTCTCGCCATCGCATCGCTCGGGATAACGAACGCCCTCCTGGCCGCCGTGCGGGAACGTCGCCGGGAGATCGGCATCCTGAAGGCCGTCGGTGCCCGTGACCGGGACGTGTTGCGATCCTTCCTCATCGAAGCGGCGGTGATGGGGGCCCTGGGCGGCATCATCGGAACGGCCCTCGGGTTGGCGCTGGCCCGCCTGGTGGCCGGCATCGTGGACGGCTACCTCACGAGCCAGGGGCTGGCCGGCGTCCACGTCTCCACCCCGTACCTGCTCGCGTTGGCCACGGTGGCCGGCGCCACGGCACTGGCGGTGGGGGCTGGGGTGCTGCCGGCGAGACGGGCGGCGCGCCTGCCGGCGCGTGAGGCCGTAGAGCTGTGACCAGGAGGCGGGGTGCCCACCTGATGGCGGTGACAGCCCTGATCGCGCTACTGGCCACCGGTTGCGGCTCGACCGTCGCCAGACCGGCGCCCACGTCCGATCCGAGCGGCCCCCGGACGACGTACGTCGCCGTCGGCGGGAGCGATGCCATCGGCTCCGGCACCGACGACCCGCTGTTGGACGCGTGGCCCCAGCAGTTCTTCCGACACTCGCTCCCCCTCACCGCGGTGTTCGTCAACGCCGCCGAGCCCGGGGCGACCGTGGCGGAGGCGATCACCGACCAGGCCCCCCTCGCGACCTCGTCGCGTGCCACCGTCGTCACCGTGTGGCTGGTCTCGACGGACCTGTTGGCCGGTACCCCGGCGTCGACCTACGGGAACGAACTGCTGCGGCTGCTCACCACCCTGCGCGGCCACGGTGCGACGACGGTGCTGGTCGGGAATGTTCCACCGCTCGCCCAGCTGCCCGGCTATCCGGCATGTCGGAGCGGAGCCGCCCGCCTGGGTCGGGGCCAGCCGTGCCCCGCGACGCTGCCCGCGCCCGCGGTTCTGGCCGCGAGCTCCGTCGCGTACAACCAGGCGATCGCCGCGGACGCCGCCCGATCCGGGGCGATCCTGGTCGACCTCCAGCGTGGAGTCGCCACAGCGGTCACCGACGGGGGCCCACCGATCCTCGATCCGACGGGTGCCGACCTGTCCACCGCGGGGAGCACGCTCGTCGCCCAGGCGTTCTCCGGTGCGCTGCCTGCCCGCTCGGGTCACACGGCCTGAAGCACGACCACGGACCGGTCCCCGACCTCGTCGGTGCTCACCAGGTGGAACCCGGCCGCCTCCGCCAGCGCGCCGACGGCGTCAGTTCCCACCACGACCCAGGGGAACCAGCGACTCACGGAATGGTGGGTCTCCCAACGGCGCACCTCGCGTCGGACCCCGGACAGCCGACTCTCGACATCGGCGACGATGCGACCCCTCGGATGCAGCAACTGACGCATCCGCTGGAGCAGCCGCACCGGATTGCCCCCGATGCCGATGTTGCCGTCGGCCAGCAGGGCGTGCGTCCAGGTGGTGGCGTCCGGCATCGGTGCGAAGACGTCGTGGTGGATGGCCTGGCCGCCCCGGCGCAGCGTCATCTCGACGGCGGCCGCGGACACGTCCACGCCGAGTGACCGCACTCCCCTCTGGGCCAGGGCGGTCGTGAGCCTCCCGGGCCCGCACCCGACATCGACGGTGGGACCTGTACAGCGTTCGAGAAGGGCCTCGTCCACCGACCGGTCCACCCGGGTCGAGGCATCGCCTCCCATCCATCGTCCGATGGTGAGGGGCAGCCGGTCACCGTCGGACGTGAAGATCCAGCAGTGCTCCCCGGTCGCGATGCGGTGATAGAGCACATCGGTTCCCACCACGTGGCGGACGGGCGCGGGTACGGGGCCGTGCGTGCATCGAACCGGGTCCGAACCACATCGCCGGCTGTCCGGACACAACGTCACCACGTCATTCCTCCTTCGTCAGTGCCCAGGTGCTCGGATGCGGGCTCCTCCTCCGATGACGGGCCGTCGGGGTCTGTCATCGGCCCATCCACCCGGCGGCGCTCGCGCAGTGTGGCGGCCCCGTAGGCGATCGCGCTCACCGCGAAGAACGTGCCGGTGAGGAGGAGCCACCTCCCGAGGAACGGCTGCTGGGTGAGCCCGGTCGCCCGCAGGTACGAGGCGGAGCCCTGCCGGATGATCCCCGGGAAGAACATCAGGAGCAGGAGTCCACTCGCCATGACCGGGACCCGCAGGTAGTTGCGGGGCGACACGGACAGGTTCGCCTCCGGCGCCCGCCCGGTGACGGCCCGCCAACCGGCTCCGAGCGACCGGTCGGCGAGTGCGTAGAACGGGAACAGCACGAGGTCGTGGAGCACGATGGCACCGAGGAACCACACGATGATCGACTGCCACCACACCCGGTCGTTCCACAGCGAGTGGACGCCCAACAGGCTGATCGCGTACCCGACCAGGGCGAAGCTGGCCAGGAGCGAGAGCAGGTGGAGCGGATGGGCACCGTAGAGGTGCTTGGCCCGGGCGACGGTCGTGCTCATCTCAGCGGACGAACTCGATCGAGCGGACCCACTTCGTGCAGTGGACTCCGGGAAGGGCCGGCACGATCACCCGGGCCGGGAATCCGTGGTCGGGCGAGAGGTCGACGCCGTTGACACAGAGTGCGAGCAGGGCGTCGGGATCGAGCACCTGGTTCTGCTGCAGCCACGCCTCGCTGAATCCGCCGCCCCCCTCGAGCGACTGCACGTGCGCCTTCGCCGGGCGCGGCACCCCGGCCAGGTCGGCCAGGTCGGCCAGCCGGACACCGGTCCACCGCTGGGTGGTGGACCACCCTTCCACGCAGGCGATCGGAAGGTCCGCCGTGTGCTGGTGCATGCGCATGAGCGTCGCCCGGTCCAACATGACCTCACCGGGTCCGCCGGACAGCGACAGCCGCCATGACGAGCCGGTGGTCGACGGGTCGATCGACGCCGCCGTGGCCGTCTTGTTGACCTGGAAGTCGTTCGGGCCGTCGCCGTACGAGCGACCCCGGGGGATGAGCAGCGCGGCCTCTCTGGCCACGCCACCGATGCTCTGCCCCACGGTGAGAACCGCTACGAGGAGGGATCCTCCGCCCACCAGGGCGAGGGCACCCCGGCGGCTCAACGTAGGTGGCGCGGGGTCCGTCGGCACGAGGCCGTCGACGTCGAGGGCCTCCGGCTCGGTCTCGGAAAGTGGCGTCCGCAGCTCGCGACGGAGCGATCGGGAGCGCAGACTCCGCACCATGGTGGGGAACTTGAGCGCCACATGGACGACGAAGCCGGTCATGAAGACCCACGCCCCGAAGTAGTGGGCGGTGTAGAAGTTGAACCCGAACAGGTAGTCGTACTGGATGTTCAGGATCCCGGTCGCCATCTCGAAGACGATGCCTCCGACGATCATGACCAGCGACAACCGCTCGAGCAGCTCCGCCACCGAACGCAGCGGCGGCCAGGTGAACAGCTTCGGCATGACCGACCAGAGCTTCGCCAGCACCACCGGCACGAGGATGAGCCCGAGCGAGACGTGGAGGCCCTCGGTCACCTGGAAGAGCCAGGCCGGCCGTGTCGGCCAGTTGAAGAACGGGAGGTGCAGGAAACCGACGTTGCCCGGTATCGACTGGTGGAGCCGGGGTCCGTAGGCGATGTAGTCGAGCAGACCGGTCAACGCCACCAGCGGGAGGGAGATGAGCAGGAGGAAGCCGAAGACGGACGTCAGCCAGGGACCCCGGAGTGGGCTCCGGAACGCACGGGTCGTCGGAAGACCAGGCGGCCGGTGCGCGGCGACCGACCGCCACAGGCGGTCGGGGAAGCCGAACTGGTCGTCGCCGACGGGTTTGGCGTCGATGTGCGTGGGGTCGTCGGACGGCGTGGCGTCGACGGCGACGCCGTCGGGCGCAACGTCGTCGGAAGGCTGACTACCGGTTGGTCCCGGGGCGGCCACCGGCTGCGATGGCCCCTCCTCGTCCCGCCCGTCCTCCGGTGACGCGTCGGACCCCTCCACCGTCACCTGTGCACCGTGTCGACGTGGTCGGCACGCGTCGATCCCCCGGGCTCCATGGACAACAGTCCCCGTTCGCCACGAAGCGTTACACGGTGTCGCAACTCGGGCACCCGCTCTCCGTCCTTTCCCGTTCTCACCATCCAAGGTGATTCGTAGCCGACCCACCCGTCGGATCACGCCTATCGGGACTCGACGCCGGCCGTAACACGAAGGTCCGCGGGTACTGTTCCCGGGTGCAGCTCGATCCGACCGTTCCCCCGGCGCCTGGGGGATCCGAACGGACGGACGGGATGTCCTGGCTCCGACGCTACCGGGCCGACCTCGTCTGGACGGGCATCATCTGCAGCGTGGTGGTGACCGCTTTCGTGGTCCCCCACCTGCACCTGTCGTGGCTCACCCCACTGGTGCCCCAGAATCCGACCCAGGAGCATCCCCTGGCCGGAACGGCGCCGATCCTCGGGGTGTGGCTCCCCCACGGCAACTGGTCGACGGTCGCCGCGGTCGTCCTCGCCATCGCCGTGGTCGCCTGGGGCCCCAGGATCGTCCGCCGCCTCCCCTGGCGGCCGCTCGTCCTCGTGGCCTGGTCGGTGGCGTTCGTCTGGACCGTGTCGCTGACCCTGATCGACGGCATCCGGCGGGGGTGGGTGGGCCGCATGAACGGCACCGGCGGCTACCTGGCCCAGCTCCCCCATGGGGGGAGCGTCCACTCGCTCATCCAGGGGTTTGCTGCGCACATTCCCGTCAACTCGCCCAACCCGTGGGACATCTCGATCGCCGGAGACCCGCCGGGAGCGCTCCTCACCTTCTTCGGGCTCGACCGGCTGGGACTCGGCGGCCCCTGGTGGGCGAGCGCGCTGTGTGTCGTGGTGGGTTCCAGCTCGGCGGCCGCCGTGCTCGTGGCGTTCCGGGCACTCGGCGACGAGGAGCTGGCGCGCCGCGCGGCCCCCTTCGTCGCGATCGCCCCGCTCGCGGTGTGGGTCGGTGTCTCGGCGGACGGCTTTTTCGCCGGAGTCGCCGCCTGGGGACTGGCCCTGCTGGCCGTGGCGGCCACCCGGGCCACCGCCCGTCCCCTGCCCGTCGCCGTGGCCGCCGGCCTCCTGCTCGGATGGAGCGTGTACCTCGACTACGGGCTGATCCTGCTCGCTTTCCCCGCCGCCGCCATCCTCTTCGCCACCCGCACCGTCCGACCGCTGGTCGGGGCGCTCGTCGGCGGCCTCGTCGTGGCGGTGGCGTTCACCTCCCTCGGGTTCTGGTGGCTGCACGGACTGTCGCTCCTGCGGCAGCGGTACTGGGCCGGCATCGCCGAGGCCCGGCCCTACGCCTACTGGGTCTGGGCCAATCTCGTCTCGTTGACCTGTGCCATCGGCGTCCCGGCCGCCGTCGGACTCCGCCGGGCCTTCGACCGCGATGCGCTCCGGCAGCGGAGGGGCCTGCACGTCCTGCTCGTCGCCTTCGTCATCGTGGTCGTGCTGGCCGACCTGAGCGGGCTCAGCAAGGCCGAGACCGAGCGCATCTGGCTGCCGTTCGCGGTATGGCTGGTGGCGGCCGCAGCCCTGCTCCCGCCCCGTTGCCACCGGCTGTCGCTCCTCGTCCAGGCGGTGGGGGCGATCCTCATCAACAGCCTCCTCCTCACCAACTGGTAGCGGCCCTCGGCCCTCAGCGCGCCGGTTGGAGCTCCTCGACCGCCGCCCGGAACCGACTCCCGCGGGGCTGGAGGTCGGCGACCGGCCACAGGTCGGTGAGGGTGTCGACGTCGGTCAGCTCCGCCAACTCCACGACCGTCCCCGCTACCCGGCGGAGGCCGGCCAGGGTCCGGATGCCGGTATCGGGCCGTGACATCGGGATCCCCCGCAGAAAGGACGCTCGGGTCGGATCCGACAGACCGAGCGCCCACCAGCCGCCGTCCGTCGCCGGACCGAGCACGCCGCCCACATCATCGGTGGCCAGGCAGGCCGCAGCCCGTCCGAGCAGGTCGACGGTCACCTGCGGGGTGTCCATCCCGATCTGGAGGACCGGGACGGACGCCACCTCCGCCGTGTCGCCGTGGGCAGCCGCCAGGCGCTCGTCGAGTCCGGCGCCGCGCTGGGGCAGCACGACGAAGTCGCGCAGCATGACGTCCAGCTCGTCGGCGCGGGCGGCGGAGGCGAGGTCGCCGGTCATGGCGACGACGCGGGCCACCACGTCGAGACCGCGCACGACGTCGAGCGTGTCGAGCAGGGCCGCGGCGGCGATCGAGGCCGCCACCTCCGGGCCCACGTCGGCCGCCAACCGGGTCTTCGCCAGTCCGGGGACCGGGGCCTTGGCCACGACCAGGACGGCACACGGCACCGCGTCCACCGGGTGACCCGGACTCACCGGATCACCTTGAGGAAGTCCCACGTGGCCCGCGCGCTGCCCACCACCGACCCGGACACCTTCGACCGGCCGGCAGTGCGCGGGCGGTAGGCGACCGGGATCTCCTCGACCACGAGACCCGCCCGCCCGGCCCGCACCAGGAGCTCCAGCGGATAGCCGGACCGCCGGTCCTCGACCCCGAGGTCGAGCAGCGTCGCGGTCCTGGCCGCCCGCACGGCGCCGATGTCGTGGACCCGCAGCCCGAAGCGGTGGCGGAGCCGGGCGGCGATGACGGCGTTCCCCATCCGGGCGTGCAGCGGCCAGCCGGCACCCCGTTCGGGCACCCGGCGACCGACGGCCAGGTCGGCGCCCGACCTGAGCAGTGCCACCAGGCCGGGCAGCTCACCGGGGTCGAGCGATCCGTCGCCGTCCAGGACGCAGACGAACTCGGTGGTCACCGATTCGACACCCCGCTGCACCGCGGCCCCGTAGCCGGGGGCGACCTCCTCGATCACGTCGGCTCCGCAGCCGGCGGCCACCGCCGCCGTGCCGTCGTCCGAGCCGTTGTCCACCACCAGCGCCCGGTACCCGCCCGGCACGGCGGCCAGCACCCCGGGGAGCGATCCGGCCTCGTTCCGGCACGGGATGACGACCGTCACCCCGGCCGGATCGGGGTCGCCCGCGGTCCCGGACGGGTCAGACACGGGGCCTCGCCGTCGGTACGGCGTCACGCAGCGGGGCCTCGGCGAACTCGGCCAGGCCGTCGTCGAGGGAGACCGCGGCCCGGAAGTCGAGCAGATCGGCGGCGCGAGCGGGATCGGCCACGACATGACGGACGTCGCCCGGACGGAATTGGCCGGTGACCGCGGGACTGGCTCCACCGTGCACCTCCGCCAACCGCTCGGCGATCCGGCCGATGGTGCTGGGGTGACCGGAGCAGACGTTGAGCGGCTGGAACCCCTCCAGCTCGTGGCCGACGGCGGCCACGTTGACGGCAGCCACGTCACGCACGTGCACGAAATCCCTGGTCTGTCGGCCGTCTTCGTAGACCTGGGGAGGCCGGCCGGCCTCGAGGGAGGAACGGAACATGGCTGCCACACCCGAGTACGGGGTGTCGCGGGGCATCCCGTCGCCGTAGACGTTGTGGTAGCGGAGCGCCGTGACGGATCCCCCGGTGGCCAGCGACCAAGCCAGCGCGTAGTTCTCCTGGGCCAGCTTGCTGGCCGCGTAGATGCTCCGGGGGCGGAGAGGGGCGTCCTCGCTCACCAGGGCCCAGTCGAGCGTACGGCCGTCCAACGGGCAGCGGCAGTCGAACACGCCTGCCTCGAGGTCCGATGTCAGCCGGACGGCCGGGGTCACCGTCCCGTGCTCGGGGCAGACGTACCGCCCGTCGCCGTAGACCACCATCGACGAGGCCAGCACCAGCCGCCGACAACCGCCGGCGGCCATCGCGGCCAACAGGACGGCGGTGCCGAAGTCGTTGTGACTGGCGAACGCCGGTGCGTCGGCCGCGTCGATGCCGGCCCCGACCACCGCCGCCTGGTGGCACACGACGTCGGCGTCGCGCACCAGGGGCGCCAGGGCGGCACCGTCACGGACGTCGACCCGGTGGACGCCGTCGGGGGTGGGGGCGTAGTCGCCGTGGGCGGACGGGAGGAGCAGATCGACCGCCACCACCTCGTGGCCCGCCGCCGTCAGTCCCGGGTGGACATGGGAGCCGATGAAGCCGGACGCACCGGTGAGGAGAACCCTCACCGGACGACGCTCCGACGGGGCGGGGGCGCAGACATACCGGCGATCGTAGGCAGCCGGCACGCGCCACCGTTCGGACCGACCCCGGTCGGTCCGGTTGTCGGGTGGATCTGCGAGCATGGGACGATGGAAGGGACCCCCGACGCCGACGCCACCGGCTGGTCGGACGTGGACGCCTACGACCTGGCCGATCGCGCCGCCGGTGCGCTCGCCGCCGCCACCGGGGTGCCCCGGCACGACGTCGCGGTGGTATTGGGCACCGGACTGGCCGACGCCGCCGATGCCCTCGGTCCACCCTCGTCCCGCCATCCGCTGGACGTGCTGCCGGGACTTCCGACGTCGTTCGTCAGCCACCAGACCTCCGAGTTCCGCTCGGTCGACCTCGACGGGCGACGGGTCCTCGTGTTCCTGGGGCGGCTGCACCTGTACGAGGGCTACCCCCCCGCCCAGGTCGCCCATGCCGTCCGCACGGCCGTCGGCGCGGGATGCTCGACCATCATCCTGACCAACGCATCGGGCTCGTTGCGTACGGACCTCCGCACGGGCAGTGTCGCGCTCATCGCCGACCACCTGAACCTGACCGGCCGCTCGCCCCTGGCCGCCCATCCGACGGCGCCGGGGCTGCCGAGCCCGTTCGTCGACCTCGTCGACGCCTGGTCGCCCCGCCTCCGTGCCCTCGCGAAGTCCATCCACCCGACACTGCCCGAGTGCGTCTACGCCCAGCTCGGCGGGCCCCACTTCGAGACGCCGGCGGAGATCCGGATGCTCCGGACACTGGGGGCCGACCTCGTGGGTATGTCCAGCGTCATGGAGGCCATCGCGGCACGGCAGGCGGCCGCCGAGGTGCTCGGACTGTCGCTGGTCACCAACCTGGCCGCCGGCCTGGAGGACGAGGGAATCTCGCCCGGCGACATCATCGGGGTGGGCGAGCGCCGGGCCGCGGACGTAGGACGATTGATCCGGGACGTCGTCCTGGCGCTCTGAGCGCCCGTGGTACCCGGGTCGGGTCGCCGGTCCCCAGCACGTACCCTCGGACCATGTCCCACGCCTACGTCACCACACTCCTCGTGGCGGTGGTGCTCGCCTTCGCCGTCCGCCTCCTGGTGCCCGTGCTGCCCGTGCGCCGGTACGTCGTCCGACTGTCGGGCCCGGACGTACTGGTACTGATCGTCGGTGCCGCCGCGCTCGTCCTCCACTGCGGCGCGATGTTCTTCCGCGCGTCCGTCGCGTCCTGGCCGCTCGGACCGTCCACCGTACGCGTCGTGGACCCGATGGGAACGGCGAGCATCACGTGGTACGCCCTCGGTGCGGCGCTGATCGTCTTCGCCCTGCGACGCCAGCACCCCGCTCTCGCGATCGTCGTCGCCGCCTCGCTCGCCGTCGTCGGCTACACGATGTACGACGGCGGACCGTTGCGCACGCACCTCGACGCCATCTTCACGACCGTGATCCTGCTGGCCGCCACGGTGGCGCTGTTCGCCGATCCACCGTGGCGTGGCCGGTCGGTGCCGACCGGCGCATCGGCTCCATGAACCTCCACCGGGGGGCGACGGCCGCGGTCCTCGCCGGCGTCTTCCTCCTGACCGCGTCCTGTGCCGGTGGACGGACGGCCGCGCCGCCGACCACGCCGCCGCCGGCCGCCGAGCCCGCCGACTCCCCCGTTCCGGCCGCCCGACCGGTGGGCACCGTCGTCGTAGCCGGGCCGCTGGCCCAGGGCGTGGCGGTCGACCCGTCCACCGGCATCATCGCCGTCGGCCAGGTGGGGGGTGCCGACCTCTTCGACGAGTCGGGACGTCACCTCGCCACCGTCGCGCTACCGTCCGCCCCCCGCCACATCGCATTGGCCGCACCGGGGGGCCCGTTCCTCGTTCCCGCCGAGGCCTCCGCCGAGGTCGGGTTCGTCGACGAGCCGAGCGGGAAGGTCAGCGCGCTGGTGCCCACCGGGCGCATGCCCCACGACCTGGTCGACATCGGCGGCACGGTGTTCGTCGGCAACGAACACGACAGCACCATGACGGTGATCAGGCAGGGTGCGGTCGTCGCCACGGTCCCGGTGGCCCGCCAGCCCGGTGGACTCGCGGCGGTGGGTTCCGACGTCGCCGTGGTCTCGGTCCGGGCCCGCCGGCTCCAGCTGTTCGATGCCGCGTCGTGGCGCCTCGTCGCCTCCGTGCCGGTCCAGGGCGGTCCATCCCATGTCGCCTCGTTCGGCCACGAGCTCTACGTGGTCGACACCGGGGGAACCCGCGTACGGGTCTTCGACACCGACCCGCGACTCCACCTGGTCGGCAGTGTCACCGTCCCGAAGAGCCCGTTGGGCGTCGCCGTCGATGCGACGAGGGGTCGCCTGTGGGTCACGTGCACGGCGTCGAACCAGTTGGTCGAGCTGGCGCTCCGGGGTGGTTCGTTGCCCCGCGTCGTCGGTCGATGGCCCACCGTCCGACAGCCTGACACGGTGGCCGTCGACCCACGGACCGACACGGTCGTCGTCGTCGGCGTGGCGCCCGGCACGCTCGAGATCATCCACCACGCAGGTAGCTGAACTCCGCCGACCCAGGAACCTATAGACCGGAACCGTCGTGGGCGACACGCCGGCACACGCCGAGGGGCGTTCGATTCCATTCGGGCAATTGGCGGTGTCCGTGGATCCCGCCCACCGCCTGAGCGCCCCCGAGCCACCGGCGACCCGGTCGCCGTAGGTGCACCCCATCGTTTCGCTCCGTCGTTGTCGGGATCAACGGGAACCAGGCCGCACGTCCCGTCGACCCGGTCTCGATGCGTGCCGCGCCCACGACGGGGGCACCGGGCGGACGCCGTCCGGGACGGAGCCATGGCGGTGGGTACATCCAAATGCGGACCGGCGCCGAAGACCATGTACCCCCTAGAGAATTCGGAGCATTCACATGAAACGGTCCAATCGTAAACTCGCTGCCTTTGGCGCCGCGGTAGCCATCGGTGCGTCCGCGGCGGTTCTCGCGGCGCCCGCTGCGGTTTCCGGTGCGTCCACCACTCCGGACACCGTCACCGCCATCCCCGCCCTCACCGGCGTCGGCACCACGCTGACGCTGAATGCCGGCACCGCCGCCGCTCTCACCAGCCTCGGCGTAAAGGTTGCTCCCGAGGGCACCGCCACCGCCAGCGGCTCGTCGGTCACCTTCCCCATCACTTCGGGCTACGTGGAGATCCACAGCAACAAGCACCACCGTCCGGGCTACATCGAGGGCTCCATCGAGCACTACGGCTCGGGTCTGACCCTCACCGCCGGCACCACCACGGTGACGTTGTCGGACTTCGTGGTCGACCCCGGTGACTCTCTTCTGTACGCCAGCGTGAACGGTGTCCCGGACAAGGCGCCCCTGCTGCAGCTCGACGGCCGGAAGGTCACCGTGAGCAAGGACGGCTCGGGTGATGTCGTACTGAACGGCACCGTGGCCAACCTGACGAGCTCGGCCGCCTCGGCGCTGGACTCGGCGTTCGGCACCCAGGCGATCAAGGGCGGCACCCCCCTCGGGACGGTGCACCTGGTGGCCAGTGGCAAGGCGAACACCTACACCGGCAAGGTCGCCGAGATCCCCCGGCTCACCGGTTCAACGTCGCTCGACCTCAACGCCACCACCGCAGCCGCACTGACCAGCCTCGGGGTCACCCCCGGGGTCACCGGCACCGCGACCGCCAGCGGGACCACGGTCACCTTCCCCATCACCGGTGGTGACGTCCTCATCCACGCCAACAAGCACTACGCACCCGGCTTCGTCGACGGCGTCGTACTCCACCAGGGCAGTGGGCTCACCCTGACCAAGGGCGCCACCGTGGTGACGCTGTCCGACTTCACCATCGACCCCGGTAACTGTGTCCTGTACGGCAACGTGGACGGCACCGTGGCGGCGGCCAACGTCCCGCTCCTGCAGCTCGACGGTCGTCCGCTGAAGATCAGCGAGAGCGGCGGCGTCGTCCACCTCGACGGGACCATCGCCAACCTGACGCCCACGGCGGCGTCGGCCCTCAACAAGGCCTTCGGAGTCACGGCGTTCGCCGCCGGGATGCCGCTCGGGACGGCCCACATCGCCGCCTCGGCCGCCTCGGCCTCCTAAGAGCCTCACGCAGGCCCTCCTCGTGGACCTGTAGCGCGGGAGAGCCGCCGACCTGACACCAGCTGTGTCGGGTCGGCGGCTCCTCCGCGTGTCGTGGTCCACGGCGTTCCATCCCCTCCTCGGACAGCGAGGGCGAGGCCCGCCGACGGGGTCAGAGGGCCCGGAGGGCGGCGACCACGTCAGCCGGCTCGACCCGCACCCGCCAGTCAGCGTTGACGGAGGCGAACCTGACCGTGCCGTCCCGGTCGATGACGAACGTGGAAGGAACCGGAAGGGTCCGCCGCCCATCGGCGTTCTGCTTCGCGGGGTCGTTCTGGAACACGTTGACCTGGAGGTCCTCGAGCTCGCCGGTGACGTCGAACCGGACCTTGTACGCCTCGCTCACCGTCTGGTCGACGTCGCTGAGGACGGGAAAGGTCAGTTCGTGCTTCTCGGTCATCGTCAGGGCGTTGTCCGGGGCCTGCGGGCTGATGGCCACGAGCGTCGCTCCCGTGGAGGTGATGTCGGGAAGGACCCCCTGGAGAGCCCGGAGCTGCAGATTGCAGTACGGGCACCACTCCCCCCGGTAGAACGTGACCACCACCGGACCTTCGGCGAGCAGATCGGCGAGCACGACCTGATCGCCCTCGGCGTCGCTCAGCGCGAATCCGGGTGCCAGATCTCCGACGGCAAGGCCGGGGGCGACACCGGAACTGGTGACGCCGTCGACCCCGCTGTCTATCCGTCCACCTATTTCCGCGGGGATCGAGGTGGTTATGTCGTTCAACTGGGAAGCGAGGGTGGGCACGGTGTCTCCTTAGAATGGACTGTGCGGTCCATAATGTTCCCAGTAGAATGGACTGTCAAGTCCACTCCAGGAGTTGCGCATGTCCGGAACCGAAACCATGAACGACCGCCCCCTGACGGCGAAGGGTCGGGACACGCGCCGGCGGATCGTCGAGACGGCGTCCGACCTCATGGTCGAGCGCGGTGTGTCGGCAGTGAGCCTCGACGAGGTCGGGCAGGCGACGTCCACCAGCAAGTCGCAGATGTATCACTACTTCGCCGGTAAGGACGACCTCGTCGCCGCCGTGGTGATCTGCGTTCGGGACCGGATCCTCGAATTCCAGAGCGAGCTGCTCGACGCGGTCGAATCGGTGGATGACCTGCGAGGTTGGGCGGACTCCATCGTCGACGTCCACAGGCGGGCGCCGCGGTGGTCCGGATGTCCCCTCGGCACGCTGTCCAGCGAGCTCATCGGTAGGACCGGGACGGAACGCTCCGACGTCCAGGCGGCGTTCTATTCGTGGCAGATCCTGCTCAGCCACACCCTGGAGCGCCTGCAGGAGTCGGGGAAACTGCAGACCGACGCCGATCCGGAGCGGCTGGCCACGGCGACGTTGGCCTCACTCGAGGGCGGCCTGCTCCTGTCGAAGGCGCTACAGGACGAGGCCCCACTCGCCATCGCACTGGATGCCGCTCTGGATCATCTGGGGACGTTCGCCTGCACCTGACGGGCAGTCGCCCGGCCGAACCGTTCCCGCCACAGAACGCCCGGAGGTACTCCTCGACCGGCCGTCGGCCGGCCGTCTCCTGCGACGGAACGACCGGGGATGGGGGAAGACCGATTCGGCCAGCTACGCCCCGGAGCGCCGCTCCGCTAGTGCGAGACGGTGATGGCGTTGACGACCGTGGTTGAGCCGTTGTCCTGGGTGAGCGTCACGCTGAACGGACCCAGGGCCGCCGTCTTCGACGCCGAGAGCTTGAGCTTGATGGTCGGGTTCGGGTGCTTCTTCGACACCTTGCCCACCTTGGCCGAGACCACGGTGATCCCCGGGTTCGACGTGGTCCAGGCGCCGGGGCTGCCGGCGCTCGGGTCGAACCCCGTTCCCGAGACGGTCGTCGAGAGCTTCTTGCCCTGCTTGATGGTCGTCTTCGAGAATCCGGTGATCGTCGGTCCGGTGACGGTCACGCTCCCGGTGAGCGTGTAGGTCGTACCGCTGGTGTTGGAGACGACGGTCGTCACGGTGTAGGTGCCCGGGGTGGTGTAGGCGTGGGCCGGCCCCGTCACGGTCCCGGTCGGGCTCGTGAGCGTCACGGTGGCCGTCTGGATCCCCGTGCCGTCGCCGTAGTTGACCGTGGCCGAGTAGGTGCCGGGCTCGTCGTTGGTGTCACCGAGCGTGGCCAGTTGCGGGGTGATCGACTCGTTCTCCTTCGGCGAGAACGAGGTGGCCGATGCGGTGAAGCCCTGTTCGATCTCGATCTGCACCTCGTTGGCCGGATAGGTCACCACGTAGTAGCGGGTTCCGAACGAGAACCCGGTGAATGTGCCCGAGATCGGACCGGTGATGGCCGCGTAGGTGGTGTTGAGTGTCGGTGAGCCCACCGTGGTCACCGCGATCGTCCCCGAGACGGTGACCGTCGCGCTCGACGAGACACCCGAGACACCCGCGCCCGAATCGACGGTGACGCCGAGCGTGCCACTGGTGCTGAGGGTCGAGCTGCTGCTCAGGCCGAGGTGGCCACCATCGGTGACCTGCAGGGTCCCGAGGTTGTTGGTGGCGGTGCCCTGGTCCTGGTCGGTGGAGGGCGCACCGATGGTCATGGTGCCGCCGGCCTGGTTGGTCACCGGGACCCGCAGGTAGACGGGGTTGCCGCTGCCGCTCGTGGAGTAGGTGCCGCCGGCCCCGATGGTGAGTGAGCCGGCGCCGTCGAGCATCGAGTAGCCGTTCGCGCTGACGACCTGGGCCAGCGTCCCGTCGTCAGTGACGGTGCCCGGGAGGGTCGTGACAGTGCTCGTCGATGCCCCGCTGACGGTCACCGTCTGGCCGGCCGGGATGGTGCCGGTGAGGGTCGGGTTTCCGCTGTTGATGAGGAAGGCGCCGGTCATGGCCGAGTCGGCGATGGTCCCTCCGGTGACGTCGACCGGGTTGCCCGACTCGGTCCCACCCGACGCCGTGAA
>Ga0181528_10000685_pt1 | contig 22732 bp, 8 predicted proteins | sample PEATcosm2014_Bin_47_FD_119742 | JGI IMG/M metagenome (GOLD analysis project Ga0181528, IMG submission 119742) | Peatland microbial communities from MTU Mesocosm Facility, Houghton, MI, USA - PEATcosm2014_Bin10_10_metaG | ecosystem: Environmental > Terrestrial > Soil > Wetlands > Peat | place...
GGTTACCGGCAGCGGCGAATACTCGGGAGAATCGGCCGCGGCGCAGGTGGCTGCTACTTTGCCAACCAGCGGCGTGGGAGCCAATGGAGGCGCGATCTATGTTAGCGCCGGCGGCTATAGCGGCACCGGAAACTATATTGTGAACACACTGGCCAGCGGCGGATTTACCAACGCATTCACAGCGACCGTAAACACCGGCAACATAACCAATCCTGCGCCGCAGGATGTTTATCATAGCGAGCGCTGGGGACCGCAATCCTGGACCATTGCGCATTTGACACCGGGCGGCAGCTATAACGTTCGCATGCATTTTGCCGAGTCGGCATGGACCGCTGCCGGACAGCGTGAGTTCAATGTGCTGATCAACGGCCAGCAGGTGCTGACGAATTTCGACATCTTTGCCACGGCCGGCGCCCAGAATATCGTTGTTACGCAAACCATCAACACCATTGCTGATCGAAACGGAGCAATCCTGCTGCAATTGGCGGTGGGGGCTGATGATCAACCCGAGATTCGCGCATTGGATGTGACTCCATCCTCAGGCGGCACGGCGATGGGCGCGGCCGCTGGAACAACGACCTACGTTGCAATTGACTCAGGCGGCCCTGGAGGGGAGACCGCGGCGACAGGCACGTTTGAAGCCGACGAGGATGCGGGTAATTTCGGTCTGCCGGCAAATCCGACTACCGCGGGAGGCGCCACGAACACCACAACACAAACCATCAGTACGACTGGCGTGACCAATCCGGCGCCGGAGGCGGTTTATCAGACCGAGCGGTACGGAGCATTCGGATACATCTTTACCGGCCTGGTTGCGAATTCGACTTATACCATTCGTCTCCACATGGCCGAAGGTGTTGCGGACTACAACATAGCGGGCCGCCGCGAATTCAATGTGGTCGTCAACGGCAACCAGGTACTGACGAACTATGACATCTACGCCAATGCCGGCGCGCTCTACCAGGCTGTGATTCCACAGGTGACCGGCGTCTCCGACGAGCACGGCATTCTTTCCGTTCAGTTTACGCGCGGCTATGATGACCTACCCTCGATTCGCGGCATCGAGATCATTCAGTTGTCCTCCACACCGGCTGCGGCGACACCCACATTCAGCCCAGCCACCGGAACTTATACCGGCGCGCAGAGCGTAACCATCAGCGACGCAACCGCCGGCGCAACCATCTACTACACGACCAACGGCACCGCGCCAACAACCGCCTCGGCTGTCTACTCCGGTCCTATCCCGGTGAGCGCAACTGAAACCATCGAGGCCATAGCCACAGCTTCAGGCTATACCACCAGTGCGGTCGCAACAGCCGCGTACACCATCAACATCACATTGCCGGCTGCGGCGACACCCACATTCAACCCAGCCGCCGGAACTTATACCAGCGCGCAGAGCGTGACCATCAGCGACGCTACGGCTGGCGCAACCATCTACTACACCACCAACGGCACCACGCCGACAACCGCCTCATCGGTCTACTCCGGTCCTATCCCGGTGAGCGCAATTGAAACCATCGAAGCCATAGCCGCCGCTCCAGGCTTTAGCAGTAGCGCGGTGGCAACAGCCGCATACACCATCAGCATCGGCTCTGGCACTGATGTTCTGGACATCAATGCCGCCGGACCTACCGTGGGCAGCTACGTTGCGGACGAAGATTTCACCGGCGGCACGGCATCGTCGTCGACGAATACAATCAGCACCGCCGGCGTAGTCAATCCGGCGCCGGAAGCCGTCTATCAGACGCAGCGTTTCGGTAACTTCACCTATACGCTGCCCGGATTCACCCCCGGAGCCAGCTACACGGTTCGCCTGCACTTCGCTGAGTCCTATTGGGATGCGGCAGGATCACGCCTGGCCAATGTGCTGATCAACGGCACACAGGTTCTGACCAATTTCGACATCTTTGCCACTGCGGGCGGCCAGAATATCGCGGTCGTCGAGCAGTTCCCTGCAACCGCAACTGCCGCCGGCCAGATCGTCATCCAGTTCGTCACGGTAAAGGATAACGCAGCCGTGAATGGAATTGAGATCGAGACCAGCAGCGCGCTGCCGGCAGCGGCGGCGCCTGCTTTCAGTCCTGCTACGGGAACCTACACCAGCGCGCAGAGCGTGATCATCAGTGACGCTACGGCGGGCGCAACCATCTACTACACCACTAACGGAACTACGCCCACAACCGCTTCCGCGGTCTATTCCGGACCCATTACGGTCAGCGCATCCGAGACCATCGCAGCGATCGCCACGGCGACAGGCCATTCAACCAGCAGCGTCGCATCGGCCGCCTATAACATCACCGGGACGACCGAAGGTCCATTCGGCGGCACTCCGGCAGCCATTCCCGGCAAAGTACTGGCCGAGAACTACGACACCGGCGGCCAGGGAGTTGGCTACAATGTGACCTCAGTCAATGGGACGGATAACAGCTATCGTTCCGACGGCGTGGATCTGGAAGTTACATCGGCCACCGGCGGAGGCAACAACATCGGTTGGACGGCCGCCGGACAATGGTTCCGGTATACCGTGAACGTGGCCACGGCAGGCACCTACACCGTCACCTTCGTTGTTGCCGCTCCAACCGCAGTGACCGATGGATTCCATCTATCTAGCTCGACGGGAGCCAACCTGAGCGGGCTGGTCAATCTTCCAGCGACGGGAGGCTACCAAACATGGACCACCGTGTCGGCCACAGTGACCCTGCCGGCGGGCAATCAGGTCCTGACAGTGAACCAGGACAATGCCGGCTGGAATATCTATTCGGCGACTTTTGCTTCGACCTCGTCGTCAGGCGGAACGGACGTGTTGGACATCGCCTCTGGTGGAACCGGCTCGGGCAGTTATGTTGCCGATGAGGATTTTGCAGGTGGAACCGCTTCCTCCACTACGGCAACAATCAGCACGGCCGGAGTGACCAACCCGGCGCCCGAGGCAGTCTACCAGTCCCAACGCTTTGGCAACTTCACCTACACGCTTCCCGGATTTACAGCTGGAACCACTTACGTGGTCCGGCTGCATTTCGACGAGTTCTACTGGACGGCCGCGGGCAAGCGGGAATTCAACGTTTTGATCAACGGTACGCAGGTACTGACGGACTTCGATGTCTTTGCCACCGCGGGTGGCGAGGACATTGCCGTCGTCGAGCAGTTCAATGCTGTAGCGAATTCCTCCGGACAGATCGTGCTTCAGTTCGTTTCGGTCGTGGATAACGCCGAGGTCGACGGTATCGAGATCGAGACGAACTGATCGGGATCTGGCCAAGGCGCACCTGTGGTGCTGACCGGGCTGACAGCGACGGTTACTTTTCCCTGTCAGATAATCTAAGCTGGACGGTCAGCACTACCTCTGGAGTGGAATATGAAGCCTTCCAGAATGGAAGCCAGATCGCTACTGTAGGCACAACTACATACTCCAGTACAGGACGAACGAAAAGCACACTTACGCCCAGATAACTTATATGGCAACCATCAACAGAAGCGCTGTGAATACTTTAGGGCCTGGTAGTTTTAGCAGGCCCTAGTTTAGATGGCGCTTATCTGAGTAGCCAAAAATGATTATATCCAACTGAAACAATCAACTATATGAGTTCTTCCATTGACATTCGTCATTCCACGCCTGTAAATTTAATTATGTCCGGCTTCTGTGAGAGCTTTGATTTCTAGAGACGCCGGTGAAGCAGCGCAAGATGTTTAACGATTGTATTTTGTATTGCATCAATGGGTTCCGGAACCGTTGAGTTCTTGACCATAACCTCTGCAGAGGGCGCTGAAAAGCCCGTGGAATGATCTTGGCCTGCATTATTTGCTAGATAATACGCCTCGGTATGAACACCAAAAAATTGTTAATGCAGCTTTGCTTTCCGTAAAGCTTCGGTAATCACGGACAAGAAGGTACTGCGCCAATTTTTGCAGTTTGTTTTTATCTGTCTGTAACAAACGTCTGCTCCCCACCTCTAACTGCGTTCAAAGGAGTATAGCTGTGAAGACCAGAAATTCATCCTTCATTCTTCGCGCTGCCGCTGCCGCGCTGTTCTCTCTAACTATTCCCTCACTTTCCTATTCTCAGAGTACCGTGCCCTGGACAGGCGCCTGGTCGGTAGCCCCTCAGCAGACAACGATAGATTCCAGCTTCAATAACCTGGCGCAGCAGACGCTTAGGCAGACCCTTCAAATCAGCATCGGTGGTTCTACGGCGCGCGTTCGCATCTCGAATACCTACGGCGTTTCGCCGCTTGCTATTGGGGATGTTCATTTAGCAGAATCGCTTTTGGATTCCGGTGGGAATCCGACATCCTCCACCATTGCGGGAACCGACCATGTCGTCAGGTGGGGTGGTTCTACTTCAGTATCGGTCCCGGCGGGCGAGACGCTTGCCAGCGATGCGATAGATATGCCAGTGACGTCTGGGGAAAACCTGATGGTGAGCATCTACTTTCCGAACGGTGTAGACAGCGCTAACTCAACCTATCACCAGTTGGGCGGGCAGAACGGCATGTTCCTGGCCAATGGAGACGTCAGCGCAAACACCACGATCAGCACTTACAGCACTTTCAGCAGTTATTTTTATCTGACCGATGTCGATGTGCAGAACTCCGAGGCGATTGGGACCCTGGTTGCCCTCGGGGCATCGATTACGGACGGCTACGGAACCGACTTCAATACCAATCTGCGCTGGACCAATGACCTCGCCGCGCGCATGAATGCAGTGGGAATGCAAGTCGGCATCTCGAACAAAGGAATCAGCGGCAACGACGAGCTTCGAGACGGCGCGGGACAGTCTGCTCTCAACAGGTTCGAGCGGGATGTAGTTTCGCAGCCGAACGTTCGTTGGGTAATCTATTCAGACGATCCTATCAACGATCTCAGCAATCTGCCATCCAACGAGGAGCCAAGCTATGCCTCCTTGGTCGCGGGAGTGCAACAGATGATCACTGAAGCGCATGCGGCCGGCATTAAGTTTTACTGCTCAACTCTGACGCCGAATGGCGGGCGCGCGGCCTCCGCGTGGTCCACGGCAGCGGAGACAATCCGCGAGCAGATCGACGCTTTGTATCTCAGCGGCGCCAGCGGGTGCGATGGCGTTGTCGACCAGGCCGCGGCAACATCCGATCCGACCGACCCAGTGCAGTATTTGCCGGCCTACAACAGCGGCGATAGCCTCCATCCAGACGATGCGGGAGATCAGGCGATTGCGCAGGCAGTCAATCTTGGTCTGTTCGCGCCCTATTTTGTTGCACCTTTCGAGGGCGCCGTCTCAGCTATTCCCGGCACGGTGCAGGCGGAGAATTACGATCTCGGCGGTCAAGGGGTGGGTTACAGTGTCAGCTCAGTCAATGGCAGCGCGAATAGTTATCGCTCGGATGGCGCTGACTTAGAGGTGGCCTCCGACACTGGCGGCGGTTACGATCTTGGCTGGACAAGCAGCGAACAGTGGTTCGACTATACCGTCAACGTGGCCACAGCTGGAACCTACACGGTCAGTTTCCGGGTTGCCGCTCCGAGCGCCATGACCGATGCTTTCCATCTTTCGAGTGCCGTTGGAACAGACCTGAGCGGGCCGATCAGCATTCCGGCGACAGGTGGTTGGCAGACGTGGACGACAGTGACGGCCAGCGTAACATTATCGGCAGGCGAGCAAGTTTTGACGCTCATCGAAGACAATGGCGGCTGGAATATAAACTATGCCGCATTTGCACTGGCGACGCCGGCCGAAGAGCCCTACAGTGGCGCACCCGCGGTAATTCCTGGCACGGTGCAGGCAGAGAACTACGATACGGGCGGCCAAGGTGCCGGCTACAGTGTCAATTCAGTCAATGGCAGCGGAAACGGCTATCGCTCCGGCGGTGTCGATCTCGAAACGACTTCAGATACCGGCAGCGGTTACGATCTCGGCTGGACCAGCAGTGGGCAGTGGTTCCGCTACACCGTGAACGTGGCGACTGCCGGTACTTATATCGTCAGCTTCCGCGTTGCGGCTCCCAGCGCCGTTGCCGATGCTTTCCATCTTTCTAACTCATCGGGAACAAATCTGACTGGTTCGGTTAATATTCCGGAAACCGGCGGTTGGCAGGCGTGGACGACGGTGACTGCCAATGTGACTCTCCCTGCGGGGCAACAGGTCCTTACGTTGAACGAAGACAACCGCGGCTGGAACATCAACTACTCAATCTTTACAGTGCAATAGGGCGCTATGGCTTGCGGTGATCACAGTTCAGGGTCGTCGCTACGAAAGTAGAGATGCGTGCAGAAGCACCAACAGAGAAGAGGAAATGGTATGAAATTGAACGTTTGCAGAGTATTCGCCACACTAGCGTGTTCACTGTTCTTGCCCATGGCAGTCTTAGCGCAGGGAGTCGGCGCAACGCTGCCATTTACGAGCTACGAAGCCGAGACCGGGACGGTGGGCGGTGGGGCAACAATTATCTCTCTCACCTCCGCGCCGACTGCTGAATTTTCAAGCGCTGCGCTGGAGGCATCCGGTCACGCCTATGTCCAATTGACTGGCCCCGGGCAGTTTGTACAGTGGACAAACAACACCGGCCAGCCGATTACCTTTATTAACCTCCGCGAAAGCATTCCCGATGCTCCGGCGGGCGGTGGAATCACAGCCACGTTGAATCTGTATGTGAACGGAGTGTTTCGCCAGGCTCTGAACCTGAATTCAAAGCAATCGTGGCTCTATGAAGGCAACAATAACTATAACGGAAACGACCAGAACCCCGCCGACGGCGATCCGCGCGTCTTCTTCGACGAGTCGCATACTTTTATAACAGGAGCCCCGATCGCTCCCGGCAGCACGTTCTCTGTGCAGGAAGACGCCTCGAATACCGCAAGCTTCTATTACATAGACGCCATCGACGTCGAGAACCCTCCCGCGCCGCTCACCCAGCCCGCTAACTCGATCTCGATTACAAGCTGCGGAGCCGTCGCCGACAACACTCCAACCAACGGCGCGGCAGACCCTGCCGCCGTAGATAGCACTGCTGCCATCCAAAACTGTATTAATCAAGCCCAATCGCAGGGAAAGATATTGTGGATACCACAAGGAACCTTCTACCTGATTGGGACACAGGGCCTCAGTGCTGTGGGGATCACGATAGAGGGAGCGGGCATGTGGTACAGCACGATCTATCGCGAAATTCCGCTGCCGAATTCCCCGGGCTTGGCAGCGGCATTCTCAGTCACTTCCTGTACGATAGAAAACTTGCATATCGATTCGAATGCCCAGAGCCGTGCAACAGTGGACGGCGGTGGCGGCGCGATGGATACCACCGGCACGAACTGGCTGGCCAACGGCATGTGGAACCAGCATGTGGAATCCGGTTGCTGGGCTTCCGGCACGGGCGGAACAGTGGAAAACTCCCGGTTCACGGCGATCTGGGCCGACGGGTGCAACCTGAATAATGTGTCATTGACCGGAACCGTCGGTAATAACCTGACGGAAAAGAATAACTTTTTCCGCGGTACCGGCGACGATGCGATGGCGATCAACTCGGTCGCATATAACGACAATTCCGACGGCTCTACGACCACTTATACCGCAATGTCGAATATCACATTTACTAACAACACAATAGTAGCTCCGTGGGGAGGCAAGGGAATTGGCATCTACGGAAGCACCGGCAGTCATGTGGAGAATAACTACATCAGTGATACGGCCAGATATATCGGTCTTGGGGTAGGCCGGTTCGGCGTGAACGGCAGCGACCTTCATACGCCGACTGTGACAGGCAACGTTGTCGTGAGATCGGGAGGCAATGGCTATGGCCAAGGGCAGCCGGCACTGCAGATCGGCAACGGCGGCGACGGCCAGAGCGTTGGAATTGTCGACGGCGCAACCGTGACGGGCAATACGGTAATCGACTCGGTATATGACGGCATTGGATTCTCAACTTCGACCAATACGCTTTTAGAGAACAACACGGTAACTTCTCCCTGGCGCAATGGCATCGTCATCGCTCCTCCCTTCTACGCAGCGCCAACGGGGTCCGCAACCATCACCGATAACACTGTAACCGGAGTTGGAGTCGCGGAGGGCAACTTAGCCTACGTCGATAACTCCAGCGCCTTTGTTGCGACGCTGAGCGGCAATAGCTGGCAAGGTACAACTCCCGTAGAAGGCCCTTACGACGGCACTCCCGCGCCGATTCCGGGCACGGTGCTGGCAGAGAACTACGACACGGGCGGCCAGGGACTTGCTTACGACGTTTCTTCAATCAACGGGGTGGGCAACAGCTACCGTTCCGATGGTGTGGATCTGGAGACGACCTCCGCTCCGGGCGGCGGCAACGATCTTGGTTGGACAACTGGTGGGCAGTGGTTCCGCTACACGGTGAACGTGGCCACGGCGGGAACATACACGGTCACCTTCGAGATCGCCGCTCCGAGCGCGGTGAGCGACGCCTTCCATCTTGCCAACTCCGCGGGCACGAATCTGAGCGGATCGGTCAACCTTCCCGCAACGGGCGGCTTCGAGACCTGGTCGACGGCGACAGCAACGGTTGTTCTTCCAGCAGGCCGGCAAGTCCTGACGCTGGATGAGGACAACGGCGGGTGGAATTACGACGCGGCGGTGTTTGCGTTGGTGCCGCCACCGGAAGGCCCCTTCGGCGGAACGCCCGCGGCGATCCCCGGCACGATCAAGGCGGAGAACTACGACACCGGTGGCCAAGGCGTAGGCTATAGCGTCACCGTAGTCGATGGAACCGATAACAGCTATCGCAGCGACGGCGTCGATCTGGAAACGACCACAGCCTCAGGCGGCGGCAATGACCTGGGCTGGGCCAAGACCGGACAGTGGTTCAACTACACCGTCAATGTAGCCACGGCAGGGAGGTATACGGTCTCCTTCCTGGTTGCATCCAACGACGGCGCAACCGATGCTTTCCATCTTTCCAACTCATCGGGGACCAATCTGACCGGTTCGGTGAATGTTCCAAACACCGGCGGCTGGGAGACGTGGAAAACCGTGACCGCAACCGTTACACTTCCGGCAGGCAAGCAGGTGCTGACCCTCAACCAAGACAACCCCGAGTGGAACTTCTATTCGGCTACGTTTGCAACATCGACGTCGACGGAAGGCCCTTTTGGCGGCACCGCGGCGGCGATCCCCGGCACGGTGAAGGCCGAAAATTACGACACCGGCGGACAAAGCCTCGGCTATAGCGTACTTTCTGTCAACGGCACAGACAACAGCTATCGCACCGACGGAGTCGATCTGGAGACTACCGAAGCCACCGGCGGCGGCAACGATCTAGGTTGGGCCAAGACTGGCCAGTGGTTCCGCTACACAGTGAACGTGGCCACTGCGGGCACGTATACGGTCAGCTTCCTGGTTGCATCCAACGACGGCGCAACCGATGCCTTCCACCTTTCCAACTCGTCGGGGACCAATCTGACCGGCTCGATGAATGTACCAAATACCGGCGGCTGGGAAACATGGAAGACAGTCACGGCGACGGTCACGCTTCCGGCAGGCGTACAAACACTTACTCTCAACCAGGACAACGCCGAGTGGAACTTCTATTCGGCTACATTTGCAGCGGCGGCGGAAGGTCCTTTTGGCGGAACAGCCGCGGCAATCCCCGGCACGGTCAAGGCCGAAAACTACGATCTCGGCGGCCAGGGTGTCGGCTACAGCGTACTTTCCGTCAATGGCACAGACAACAGTTATCGCTCAGACGGCGTCGATCTTGAAACAACGGAAGCTGCCGGCGGCGGCAACGACTTGGGCTGGGCCAAGGCCAACCAGTGGTTCCGCTACACGGTGAACGTGGCCACTGCGGGAACCTACACGGTCAGCTTCCTGGTTGCCTCCAATGACGGCGCAACCGATGCCTTCCATCTGTCGAACGCCGTTGGAACTAACCTGACCGGCTCGGTCAACGTACCGAATACCGGCGGCTGGGAGACCTGGAAGATCGTGACCGCGACTGTCACGCTTCCGGCAGGTGTGCAGACCCTTACCCTCAACCAGGACAACGCGGAGTGGAATATTTACTCGGCTGCGTTCGCTGTGCAATAGAGTAATTCTGCGGATTCCACTGCCGCGTTCCACGGTGTGGCTGCATAAATTTGATGCCCGCGACTACAGACGTTTGACGTCCAATGTGCGGGTATCAATCTTTGCGGCCACCAACTGCCGTGCAGAAGCCTAGATGTATTCTGAAGACGCGCTACCGGCTTAACGCCTCGACCTCTCCACCCGCCAACAGAAAGGCTCCCACGCCGAAGACATAACTGGATCCGGGCGTGTACGCGCCCGGTGCATCGCCTACGGGTTGAATCGAACCCAGCCTGCCATCGGCATATACATTCGCTACCAGGCCGCGCCATCCGCGTTCCACCACGGGCAGGTAGGTCTTCCGCTCCAGCACACCGTGGCTGATCCCCCATGCCGTGGCGTAGACAAAGAATGCTGAGCCGGAGACCTCCGCATTCGGATAGCTAGCTGCATCCAGCAGTCCCATCCTCCACAGCCCATCCTCGCCCTGAATCGAGCGGACCTTCTCTGTCATCTGGCGGAACTTTTCCTCATAGAATGGTCGCCGAGGGTCGGTGGCGGGCAGCGTCTCCAGCAAGCGTACCAGTCCACCCATTACCCAGCCGTTGCCGCGCGACCAAAAAACCTTCTCTCCGTTGCGCTCGTGCTTATCGAGGTATCTTGCATCGCGTGAAAATAGATGCTGCTTTTCATCCCACAGCAAGCCGGCGGTGATGTGCCATTGGCGGTCCATATAGGCGAGATACCGGTCGTCGTGCGTGACCTCGGCCAGTCCCGACCACGCTGGCGGAGCCATAAAGAGCGCATCGCACCACCACCATACAGGCTTGCTCGGGTCATCGGCGCGCTGCATCTGCTCCTCAAAGACCGTGCGCATCGCAGCCAGATGATGCTGGTCCGGATTCATCCGGTCCAGCCAGAGGTAACTTTGCCCGATCGCATGATCGTCGGCATGGCCTTTGCGTGGACCGAGTGTCCAATCGTAATGCGCTGCGGTCTGGCGCACATAGTCGGCGTAGCGCGGGTCGCCAAGCGACGCGGAGGCCTCCAGCAGACCTAGATCGAGCGTGGCAAAGGTCCAATCCTGGCTATACACATCCTCGACGCGCTTCAGCTGCCAATCCGCCACCTTGCGCATCGCCGCCTTGACCTTGGCCTTGCGCAGGTTGCCTGAGAGCTTGCTTGCTCGCGGCCCTGGATCGGCTGGCATATCGCCTGCCAGGGCATTCCGCTCGCTCCCCGTCAACGGCTTTTGGTTGGATGCTTCTTGGGGCGATTGCGCGGAAGACGAAAACGCGGTAAGCAGAAGCATCAGCACCGGCAATGCCCGCCCCACAACTGCGCGTGGCTTGAGTGCCGAAAACGATAAGGACATTCCCACAACATCGATCACGATCAACGCTCCGAACACCATCAGAAGACAGCATATCAACATCGAGTCAGGAGAGAGGGGTATTGAACTGCGCCGGGAGTTTGGGCTACCCCTCAGATACAACAGTCGCACTTTAAGCTTCCGCCATTGCTGTCCCTCGAACACATTGAGTCGTTTGGATTCGCTTCCCCGGAGTAGAATACTCTGTTCAGGCGACGGAAGGCGGTTGTTACGAAAATTGTCCCGTGCCCTTTAAATTGCGAAAGAGAAGAGAGAAAGATGCAACTGATACCTGCACTCAACAGAAGAAGATTTATGCAATTGGTGGCCTCTGCCGGTTGCGCTACAGCTGCCAGTCCTGTCTGGAGCCTGCCTCGCCGTCCGCATCGGACGGAAGCATTCCGGCTTGTCGCTGAGGCAGACCGCCGGCGAATTCTGGAGGCTGCGTCCCGCTACGTTTCACAAGCGCCCTTGACGATCACAGCCTTTCCCGCGAAGCGTAGCGCGGGCGGGCTGCACGATTTCTACTCGCAAGCGGACTACTTTTGGCCGAACCCGCAAAACCCCAGCGGCCCATATATCAACCGGGATGGGCAGAGCAATCCAGACAACTTCAACGAACATCGCAAGGTGATGATCGCTCTCTCGATCCAGATGCCGGCCTTGACCGCTGCCTGGGTCCTGACTGAAGACAGCCGCTACGGCGAGCGGGCCTGCGATCATCTTCGCGCCTGGTTTGTCACCGCTGAAACACGCATGAACCCCAACCTCGAATATGCCCAGGCGGTTCAAGGCGTATCGACAGGCCGTTCGTACGGCATTATCGATACGCTCCACCTAGTCGAGGTGGCAAGGGCCGCAAGCATCCTAGCGCCAAAGATGCTGAACGCGCAGGACAACGCCGCGCTGAAGGCCTGGTTCAGCGGTTATCTCGATTGGCTAGGCAACAGTGATCATGGCAAGGCGGAGCGAGACACCAAGAACAATCATGCGATGTGCTGGGCGCTGCAGGCCGCCGAGTTTGCGCGTCTGGTTGGGGACGACACAATCCGGAACGAAGTGTACCGGCGCTACCGCGAGATCCTTCTCCCCGATCAGTTGGCGGAGGACGGATCGTTTCCGAAGGAGCTGGCGCGGACCAAGCCGTACAGCTATTCCATCTTCAACTTCGATGTAATGGCCTGCCTTTGCCAGTCTCTCAAAGGGCTTACTCCTGATCCGGTCGCCTTCCAGCTTGCCGGTGGACGCGGTTTTTCAAAGGCCGCGGAATTTATATATCCCTATCTCAAGGACAAGAGCGCCTGGAAGTGGGCGAAGGACGTTGAGCATTTCGAAGCGCTGCCTGTCCGCTCACCTGGACTCTTGTTTTCGGGTATCGCCTTCCGCGAACAAAAATACATCGATCTCTGGAAGACGCTGAATCCAGATCCGGCAGACCGGGAGATCGTCCGCAACTACCCAATCCGGCAGCCGCTTCTTTGGGTTTGAGGAAACAAACCGGCGTGGCCGCCGGAATGCTTGAGCGAGGTCATTGGACATTCACTGCCAGAATCGAGGGTGCTCCCGTTTTTCCGTCGATGACGTCGACCCTTAAGACGGCCTCGATATTCTGGTTTGAGAAGCCCTTTCCCAACCGGTCTCTCAGCAATTGCATGTAGCGAGGGCTGGTTGCAAATAGGGCAGCGGCCTCGGTTCCATTGCGGCCCAACCCTGCCAAGACGACAACCCAACCGCCGGTTGTTGGATCGCGATACCTCGCGATCAGGGCATAATCGTCGGCGCTGGAATATGGGAGCGAACGATCGCGCGACCAGTGCACCGCAGGCTGCATCTGATCGGCAATCGATTCAACTGGCTCTGGAGTGAACTGCAATCGTTGCGACTGTAATAAGCGCATCGACCATCGGTTGTTGTAACCGCCGAGCAATATGACCGAGTGCTCGCGAAGATCGTTCAGCGGAGTAGAAGGGGACGACAGCAGTTGCGCGGTCGCTCCAGAGCGTTCCAGCAGCCCGCTGACCTGCGCAATCGCAGCGGCGCTCTGCATGGAAACAAATGGATATTGATTGTTCTTATCCGCGGTGACAACGCCTGAATAGTTGTTCTCTTGGAAGACCACGCCTCCCGAGCAAATCAGAACCGTGCGCTGGTCGTGTAGAACCGGACCCCAAAAATCATCCAATGCCGTGAGGGGCGGAACTTTCGGATCTCTCCACTTCAAATTCAAGCCTGTGAGGACGGCCAGCGTCACTAGAGCAGCCACAGCCAACCACAACAGACGCCTTGCAGGTGGCTTGTCCTTCCCGAGTAGCGGACTGGGATTGATTTCAGTTGCCGGAGGTGAGGTCGAATTCCGGTCGGCTAAAGTCAATGCTGCATCCGGCTCTGCATCCAGCTCTTCGCCCCGCGTCTCCGTCGATTTGTCTGGATTGGAGAAACGCGTTGAAGAAAGAGCGGTATCGTCGCCATTGTCATTCTGCTTCGCAGGTTCGCGCAGGAACTCTGGGACATAGGAGCCGGACGGCAGCGAGATGCGGATAGCGGAGTCCTGGCCTTGCTCGAGGTAGTAGAGCAAAAGCCGCTTACGGACCTCGCCCGCCGTGTACCGGACAACGGTGTCGTTATTGGTGTCGTAAGTCGCCGGCCGATCAAAGACCTCGACGCCGAGAGTCCGCTCCTTCAGGAGATCGGACTTACCGGCCAATGTATTTTCGACAATGTATTTGAGCAGTGCGGGATAGCGCTTGCTGTTGCAGAAATGCGGGCTGGTCAAAACTTCCTGCAGTTCGCACAAAACAGCGTCGCGGTCCTGCCTTGTCTGCGGATGCCATGCGCCCCGAATTTCAGATGACCTGCTCATTGATCTTAATCGGATGATACTCTCCTCTTCAAAATACTTGCAAGGGCGTTTGACCCAAGAATAATTAGCCATCTAATGCGCAGATTCAATATGAGTTAGAACTAACCGATGGGTTAAACGGTGAGTTACTGGCCAATCGTATTCAGCAGGGAGGAGGATTGGCCCGTTTCGGCTTAGTGTGTCGATTCTGCACCCAAAATCTTGAGAGGTCCACACGAAATTCGAATGACCACACCCTCGGTGAATGCGACGGAGAAGCGCAGCAGCAACGAATTACCCACCCTTCGGAATGAAGCGTATTTATCCGACTTGTCGCGGCGGCAGTTCATGCTGGCGGCGTCTTGTTCGGTTGCCGGCGCACTGCTTGCACCTCGTGTTTGTGCTGCCGAAATGGGGGCCAGCTCTACGGAAAGTGGAACAGTCGCCTCAATCCAGCGGCTGGACTCTGGCTGGTATTTTCGGTCGGGAGCGATCGGCGGCATCGGCGAAGTTTGGCGCTCTGATCCACAGAAATCGTGGCAACCCGCCTGCTTGCCCCACTGCTTCAACGACCACGATGCATGCGATCCCGACAGACCCTACTTACGCGGCCAGGGCTGGTACTGCACACGGCTTTCCTTGAACAATCCATTTGTAACTGGTCGGACCATCTTACATTTTCAAGGCGCAGGTCAGACCACGACTTTGTGGGTTGGATCCACACTTATCGGGACGCATAAGGGCGGCTACGATGAGTTCACCTTCGACATTACTGAAGCAGTCCAGAAATTACCCCTCGCCAACACCAAGGATGGCGTCCCCATTGCCGTACTCTGCGATAACTCCCCCGATGTCGATCGGGTTCCGTCGGACCTCAGCGATTTCTGTCTCTATGGCGGTCTCTACCGGCATGTAAATCTAGTTTATCTTCCTGAGGTCGCGCTGGACGCGATTCATATCCTGCCCATCATTGACGCCGACGGCTCCGCGCAGGTGTCAGTGAAGGCGAGACTATATAACCCGTCGAGCCAGAACACCGCGTGCACTATTTCGGTTCAGATATTGGATGCTCGCGGCCGCTCCATTCATCAGTCGACACAATCTCATTCTCCTTGGACCGGCTTTTCCGAGCTTGCTGTATGCCGCGTGGCTGCGCCCGAGCTGTGGTCGCCCGAGTCGCCGCATCTCTATCGTTGCAGGGCAACGCTCTCCAGTTCCGCGGGAGAAATGCATCTCGACGAGCGCTTCGGAATTCGCCAGATCGAGTTTGCTGAACACGGTCCATTCAAGCTCAACGGAAAGCGAATGCTGCTGCGCGGAACCCAGCGCCATGCCGATCATGCCGGAGTCGCAGCGGCGATGACCGACGATCTGGTCCGTGAAGAAATGCAGTTGATTCGCGAGATGGGCGCGAATTTCATCCGCCTCGGCCACTACCAGCAAGACCGCCTGGTACTCGACTTATGCGATGAGCTTGGGCTGATGGTCTGGGAGGAAGCTCCGTGGTGCCGCGCGGGAATTGGAAGCGAAGCATTCAAGCGCAACGCGCAGAACATGCTTTCTCACATGATCGATCAGCACTATAACCATCCATCGATCATTCTCTGGGGGCTTGGCAACGAAGATGATTGGCCGAACGAGTATCCGAGTGTCGATAAACCGGCCATCCGCGCCTTTATGACGGAGATGCGCGATCTGGCGCATCGGCTCGATAGTTCCCGGCTCACTTCTTTCCGCCGTTGCGACTTCGCGCGTGATATCCCAGATGTTTATTCGCCTTCGATCTGGGCCGGATGGTATCGGGGCAACTACCGCGAATACGAGCAAAGTCTTCTCACGGAGCGCAACCGCGTCAAGAGATTTATCCATATCGAATGGGGCGCGGATAGCCAGGCAGGCCGCCATTCCGAAGACCCGGAAGCTGTGTTGCGCAAGGTTACTACAGGCAATGGAACCGACGAGCGCGGACTCGACTATCTGCAGACCGGCGGGGATGTTCGTGTCTCAAAGGATGGAGACTGGTCGGAAACCTACGCCTGCAATCTCTTCGACTGGCACCTCAAAACGCAAGAGACTCTCGATTGGCTGACCGGGTCGGCGCAGTGGGTCTTCAAAGATTTTGCATCCCCCTTGCGCGATGAGAATGGCATTCCGCGGGTCAATCAAAAGGGCGTTGTTGAGCGCGATCTGACAAAGAAAGAGTCGTATTTCGTATTTCAATCCTACTGGGCCGAGAAGCCGATGGCCCATATCTATGGGCATAACTGGCCTGTTCGCTGGGGCAATCAAGGCGAGAAGCGCGCTGTTCATGTTTATTCAAACTGCGATCACACGGAACTATTTCTGAACGGCGAGTCCCTGGGAACCATGCACCGGGACAGTCAGAACTTTCCCGCGGCCGGACTGCGCTGGGAGGTCGCATTCGCGAATGGACCAAACCATCTGCGCGCTGTTGCCCGCAAGGGCGAAGCGACAGTTATAGACGAGATTGACTTCACTTACCAAACGGAGCCGTGGGGAGCGCCCGCCGAAGTGCGGCTGTTCGAGAAAGCGCGCAATGAGGAGGTCGTTACCGTGGAGGCAAAGCTCTTTGATGGAAAGGGAATTCTCTGCCTCGACTCCGCTATGGCTGTTCGATTTTCACTCACAGGCGCGGGAACCCTGGTGGACAACCTGGGCACCACCCGTGCTTCGCGTGAACTGCAACTATCCAACGGACGCGCTGAAATCTCAGCGGTTCGCAAAGGAGCATGCACGATCAAAGCTGCGTTGGAGGGAATGCCGATCGCATCCTTCAATCTTTAATCCCCGCACGTCTTCGCGCTGCAATCGAGCGCGAAGATTTTGCCTTCACTTGAGGAGAATGGCCATGACGTTACACACACCATTGAACAGAAGACACTCGGAACCAGAGAGTGTCGCACGCACGACTAGCAAGGAGAGCCGATTTATGAACTTCATTCGTCAAACAAATGGTTTTGCCCGAGCTTCAGTAGCCGCCACAGTAGTAGCGCTGATGGCTTTGTGCATGTTGCCGGGTCTTATTCCCGGCGCAAGCGTCGCACATGCGCAGAATACAAATGCCACCATCAGCGGCCAGATATTCGATCCGCTCGGGTCGCTGGTTCCCGCCGCGCAGGTGGTGATTGTCAATCAAGAGACGGGCGTAACAGCTTTCAACAGCAAGAGTGACTCGGCCGGCGCCTTCGTGGCGTCCCAGGTGATTCCCGGAACCTACAAAATTACGGTTTCCGCTCCGAGCCTCAAGACAACTGTCGTCGACGATCTCCAGGCGACTGTTGCTCAGGTCACTACGGTCGTAATCAAGATGAAGATCGGCCCAAGCACGGAAACCGTGACGGTCTTTTCCAAGGGCGAGCAGTTGGACACCGGCACATCGGACATCTCCACTCTCATAGCCCCGAGCGATGTCCAGAATTTTCCGCTGCAACAACGCGCCACTGAAAATCTGCTGACGTTCATTCCCGGCGTTGCGCACGGCGGAGCGGGCGATTCGATGAATACCTCTCAGCTTTCCATCAACGGCAGCCGCACGTTGAACACGGAAGTCCTGCTCAACGGTGTCTCGACGATCATCGCATCGACTGGAACTCCGGTAACTCTGCCGTCGCCAGACGGGATCGACTCATTTTGTGTCCTGACCACCAATGCTCCGGCCGAGTATGGCCGCACTTCGGGCGCGGTCATCAGCGTCAACGCGATCTCCGGCACCAACACCTATCACGGCAATGTTTACTCCCTTGTGCGCAACGAAGCACTAGATGCCAACACATATTTCAACAAGCTCACGGTTAACTCGACTACTGGCGCAGTTACTCAGCGCTCGCGCGACCGGTTCTACCAGGCCGGCGGTTCTGTCGGCGGTCCGGTACGGGTTCCTCACTTCTACAACGGTCATGACAAGACCTTTTTCTTCACCAATTATGACCACACCATTTCGCCTTCAACCACAAACCTCACCGAAACCGTTCCTACAGCAGCGCAGCGCACCGGCGACTTCTCGGCCGCTCTCGCTACTGTCGGAGCAAATGGCCAGGCCCGTACTCCGCAGAACATTTATCAGCCCACCGGAAAAACTTCGCCAGCCTTCGCGAACAACCAGGTTGGACCCATCGATCCTGCGGCCAAGGCCATACTTGCCCTGCTGCCGCTTCCGAACACCGTCGGATCCTACGACCTGACAGACAACCGTTACACCGGCAACTGGACCTCGCAACAGACCTTCGATAACACGGTAAACAAATTCGTGGCCCGCGTCGACGAGGTTGTCACACCCAACGACAGGCTGATCTTCAACGTCTACCGCTACACGACATCGACACCCAACGCGGTGACGTATGACAGCCCCTTGCTCAACACCACCTGGCTTTGCACCTGCAACAACGCGTGGCTTCCCTCTGTCGATTACACGCGTGTTTGGGATCCGACACTGGTCGTGGATCTGAACATGGGTTTCTTCCGCAACGTTGTGATTCGCGTTCCCCCCGGACTCAGCTCGACTGCGGCCCAACAGTTGGGAATCGCGTCGCTGCCTTTGAATCAAACGCCGGAATTGACCGATCCGGGCTTCAGCAACATCGGCCCTGCCACGAACACCGATCAGATCAATATCACCAACACATTTACTCCATTTGGCACGATCACCAAAACTTTCAGATCCCATACCTTCAAAGCGGGCGCATCGCTTCGTAAGAACGAGTTCAACTCCTACAACCCGGCTACAAGCCCCGATGGCCTCTTTCAATTCGATGGCTCCATCACCAATCACGGAGCCTCGGGAAATCCCAACACTGGCATAGCGGATTTCCTGCTCGGGACGGTCAAGACCGCCCAGTATGAGCAGCCCCAACCCGAGACCGGGCGGCGCAACTACAACCTCGGTCTTTTCTTCCAGGATGACTGGAAATTCACTTCTAAACTGACACTCAACCTGGGCATTCGTTACGAATTCGAGTCTCCGCTCACGATTGCCACCAATATCTACAGCCGCATTGATCCTGCCACCGGGACGATGCTGGCCGCGGGGCGTAACGGGACGTCGGATTCCCTCAATATCAACACGCCAAAGGGGAACTTTTCGCCGCGCATCGGCGCTGCCTACAGCCTGAATAATAAGACAGTGATTCGCGCGGCATTCGGCACCTTCTACGGAACCATCTTCCAGAACCTCGGCGGCCAACTCGCCTATCCGGGATTTGATAACACCGTCAATTACAACAATCTGGGAACGGCAATCCCCCAGTCATTCTCGCTTTCGCAGGGCATGCCGCTTGCGGCGCCGGCCGATCTGGCGGATCCGTTCGCCGTTGTTCTAGCCGCGACAGCAGCCAACCCCTACGCCCCAGCCATCTCGTTCAACAACCAGAGTCACATGCCGTTGGTGCAGCAATGGAACTTCGGCGTCGAGCGTCAGTTGCCTCTTTCCCTCACGGTCGAAGCCAACTACGTCGGCAACCATGCCGTTCACCTCTCCGATAACCTCAATGAGAATCAGGTTCCCCTCGCGTCGGTGCCTGCCGTTACCCTCGCCAACACCAGTCTTGCAACACAAAATTCGTTGCAATTCCCAACTCTCAAGGGCTTCACAACCAACAACAACATCGGAAAGTCCAACTACAACGCCTTGCAGTTGACAGTTCGCCGCCAGTTCAACACCCGGCTCACTGTGCTGTCCAACTACACGTTCGCCAAGAGCCTGGATGATGGCAGTACCATCTACAACTTCTCCGCTCCCTTTGGAACGGCGAACTCGCAATACCCCATCGATGGTCCAAACCGCATCAAGGACTACGCAGTCAGCAACATCGATACCAAGCACACGCTGAACATCGCCGCCATCTACACAACTCCGGGACCGTGGTGGGTGCGCAACTGGCACATCTCGCCGGTCTTCTTCGGACGCACTGGACTCCCTCTCAATATCACGCAGACCGGTGAAATTCCTGGCGCATCACAGCGGCCCAACGGCAACGCACAACTCTTGAAGCTGGCGCACACAACTCTGAATGGAGCGGCATTGCAATACCTTGATGCGGCAAGCGACCCGAGCTTTGCGCTTACGCCATCCGGGCCGGTTTACAACACCATCGGAGGCGTTCGCACACAGATCGTCGCAACCGGTTTCGGCAATGTCCCCCGCGATGCGATCCGTGTACCCGGCGAAGTTGATTTCGATGGCTCGGTGTCGAAAGACTTCAAGCTCTATGAGAGGTTGAATTTCAACTTTCGCATTGATGCGTTCAACGTAATCAACCACACGAACTTCACGCAGCCGAGCGGTTCTCTCTCGGTTACCGAAACTGGAACTACTGCGACATTCGCCACCTCAAACAGCTTCGGACAGATCACTGGAACGCAGAACCCCCGTCAGATGCAGGCATCCGCGCGCTTCGTCTTCTAACTTGCACGGAGGCCCCTACGGAATCTCGCAGGGGAACTACGGACTCTCAAACCACAGACCAATGTGCGAAAAGGCCTCCCGAAAAGGAGGCCTTTTCAATTGATCGAAAACGCGCCTTTCGCACTGCGAACCAAAGGCAACCATGAGGCCGGGCGGGTCCAGTGGAAGCATCGGCAACGGACTGAGGCGTTTCGAACCATACTGGAAAAGAACAATAAAGGATATTCTGATTCAGATCTATAGCGGTTCTCCAATTGGTGTAGAGCGGAGTTGATGCACTTAAGTGGCTTTTCCCTTAAGAAAAAGCCACCTTGCAGAATTTCAACCACTCCACGGATATTGGAGAACCGCTCTAATGTGAAGATTCAGCGTCTCCACCGTGTGTCAATGTCTCGAAGATCATCATGTGAATGTCCACCGGTGTTGACTGTTTCCGAATCCCTTGTTCGATGTACTGCCGCGTCAAGGGCAGATCCATCCCGAGGTGATTATGGAACTCGTTATAACCGATCTCATAGGTCGGATTATAGACAAGCTGCACCTGGCCGCTGCAGACTGACTTGGGTACCGGTGCTCCGAGCAGATAGCGCGCATTGAATTCCATTGCCGCGGTCAAGCGCGCGGCTTGCTCGCGGTACAGGTCGATACCCTGAATCCTCGCGGTCTCTGCGGCGTTCAGTGTGCCGGCAAGACCATACTGAGCATGGTTGAAGTCGCGGCAGGTCTCCTGCTGAATCCCATCCACGCTCGCGTCAAAGACCCCTTGCCCATACCAGCTTACATTGGTCATATTCCGCATGGGGGGAGCAACTGGGCGGCGGCCATCCGTGTGGTAATAGAAAAATGCGGGCGTCCGTTCACGCCAGTGCCGAACTCCAGCGTCGAAGACTGCGCGGTCGTTGGTGAAGACCCCGATGCCGATGAGCGCCTCATTCATGCTGATTTCCCAGTTGCCATTCGAATCCGATCCATCCTGAACAAGGGGCAGAATCGCATTTCGGAGCATCCTCTCGAATGTCGCGATCTCCGAGTCCTTCCAACCCGCGCCGCTATAACGAATGATCTCGGCGGCGCGCGGCCAGTGCTGCCCGTCCCAAGCCGCTTGAAGCGGTGCGTTGCTGTAAGGCGGCTCTTTGCTGTATCCCTTCAAGCGTTGACCGTAGATATTCAAAATCCGAATTGCATTGTCGGCGTAAGCATGGTTGCCGGTAATGTACCAGAGGAGCGCCTGCGTGTAGGCCGCGGTTCCGTCGTTGTCCGCATCCTTGCAACCGATGTTCGGGTTAGAGATAGGCCCGCACTTAATATAGCCATCCTCCGGCGGCCCCTTTGGCTTGTAGTCGAGCGAACCCCAGGGGCTGCGCTGCGCCTTCAGAAAAGCCGAATAAAACGGCTCGGCGTGAGCCGTAACCATCTTCTTCACATACTCTAACTGCTGTCTGTCTACGAGAACCCCCGGATGTACAAACTGCGGCGGTGCGGCCTGCGCTGCATGAGTCGCAAATGGAGCGATCTTCTCTTGCGGCAAATTAAGAGGATGCAACTCGTTGCCGGCAATTAGAGAACTGCCCGTGTCGTCAGCATAGGTTGATCCGGGGCTGATCGATTCTGGGGCCGCGCCGAGGGGGCCGCTCCAGGCACAACATGCAAACGAAAAACACGCTGCTATCGTTGCTGTCCACTGAATTGCTGGCATAAAGATCGGTGTCATAGGTCGTAATCTCCAAAGGCAGTCTCTCGCTTGCCCCGACCCCGAAGCCGCCAGCGAGCAACACCTAGGGATTCAAGATCAAAACAGGAGAGATGAGTATGAGCCGGAAGTGGTCCGCGGCGCGGTAAAAGGATGGACGGGGAGGTATCGAATAGCACGGAAACTATACTAAAGTAACGTACTATCCTCCGGCAACGCGGGATAAGCGTTGACCTGTTAGCCAAAGGGTTGTAGGTCGGCGATCTACAGCTCCAATGGTTGAACCGCATCACGCAATCTGTAGTTTTCCGCGATGAATCCTGGGCGAGAAATAGGCACATGCAGCTGAATGGAAGTGCTTCATGCGCTTTTCCTGATCTTCAGGAAGAAGAAAAGGTACCGTTGAA
>Ga0181528_10000687_pt1 | contig 22704 bp, 19 predicted proteins | sample PEATcosm2014_Bin_47_FD_119742 | JGI IMG/M metagenome (GOLD analysis project Ga0181528, IMG submission 119742) | Peatland microbial communities from MTU Mesocosm Facility, Houghton, MI, USA - PEATcosm2014_Bin10_10_metaG | ecosystem: Environmental > Terrestrial > Soil > Wetlands > Peat | place...
CGCAAGTCGAGCCGGACGGCAAGCCCGTCTTGCTACGCTGCGCCCCACGCCGCACCGCCAGCCTCGCGCTCTGCGCACTCGGCGTCGCCCTGCCGCCGACGGCGCGCCAGGTTAGCGACGCATCGCCGCTCTGATGGAGATCGAGGCCGCCGAGCGCACCTCGCGCCGCATCCAGCGTCATCGCGAGCAATCCGAGCCGCCGGCGGGCGAAACCTTCGCCAGCTTCGATTTCGACGCCGCGCCGGAGTTGCGAAAACAGCAACTTCTGGCGCTCGGCGCCGGCGCAGACTGGATCGCGAACGGCGATAATCTGTTGCTGTTCGGCGAAAGCGGCACGGCCAAGAGCCACGCTATGGCGGCGATCCGCCACGCGCTCATCGACGACGCTCGGAATGGGTCGTCTGCGTCAAGCGCCCGTTCGCCGGACCCGACGCCGTGCTCGCCTATCTCGCGCACCGCACCCGCCGCGGCGCGATCTTCAACTCGCGGCCGCTCGCGCTCGACGACGCGGGCGTCGCGTTCAAACGGAAGGACTACCGCGTCAAAGGCCGCGACCGGCTCAAAACCATGACGCTCGACGCTGGCGAGTTCATCCGCCGCTTTCTCATGCACGCGCTGCCTGGCGGCTTTCCCCGCACCCGCCATCGCGCGCGTCCGCAGTCTCATGACGGCGCCGGAGCCTGCATCTGGTTGCGCGCCGCCCAACGCCGGGTGGGACGATCAAGGCGGGCGTTCGAGCCGCAATGCCCGTGCTGTGGCGGCCTGATGATCGTCATCGAAGCCTTCGATCGCACGCGGCCTGACAACCCGCCGCCGACGCGCCGCTTCGGCATCAACACATCATCACCAAAACCGCCGCGCTCATGCGGTCAGCGCCGCAAGCAGCAAGCGTTGCGCGGGCTCCAGCCGGGCGCCGATGTCCAATGGCGCGCCCGCCCGCGCGAGCATCTCCGCAACGGGGTGGAAAGCGACAGTCGCGATACCATCCTCGCGTTCCCGCACCAGCACTCGCAACGGCAGGTCGAGCGCCGCGAGCGGCGCGGCGAGCATGACCGGCGTGCCGCCCTTCGCGGCGCCGTAGATCAGCACCGTGGCGGGCGGCATTGTTAAACCGGCCTGCCGCGCGTTTGCGGCGTGATCGATCCGGGCGAAGATTGTCAGTCCCGCGCCCGCGATCACCTGCATCAGCCGTTCCAGCGTGGCGTCGAACGGCAGCGGCGACGTCTGCTCGACGATATCGGACGTTTCGCGCATCAGGGTCCCTCCTCTGAGACATCCACCACGTTGCTGCGGTAGTCGAGGATCAGGTCGAGCTGGATCTCGTCGGCTCCGGGCCGCGCGAGATAGGCAAGGTCGAGCGTATAGCCGTCCGGCGACACGCGGCTGCGGTCGGCGCCGTTGAAATACTGCCATTCCCGGATCGTCTCAGCAGCGAGCGAGTCCCGGCAGGCCTCGCGGTTCGCTGCGCTCGGATCGCGCCAGTAGGCTTGCCACGGCCCCCAGGCGTCGCTGAAGCCCTCGACATAGGCGTTGCCGTTCTGACTGATGATCGCGGCGACCCGTTCGGGAAAGCGCAGGGCCACGCGCAGCCCGACAGGCGCGCCGTAGTCGAAGACGTACAGAGCGAAGCGGGCGAGGTCGAGCGCGTCGACGAAGCCCGCAATCACCTGCGCGAGATTGTCGAACGTGTAGGCGAAGCTGCCCCGCGGCGGAGCAGTGGTGTTGCCGAAGCCGGGAAGGTCCGGCGCAATCACACGATAGCGGTCGGCCAATTCCGGAATCAGATCGCGAAACATGTGGCTCGCAGTGGGAAACCCATGCAGCAGGAGGATGACGGGGCCATCCGCGGGCCCGGCCTCGCGATAGAACACGTCGACGTCGCTGACCTTCTGATAACGGAAGACTGGGTGCATGAGCGCCTCCTGTCGCGCCAACCTTCGCGCCCCGACATCTTCGCCTGCTGCGGCGTCCGGCAGAATGCCCGTAAGCTATAAAGCTTGATTGCAGAGGCGGCAACGATGGACTGGATCGACGCGGCTCGCTCGCTTCGGCCGCCCGCAACCTGGCGTGTTCGCCGGCGACGGTGACGCGGGCGATAGCGCTCCTGGAAGCGCAATTGGAAGCGCAATTGCCGCCCGGAGCGCGCGATCGCTTCATCTGACGCAGTTCGGCGAGATATCAGGCCGCGGAGGCCGCCGCCGCCGCGCGGCGACAACGAGCGGATACTTTTGCCGCTCGCCCTCGACGCCGGACAGGAAGAACGCCCGATCTCTTCTGTTGAGGCGAATAGGTCCATCATGCCAAAAGCGCCTCGGGAACGGCGAGGATCGCAACGTTGTGCGGAAGCGGCGTTGACACTGGCGACGCATCGCTTCAAGATTTCGTGCAGGCAGTCCCGGCGCGGTTCCCTTGCCGATGGCGGGCAATCGTCACGCCCGGGAACTTTGCCGGCGTTCGCACATTGAGGGAACTACAGCCGGGGAGCGCAATGGACGATCTCGCCAGCCGCGGAGCCGCCTCGCAGGAGCCGGACCCGAACCAGCAGCGTCCGGCGAAACGTGGCGGCGCGACGGCTCGGCAGTTCGGCTGCGGCGACAATGTCTGAAGACCGCTACGACATCATCATCGTCGGCTCGGGACCGGGCGGCGCCACAGCGGCGCAGCGACTGGCGGCGACCGGCAAGCGCATCCTGCTGATCGAGCGCGGCCAGTACCTGCCGCGCGAGCGCGAGAACTGGGACACCGCGGAGGTGTTCGGCCGCGGGCGCTATCAGACCAGCGAAGTCTGGAAGTCGTCGAACGGCGACAGCTTCCGCCCCGGCCTGCATTACTGGGTCGGCGGCAATTCCAAGCTCTACGGCGCCGCCCTGTTTCGCCTGCGCGAGAGCGACTTCCACGCCGTCCGCCACGTCGACGGCGTAGCGCCGGAATGGCCGCTCAAATACGACGTGTTCGAACCCTATTACAGCCAGGCCGAACTGCTTTACGGAGTGCACGGCGCGCGCGGCGAGGACCCGACCGAGCCCAGGGCCAGCGCCCCCTATCCCCGCCCGCCGATCCGCCACGAGCCGCGCATCGCCGCGCTTGCCGACAGCCTCAGCCGCGAGGGGCTGCATCCCTTCCATTTGCCGATTGGCGCGTGGATCGAGGAGGACGCGCAAGGCCGCACGCTGCCTGATTCTCCGTGCCTGCGTTGCGACCCGTTCGACGGCTATCCGAGTCTCACCAACGGCAAGGCCGACGCGCAGGTGGTCTGCGTCGATCCCGCCTTGAAGGCGTATCCCAATCTGACGCTGCTGACTGGCGCCTATGTCGAGCGGCTGACGACCGACGCCTCGGGCCGCACAGTCACGGGAGTGGAGACGCAGGTCGACGGGGCGCCGCGGCGCTTCGCAGCCGACATCGTCATGATCGCCTGCGGCGCGCTGTCGTCGGCGTTGTTGTTACTCCGCTCCAACTCGGACGCGCACCCCAACGGCCTCGCCAACGGCTCGGGCCTGGTTGGCCGCAACTACATGCGCCACAACAACGCGACCGTGCTGGCGATCTCGCGCACGCCCAACCCGACCCAGTTTCAGAAGACGCTCGGGCTCAACGACTTCTACCACGGCCACGCGATGAGCCCGGCCAATGATTGGGAGTATCCGCTCGGCCATATCCAGATGGTCGGCAAGTCCGATGGCGCGCAGATCGAACTCGAAGGCTTGCCGGAGTTGCTGCACTGGCTGCCGCAGCAGCCGTTCGATTGGATCGCCCGGCACTCGATCGATTTCTGGCTGACGACGGAGGACCTGCCGCTACCCGAGAACCGCATCTACTACCGCGACGGCGTCCCGCATCTCGATCTCACGCAGACCAACAGCGAGAGCGCCAAGCGGCTGCGCGAGAAGCTGCGCGCGATCTGCGACAAGACGGACATTCACCCGCATCTGTTGGATCGGCGGCTCTATTTCGGCAAGGATGTCCCCATCGGCGGAACCGCGCATCAGTCGGGCACGATGCGCTTCGGCGAAGACCCCGCGACTTCGGTGCTCGATCTCGATTGCCGCACGCACGAGATCGACAACCTCTATGTCGTCGACGCCAGCTTCTTTCCCTCCATCGGCGCGGTCAACCCGACGCTGACGCTCATCGCCAACGCGATGCGGGTCGCCGACATCGTCGCCAAGCGGATCGGAAGCGGGGCGCCTGGGACAGGACAGGATTCTGATTTTTCAAAAGCATAGGCGCCGGATTCTGTCCCTTCCATCCCGGTGACCGCGAGCCGTCGCCGAGATTTCACTTCCGCCCGGCCGGGAAACATCCTAGCCGTGTTTTCTGAAAAGTCAAACTTTATGTCGGGGCGGATCGGAATTCGATGCGGTGGCCGTCGAGATCGCGGGGCGCCGGCGGCGGGCTCGCGAGCACAATAGCCGTCGCGGCGGTCGAAGCGTCCGCAGCCGCCCGGATCGTCGCCGGCGGGCGGCGATAGCCCAGCAGTTCGACGCCCGGCCGAACGCCGGAGGACGGCGACAGCGCCACGATTTCCACGTCCGCGCCGCCCGCGTCGGCGAACCCGTCCAGCCGCGCCTGCTCCTGGCCGCGATTGCGCTGACGATGCGTGGCGATGAGGCCGACCGAGGACCACAAGCGCACGCTGGCCTCGATGTCGTGTACGGCGATCCCCGTGTGATCGATGCCGAAGACCATGCGTCGCGGCTCGGCGTCGAACCGGGCGCGCCACAGCGCCGGGACGGCGTCGGCGGCGAATTGCAGCAGCTCCAGCGGATGCCCCTCGGGATCGCGGAACTTGAACGCCGTCGCGCCCCCCGAGGACGCCGGCAGCCGCTCGGGGCCGGCCAGCGAAATCGGCCGCCAGTCCGTCCAGGCGCAAATCCCGGCATAGGCCCGCCCCATGTCGGCGACGACGAGGGCGAAATGCTGGAACCCGGTTTCGTTCGACCGGAACAGGTCGGGACGGGGATCGGCGGCGGGGGCGATCTCGATGCGCTCCTCCCCGAGAACGCAACCGCCCGCGAATTCGCTTGCGCCAAAGGTCCGGCAATAGAACCGCCGCAGCGTGGCGGGATCGGCGCTCAACAGCTTCAGCGCCGCGATGCTCATGGCGCCGCTCCGCGCGTGTTGAGATAGATCGCATAGAGCGTGTGCGAACCGCCGATGAACAGCCGGTTGCGCCTTCGTCCGCCGAAACAGAGATTGGACACGCGATAGGGAATGCGGATCTTGCCGATCAATTCGCCCTGCGGCGTCAGGCAATGCACGCCGTCGGCGGCGCTCGACCACAGATGGCCCAGGGCGTCGACCTTCAGCCCGTCGCAATAGCCGGGATGGATCGAAGCGAAGATCCCGCCGCCCCGCAATGCGCCGTTGTCGCCGACGTCGAATACGCGGATGCACTGCTGGGGATCGGGCTTTGTTTGATCGCCGGTCTCGGCGACATAGAGCCGACGGCCGTCGGGCGAAAAGGCGAGCCCGTTCGGCCCCTGGAAATCGGAAGCTGCGGCCTGAAGCCGGCCGGTCGCGGGCTCGAAGCGGTAGAGCGCCGGCTTCTGCTCGCTTGGCTGTATCCCGCCTTCGTAATCGGTGGAAATGCCGTAGAGCGGATCGGTGAACCAGAGCGCGCCATCCTCTGCCGCGACCACGTCGTTGGGCGCATTGAGCCGCTTGCCGTCGTGTCGGTCGACCAGCGTCGTGACGGCGCCGTCGTATTCCGTGCGCAGCAGGCAGCGTCGCCGGTGCGAGCAGGAGATCAGCCGCCCTTGCAGGTCGCGCGCCTGGCCGTTGGCGTAATGCGACGGCGCGCGCCAGACGCTGGCGCCGGTACTGTCGCGCCATGTCATCGTCCGGTCGTTGGGCAGGTCCTGGAACAGCAGGCAATCCCAATCGCCCATCCAGACGAGGCCCTCCAGCCAGCGGAAGCCGCCCGCCAGCCGTTCGAGCGGCGCATTGGCGAGCGCCAGCCGATCGAAGCGGGGATCGAGGCTCTGCGACGCCTCGTAATCGACGAGCAGTTCGCCGGGCACGGCTAATCCTCGAACCGCGGCATGGCGGCGGGATCGTTGAACTGGATCACCATCAGCACCGCCGGCTCGTCCGCGAGCGTGCCGGACATATGGCCCTTGCGCCCGTCGCGCTCGCGGCAGTTCTGGTCGCCGCCGAAGGAGAACTCGCCGGGGCCGAACTCGCGCCGCTCGCCATCCATCGCCTCGACCCACCAGCGGCCGCTGAGCGGCACGATCCATTGCGGCGCCGGGTTTTCGTGCCAGTCGCCGCGCCAGCCGACCGGCTGAACCGTCGTCAGCACCGTTATGTCGCCGCGCGATTTCTCCCCTTGCCATTGCGGCGCGGCCGGCGGCTGCATGGATTTGAGCGCAAAACGGGTCATGGCGCCGCGTCGCCATCGGCTGACGCCGTCCGCATCGACATATAAGCGCCAGAACGAGACGACCGGCTTCTGGCTGTCGTTCACGACGAACCTCCTAGTCTGTAAGGGCGAGACGAGGCGAACGGGGCGTCGAGAAACGCCTGCGCTGACGAGGCGGAGGCGCCAAAGGCCAGCATCAGGAATCCGCCCGCGACGGCGAGATTCTTGAGGAAATCCCAAAACACCTCGCGGCCGTTGCTGACGCCGACCAGACCAAAGTCCGGCTCGCGCCAGAACTGTTTCCACAACACGGCGGTGACAATGCAGTAGAGCGCGAGAACGAGCGCAGCGAGCCGATCCGCAACGCCGGTGAGCACGCCGAGGCTCATGAAGACTTCGACGCCGAGGCCGCAGACGATGAGCAGCCGGGCCAGCCGGGGGTTTCCCGCCTGGGCCTGCGCCTGCTGCGTCGCCAGCGAGAAATTGAGCGCCTTGTCGAGCGCGCTGAAGGGAAAGAACAGCAGAACCAGCAGGAGCCGCGCGAGGATGGCGAGCAGGATCGGCAGCATCGTTTCGGAGCCCAGAGAACGCTATGGAAACAATCGGCCGGCCAAAAAGTTTCTCGAAGCTGACGCGTTGAACCGGCGGCGATCAAACCCGGATGGCGCGGCAGCGCAATTGGCGGCGTTGCGGCGACGCGCTCAGCATGCCGGCGCCGGAGCGCAATGTCGAGTCTGTCGGGTTCTTAGGATGGGAGGGCAGCGGGGGCGCGCAGCCGAAGCGTCGCGATCAATCAGGATTGCAATCGGAGGAGACTTCGCCAGTGCGAAGCTATGCGGCCCGTTTACTGTGCGGGCTCCGCAGTGTTTGCGGTGCGGCTGAAGTTGAAAGACGGCGTCGGCAACGCGCCAACATACATCGCCAGATACACCAGCGCGACCAAGAAAAGTCCCAGCAGGACGAAAATACTCGAAGATTTTGCTTTGACTGCGGCGACCGGAGCCGGGATTTTGAAGTTTGAAATGGTAGGCAACAGCGGAATCAAACGAGCGGCGACGACATCCGAACTCAGCCCGGACGCAAGAGCCTTCGTCGACGTATTGAACAGGGCGGCGAGCCGTTCCTTGGCCCTGTCTCTTGGCATGGCGGCGAGCGCAGCCGTCTCCTCCCACGGATCCACGTCAAGCCGCGCCAATGCGGAGAGCACGCTCAAGGTCATACCGTTCCCCTCTTCGCCGACCGAGGCAAGAAGAAAACCATCGAATTGTTCGCCAAGCAGCGGGGTGAGCACAGTTCGGGCCATCTTATCGACCAATTCTTTCTAGGCGCCTATCAGCGCAGTAACATTCATATCCGGCGCCGGTTACGCTCACGGTTGCGCCACTCCGCACCCGCCCAATTTCAATATAGGAGACGGTTGCCTGCAACGCGCGGTGTGCGGACACAACGGTCGCGACGGCGCGCATCGCAAACGCCGCCTTTCGGGCTCCATCTCCGATATGCGTCAGCCTGCATCGCAAAGGCGGAGGCTCGACAAAGCCTATATCAGATCGCCCGCACTGTTGCACGAAGCAATTGTCCGTCTCGCCGCCCGCGCGCTGCATCCAACCCGCAGAACCGGTGCACCAGGTCCAGCCGTCGCGCCCGATATGGGAAGGATTCGCCTGGACGTCGGCGGCGACGGCATAGGGCTCGACCTTGTATCGCAGCACGTCGGCGCGGGTTCGCGCGTAATGGATCGGATTCAATAGGCCGAACAAGTCCGTCGCGCCATCGCCATCGCCCATAGCCGGGAACGCCATCACGGACCACGCGGCCGCGCGGGTGCATTAGCCGCCGTTTTCACGAACCCCGGCCGGATAGCCTCTGATATAGTCGGGATCGGATCGCGCGCCGATACCATTGCCCGTCCCAGGCCTCGCGTTGCAGCGAAGCCCGCAGAGCCTCGGCGTGCGTTCCCCACTTGCGCACGCGTTCGCTCTGCGGGCGCGCCCTCGCCAGTGGGACGAAGGCGGCGAGCGCCGCATGCAGGAACCACTCGAGCCAAACGCTTTCCCCGGCGCCGCCTTCGCCGACGCGATTCATTCCGTCGTTCCAGACGCCCGCGCCCGCTTGCCTGATAGAACCCGGCCCGCGCCCAAAATCGCGCTCGAAGCCGCTGTCGCTATGGGCGACGAAGGCCCAAGTGAGGCCATAACGCGGGGATAACCGGCGAACGGGCCGGCGGCCAGCTTGGGAAGCTGGCGATAGGAGCCCGGCGGCAAATCGGAGCGCAGTTCACGAGTGCGCCGCTCGACGAGGCAGTAGTTGTCGACCAACTATTCGGCCGCCGACGTGATGGGGCGTCCGTCGATGCGATCTGCGCGAGCGCGAAGGGTCTTGTATGTTCTTCAAGCCGTTCGACGCTGAACAGCTCCGCGCGGACGGGGTCTTGATTGTCCCAAAGCGACGGGCGCCTCAGGGCTTGTGAAGCTACGCGCGCAGAAGCGATCAATCTGGCCATCGCGTCGCGCATAGGCGGACGATGAAAGTGAAAGCGGCGATCTGGCGCCGTGTGTCCCGCGGGAGTCCCCGGCGCTTGCCGAAGCGGGAGGAGACGCCGGACGGGCCCGCTCCGGCGACAGCTCCAGACAATCAACGGAGCGGCGAAGCGCTTGCCGCACAACCATGTAGTCGGCCGCCTGCGATGACGATCAGGCGGCGCGACCTCTTCGCGGCGCGCCTGTTTGGCGCGCCGCACCCGGGTTGTGTCAACCCGCAGCGATCAGAAGTCCATCCCACCCATGCCGCCGCCCGGCGCAGGGGGAGCCTCCTTGCGCGGTTTGTCGGTGATCATGGCCTCGGTGGTGATCATCAGGCCGGAGATCGAGGCGGCGTCCTGAAGCGCGATCCGCACGACCTTCGCGGGATCGAGAATGCCGGCTTCGAGCATGTCGACATATTGTTCGCTCTGCGCGTCGAAGCCGTAAGTGTCGGACTTGTGGCCGAGCACATTGCCGACGACGATCGAGCCCTCGACGCCGGCGTTCTCGACGATCTGCCGGATCGGCGCCTCCAGCGCCTTCAGGACGATTTGGATGCCGGCGCGCACGTCGGGATTTTCGTCCGTGAGCTTGCCGACGGCGAGCTTGGCCCGCAGCAACGCCACGCCGCCGCCGGGCACAATGCCTTCCTGCACCGCCGCGCGGGTGGCGTTCATGGCGTCGTCGACGCGATCCTTCTTTTCCTTGACCTCGATCTCGGTCGAACCGCCGACGCGGATGATGGCGACGCCGCCGGCGAGTTTCGCCAGCCGCTCCTGCAATTTCTCCTTGTCATAGTCCGACGTCGTCTCTTCGATCTGCGCCTTGAGTTGGGCGATGCGGCCGTCGATATCTTCCCTTTTGCCGGCGCCGTCGATGATCGTCGTGGTGTCTTTCTCGATGCGAACGCGCTTGGCGCGGCCAAGCATCTCCAGCGTGACGTTGTCGAGCTTGATCCCGAGGTCTTCGGAAACCGCCGTGCCGGCGCTGACGATGGCGATATCCTCAAGCATCGCCTTGCGACGGTCGCCGAAGCCGGGCGCCTTGACCGCCGCGACCTTGAGCCCGCCACGCAGCTTGTTGACGACCAGCGTCGCCAGCGCTTCGCCGTCGATGTCCTCGGCGATGATCAGCAGCGGCTTGCCGGACTGCACGACAGCCTCCAGAATGGGCAGCATGAGCTGAAGCGACGACAGCTTCTTCTCGTGAATGAGAATGTAGGGATCTTCCAGCTCGACAATCATCTTTTCCGCATTGGTGATGAAATACGGCGAGAGATAGCCGCGGTCGAACTGCATGCCCTCGACCACGTCAAGCTCGGTGTCGGCGGTCTTGGCTTCCTCGACCGTGATCACGCCTTCGTTGCCGACTTTCTTCATCGCGCTGGCGATCATGTCGCCAATCGACTTGTCGCCGTTGGCGGCGACCGTGCCGATCTGCGCGATTTCGTCCGACGTCTGCACCTTTCGGGCGCGCGTCTCCAGATCTTTGACCACCGCCGCGACGGCGATGTCGACCCCGCGCTTCAGGTCCATCGGGTTGAGGCCCGCGGCGACGAGCTTCAGGCCTTCGCGCATGATCGAAGCGGCCAGCACCGTCGCCGTCGTCGTGCCGTCGCCGGCGAGATCGTTGGTCTTCGAGGCGACCTCGCGCACCATCTGGGCGCCCATGTTCTCGAACTTGTCGAGCAGTTCGATCTCCTTGGCGACGGTGACGCCGTCCTTGGTGATGCGCGGCGCGCCGTAGGACTTGTCGATCACGACATTGCGGCCCTTGGGGCCGAGCGTCACCTTGACGGCGTTATTGAGGATTTCGACTCCGCGCAGCAGATGCGCGCGCGCGTCGATCGAGAAGCGTAGCTCTTTGGCGGACATGATTTCGTTTCCTAATTTCGAGGGAAAGCGCTGGCGGCGATCAGGCGGCCTTCTTGGCTGCGGCCTCGCGCTCGATCACGCCCATGATGTCGGATTCTTTGATGATCAAAAGCAGCTCGTCGTCGATCTTGACTTCCGATCCCGACCACTTGCCGAACAGCACCCGGTCGCCGGCGTTGACCCCAAGCGGGACAAGACGCCCCTTCTCGTCGCGCGCGCCGGGGCCGACGGCGATAACTTCGCCCTCTTGCGGCTTCTCCTTGGCGTTGTCGGGAATGATGATCCCGCCCTTGGTTCTTCCCTCTTCCTCAACGCGTCGAATGACCACGCGGTCGTGCAGGGGACGAAATTTCATGTAGTCCGTTTCCGGTCGATGCGCGGGCCGCGTTCAGGGCAAAGGCCCCGGCTCCCGGCCGCAGTTCAACACTCTAGATATATGGGACGAATTGGCACTCCTTGCAAGGGAGTGCCAATTCGCTTTGGACCGCAGATGCGCCCGGCCTTCCATTCCGGCGAGGGTCATGGATTTCGACGCAGAAACGCGCCCCGAATCTATGCGCCCCCCGGCGAAGGCTTTTCACGAACGCGTGAAGTCCGGTCGGCGGCAGGCGCGACCATATGACCGAACGGTGCGGCTCGCCGCAGGCGCAGCGGCGATCGCGACGAAACCCTTGGGCAAAAAACCGAGACGGGCGGAAACCAGCCGCGCCGCCGGCCTCACCAATGCACGAGCGGGCGCGACCGGTCGGCGACCCGCACGACCGCCCGCCCGCCGCAAATCCGCGCGACCCCCTCGACCAGTCGCGCCGCCGCCGCCTCGACGTCGCCCGAGCCGTTCGACTGCGCGGTCAGCACGACGCGGCGTGTCGCGCCGGTCACCGCCGAGCGCGCGTCCTGGCGCCAATTCCAGCGCCGGCACAGCACCTTGGCGGCGTCGGCGTAGACGACTTCGCCGTCCTTGGGCGGATCGTTCGGGTCCTCGCCTTGCGCCGCGCCCATATCGACAAAACTGTCGCTCGCGCGAGCGAAGCGGAAGGCCAGATCGCCTTCCACCCGGTCGAGATCGTCGCAGCCCAGGCACAGGACTTCGTCGAGCGAGACCATGTTGTAGAAGTCGACCAGGGCATTCACGCGCGGCAGCTCACCGCCCGCCAGCGTGCGTTTCAGCAGCCGCTCGACCGAGGAGCGGTAGCTCGTCTTCTTGATCCCGAAGCCGCGATAGGCCGTGCGCCACGCCGCGACGCCGGGAATCGCCGACAATTCGACGCCTGCCCAACGCGTACGGGCGCGCGCCTCGGCCTCGGCGATTTCGCCGTCGAGCGCGGCGTCGCGGGCGCCGATCGCCAGCCCCTCGGCGACGACCGCCGCGACGCGGAAATCGGGGAAGCGCCCGGTCAGCTCGGCGATGGAAAGGCCCGGCATCAGCCCCGGCCGTAAAGCGCCGCCAGGGCCGCCTTGTCCGCCCGCGAGACGCCGCGCTCGGTGATCAGGCCGGTCACCAGCTCCGCCGGGGTCACGTCGAAGGCGGGATTGGCGGCGCGGGTTCCCGGCGGCGCGATCTCGAACTCGCCGACGCGCCCGTCCGACCCCCGGCCCCACATGTGCGTGACCTCGCGCGCCGAGCGCTCCTCGATCTCGATCTCGCGGCCGTCGTCCATCCGCCAGTCGATGGTGGTGCCGGGCATGGCGACGTAGAACGGCACGCCGTTATGCTTGGCCGCCAGCGCCTTCAGGTAGGTGCCGATCTTGTTGGCGGCGTCGCCGCGCGCCGTCACCCTGTCGGCGCCGACGATGCACAGATCGACCTTGCCGTGCTGCATCAGGTGGCCGCCGGCGTTGTCGGCGATCAGGGTGAACGGCACGCCGTGGTGGCCGAGTTCGTAGGCCGTCAGCGAGGCGCCCTGGTTGCGCGGCCGCGTCTCGTCGACATAGACGTGCACGGGGATTCCGCGGTCGTGGGCGAGATAGATCGGCGCCGTCGCGGTGCCCCAGTCGACGGTGGCGAGCCAGCCGGCGTTGCAGTGGGTCAGCACGTTGACCGGGCGGCCGTGGCGCTCGTGCGCGGCCTTGATCAGCGCAAAGCCGGCCTCGCCGATCGCCCGATTGAGCTGGACGTCCTCTTCCGCGATCTCGTCGGCGCGGCGGAACGCCGCCTCGGCCCGCGCCGCCGCGGGCAGCGGAGCGACCACGGCGCGCACGTCTTCCAGCGCGTTGCGAAGGTTCACGGCGGTCGGGCGGCTCGCCAGCAGCGTGGCGTAGGCGGCCTCCAGCGCGGCGTCGTCGGCGCCTTGCGCGAGCGCGATGGCGAAGCCATAAGCCGCGGTGGCGCCGATCAGCGGCGCGCCGCGCACCACCATGGTCTTGATCGCCTCCACGGCGGTCCCGAGCGTGTCGATGCGACGAAACGTCAGCTCGTGCGGCAGGCGAGTCTGGTCAATGACCTCGACCTCGGCCGGGCCAGCGCGCCAAATCGTGCGATAGGCCTTGCCGTCGATTTTCATACCGTCTTCCCCCGTATAATCTTCGAGCCAGCCGGTTCTAAGAGGTTTTGCCGCCGGTCACAATGATGATACGAGGCACGGATCGAATGGGGGCAGGCAGGGCGCGACATGGGGAACGTTATGGATATGGTCACTCCGTCGCCCGAAGGCGCCGCGGCAGACGAAGTGCGGGCCTACACCGCCGAGGAGCTGAAAGCGGCGGTGCTCGCCAAGCTCAAGTTCACGGTCGGAAAGGACCCCGTGGCGGCGAGCCAGCGCGACTGGTTCCTGTCGGTGGCGGCGGCGACGCGCGACGTCATCGTCGACCGCTGGATCGCCACCACCAACAAGACGTACCAGAACGGCAACAAGCGCGTCTATTACCTGAGCCTCGAGTTCCTGATCGGACGCATGCTGTTCGACGCGATGACCAATCTGGGCATCGTCGAGCCGATGGCCGGCGCGATGGCGCAACTCGGCGTCGATTTCGCCTCGCTGCGCCGCATCGAATCGGACGCCGCGCTCGGCAACGGCGGCCTCGGGCGGCTCGCCGCCTGCTTCATGGATTCGATGGCGACGCTCGCCGTCGCCGCGCACGGCTACGGCATCCGCTACGACAACGGCCTGTTCCGGCAGATCATCCGCAACGGCTGGCAGCAGGAGGCGCCGGAGGACTGGCTCTCGCACGGCAACCCCTGGGAGTTCGAGCGGCCGGAGGTCAATTACGCCATCGGCTTCGGCGGCTGGGTCGAATCGATCCAGGGCGTCGGCGACACCGCGCGGCATGTCTGGCATCCCGGCGAGCGCGTCGAGGCGATCGGCTTCGACACGCCGATCGTCGGCTGGAAGGGCCGCCACGTCAACACGCTGCGGCTGTGGTCGGCGCGCGCGCCCGACCCGCTGAAGCTCGACGCCTTCAACGCCGGCGACTATCTCGGCGCGCTCGCCGACAATGTGCGCGCGGAAGCGATCTCCAAGGTGCTCTATCCCTCGGACGCCACCCCGGCGGGGCAGGAGCTGCGGCTGCGGCAGGAATATTTCTTCGCTTCCGCCTCGCTGCTCGACCTGGTGCGCCGCCATGTGCGCAAATACAAGGACATCCGCTCGCTCGGCGACCGCGTCGCAGTGCAGCTCAACGACACGCACCCCGCCATCGCCGTGCCGGAGCTGATGCGCATCCTCGTCGACCTCAACGGGCTCGCCTGGGAGGAGGCGTGGGAGATCACCCGTTCGGTGTTCTCCTACACCAACCATACGTTGCTGCCGGAGGCGCTGGAGAGCTGGCCGGTCGGGCTGATGGAGCGGCTGCTGCCGCGCCACATGCAGATCATCTATCTTATCAACGCCATGCATATCGACAATGCGCGCAAGGCGGCGATGGTCGACTTCGGCTTCCTGGCCTCGATCTCGCTGATCGACGAGCACGGCGGGCGGCGCGTGCGCATGGGCGCGCTCGCCTATGTCGGCAGCCACAAGATCAACGGCGTCTCGGCGCTGCACACCGAACTGATGAAGCAGACGGTGTTCCGCGACCTCAACGTGCTCTACCCCAACCGCATCGTCAACAAGACCAACGGCATCACCTTCCGCCGCTGGCTGATGGAGTGCAACCCCAGGCTGACCGGCGTCATCCGCGCGGCGGTCGGCGAAAAGGCGTTGCACGACCCCGAGGCGCTGAGAGAGCTCGGCAAGTTCGCCGACGATTCCTCGATGCAAGAGCATATCGCGCTGGCGCGGCGGGCCAACAAGATCGCGCTCGGCCAGCTCGCCGCCGAGCAGCTCAACCAGCGGCTCGACCCCGATGCGATGTTCGACGTGCAGATCAAGCGCATCCACGAATACAAGCGCCAGCTGCTCAACATCCTGGAGACGATCGCGCGCTACAACGAAATCCGGGCCAACCCGACCATAGACTTCGCGCCGCGCGTCAAGATTTTCGCTGGCAAGGCTGCGGCGAGCTACACGCAGGCCAAGCTCATCATCAAGCTCGCCATCGACGTGGCGCGGGCGGTCAACGCCGACCCGACGGTGCGCGGGCTGCTCAAGGTGGTGTTCCTGCCGAACTACAATGTGAGCCTCGCCGAGACCATCATCCCGGCGGTGGACCTCTCCGAGCAGATTTCGACCGCCGGGATGGAGGCTTCGGGAACCGGCAACATGAAGATGGCGTTGAATGGGGCGTTGACGGTCGGCACGCTCGACGGCGCCAATGTCGAATTGAAGGACCTGGTGGGGGATGAGAACATCTTCATCTTCGGACTGACGGCGCACGAGGTCGACGCGGCGCGCAGCAAGGGGATCGACGCCTCGCGCTATATCGACGCTTCGCCGGTGCTGCGCGACGTGCTCGACATGGTCGGCTCGGGCGTGTTCTCGGCGGATGACCGCGGCCGCTACCACGGGCTGGTCGAGACGCTGCGCCACCACGATTATTTCATGGTCTGCGCCGACTTCGACGCCTATTGGACGACGCAGCAGAAGATCGACGCCGCCTGGCGCAACCGCAAGGCCTGGCTGCGATCCTCCATCATCAATACGGCCAACACCGGGTGGTTCTCGTCGGATCGCACGATAGCGGAATACGCCGACGACATCTGGAAAGCGCCTTACACGCGCTTCGTCTGAGTAGGAGGGGAATGTGAGCGAATCCTGGCGCGCGGACGAAGCCGACATTGACGCCCTGGCGGCGGCGCGCCACCGCGATCCGTTCTCGTTCATGGGGCCGCATCTGACGCCGCAGGGCTGGGCGATTCGCGCCTTCGCGCCCGACGCGGTCTCGGTCCGGGCGGTCACTCGCGAGGGAAAGCCGCTGGCCCAGCTCGAACGGCGCAAGGACGACTTCTTCGAGGGGCTGTGCCCGAAGGGGACGGACCGGCCATACTACCGGCTCGAGGTCGAGCGCACCAGCGGCGTCTCTTCTTACGAGGACGCCTATTCCTTCGGGCCGGCGCTGGGACAGATGGACGACCATCTGATGCAGGAGGGCACGCATCGCGAGCTGTACAAGCGGCTCGGCGCGCAGGTGACGACGCACGAGGGCGCGGGCGGCGTCCTGTTTGCGCTGTGGGCGCCGAACGCCAGCCGCGTCTCCGTCGTCGGCGATTTCAACCAGTGGGACGGCCGGCGCTGCCAGATGCGCAAGCGCTACGACTCGGGGCTGTGGGAGATCTTCATTCCCCATATCGGCGCGGGAACAGTCTACAAATACGAGGTCGTCTCGGCGGCCGGCGAGTTGCAGCCGCTGAAGGCCGACCCGTTCGGCTTCGAGGCGGAATTGCGGCCCTCGACCGCCTCCATCGTCGCCTACACCAACGACTACGCCTGGAGCGACGACGCCTACATGAAGACGCGCGCCGAAGGCGAATGGCGGCGCAAGCCGATGTCGATCTACGAATGCCATCTCGGCTCGTGGCGGCATGGCGAGAACGGCCGCTGGCTCACCTACGAGGAACTCGCCGACGCGCTAATCCCCTATGTCCGCGACCTCGGCTACACCCATATCGAGCTGTTGCCGGTCACCGAGCATCCGCTCGACATCTCCTGGGGCTACCAGCCGATCGGGCTGTTCGCGCCGACCAAGCGGTTCGGCTCGCCGGAGGCGTTCGCGCATTTCGTCGACAAGGCGCATGAGGCGGGGATCGGCGTGATTCTCGACTGGGTGCCGGCGCATTTCCCGATCGACGCGCATGGGCTCGCCTGGTTCGACGGCTCCGCGCTGTACGAGCACGCCGACCCGCGCAAAGGCTTCCATCCCGACTGGAATACGGCGGTCTACGACTTCGGCCGCCGCGAGGTCGCCAATTTCCTGCTCGCCAGCGCGCTGTACTGGGTCGACCGCTACCACATCGACGCGCTGCGCGTCGACGCCGTGGCCTCGATGCTCTACCTCGATTATTCGCGCAAGCCCGGCGAATGGGTGCCCAACGAACAGGGCGGCAACGAGAATTACGACGCCATCAGGTTTCTTCAGCGCACCAACGAGGCGGTCTACGGCCAGTTCCCCGGCGCGTTCATGGCCGCGGAGGAATCGACTGCGTTCCCCGGCGTCAGCAAGCCGACGAATACCGGCGGGCTCGGCTTCGGCTTCAAGTGGAACATGGGCTGGATGCACGACACGCTCGAATACATGACCAAAGACCCGGTGTACCGGCGCTGGGCGCACAATCAGCTCACCTTCAGCATGCATTACGCCTACAGCGAGAACTTCATCCTGCCGATCAGCCACGACGAGGTTGTCTACGGCAAGCGCTCCGTCGTCTCGAAGATGCCCGGCGACGAATGGCAGCGATTCGCGACTACCCGCGCCTACTACGGCTTCATGTGGGCGCATCCGGGAAAGAAGCTGTTGTTCATGGGCCAGGAGTTTGGCCAAACCTCGGAATGGGACGTCAACTCGGACCTGCCGTGGTGGCTGCTGCAACACGCCCCGCACCAGGGCCTGCAAAAGCTGGTTCGCGACCTCAACGCGTTCTACCGCTCGCGTCCCGCCTTCTATGTGCGCGACTGCGAGCCGGAGGGCTTCCGCTGGATCGTCGTCAACGACGAGGACCAGTCGGTCGTCGCCTTCCTGCGCTTCGGCGCCGAGGGCGATCCGCCGATCGCGGTGGTGTGCAATTTCACGCCGGTGATCCGGCGCGACTATCGCATCGGCCTGCCGGCGATCGGATTCTGGGCCGAGGCGATCAACACCGACGCGCAGGATTATTGGGGCTCGGGCGTCGGCAATCTCGGCGGCGTCCGGGCCGACCGGCACTCGTTGCACGGGCTGCCGGCTTCGGCGTCGCTGACCTTGCCGCCGCTGGGAACGCTTTACCTGGAGTGGCGGGGGGACGCGGCATGAGGGCGCAGCGCGAAAACCGGCTTCATTTCGCGCCTGAGTCGGCGCAAGATCGACTCTGGGCCGTTTGGGAGGAGTGAAGAAGTATGGCAGTGAAGGATGCAGCGCCGGCGGCCCCATTTTCGCGCCACGCCATGGCCTATGTGCTGGCGGGCGGCCGCGGGAGCCGGCTGATGGAACTGACCGACCGGCGCGCCAAGCCGGCCGTGTATTTCGGCGGCAAGTCGCGCATCATCGACTTCGCGTTGTCGAACGCGCTCAATTCCGGCATACGCCGCATCGCGGTGGCGACCCAGTACAAGGCGCACAGCCTGATCCGCCACCTGCAGCGCGGTTGGAACTTCTTCCGGCCCGAGCGGAACGAGAGTTTCGACGTCCTGCCGGCCTCGCAGCGCGTCTCCGAGACCATGTGGTATCTCGGCACCGCCGACGCCGTCTATCAGAACATCGACATTATCGAGAGCTACGCGCCGCAGTACATGGTCATCCTCGCCGGCGACCATGTCTATAAGATGGACTACGAGAAGATGCTGCAACAGCACGTCGAGTCCGGCGCCGACGTGACGGTGGGTTGCCTGGAGGCTTCGCTGGAGGAGGCCAAGGGCTTCGGCGTCATGCATGTCGACGAGCACGACCGAATCATCGAATTCCTGGAGAAGCCGAAGGACCCGCCGGCGATGCCGGGCCGCACCGACGTCGCGCTGTGCAGCATGGGCATCTATGTGTTCGACACAAAGTTCCTGATCGAGGAACTGCACCGCGACGCCGCCGACCCCAATTCCAGCCACGATTTCGGCAAGGATCTGATCCCCTATCTCGTCACCAACGGCAAGGCGGTGGCGCATCATTTCACCCGCTCCTGCGTGCGCTCGCGCGAGGAATCGAGCACCTACTGGCGCGACGTCGGGACGGTCGACGCCTATTGGCAGGCCAACATCGACCTCAACGACATCGTGCCCGACCTCGATCTCTACGATCGCGAATGGCCGATCTGGACCTATGGCGAGATCACCCCGCCCGGCAAGTTCGTGCACGACATCGATGGCCGCCGCGGCACGGCGGTGTCGTCGCTGATCTCGGGCGGCTGCATCGTCTCCGGCGCGTCGATTTCGCGCTCGCTGATGTTCACCGGCTGCCGCATCCACTCCTATTCCTACATCCATGAGGCGGTGATCATGCCTTATGTGCGGATTGGACGCGGCTGCCGGCTCAACAAGGTCGTCATCGACGCCGAGGTGACCATCCCCGACGGGTTGGTGGTCGGCGAGGCGCCGGAGGTCGACGCGCGCCGCTTCCGCCGCTCGGAGGGAGGCGTCACGCTGATCACCCAGCCGATGATCGACAAGCTCGAACTTTGATGCTGCGCGTCCTCTCGATCGCGTCGGAGGCGTTCCCGCTCATCAAGACCGGCGGGCTCGCCGACGTCGCGGGCGCGCTGCCGCTGAGCCTGCCGCGCGAAGGCGTCGAGATGCGGACGCTGCTGCCGGGCTACCCGGCGGTGATGGCCAAGCTCGGCGCCGCCGAGCCGGTCCACGCCTATCCGGCGCTGATGGGCGGGCCGGCGCGGGTGCTCGCCGCGCGGGCCGCCGGGCTCGACCTGTTCGTGCTCGACGCGCCGCATCTCTACGACCGGCCGGGGAGCATCTATCTCGGGCCGGACGGGCGCGACTGGCCGGACAATGCGTTGCGCTTCGCAGCCCTCGCCCGCGCCGGGGCCGATCTCGCCGCGGGCGAGGTTGCCTCCTACGTGGCCGATGTGGTCCACGCGCACGACTGGCAGGCGGCGCTCGCGCCGGTCTATCTGCATTATGACGGCGGCGCCCGGCCCGGAACGGTGCTGACCATCCACAACATGGCCTTCCAGGGCCATTTCTACGGCTTGTCGCTCGCTGCGCTCGGTCTTCCCGCCGATAGCATGAACGTCAACGGCGTCGAATATTTCGGCGGCGTCGGGTTCCTCAAGAGCGGCATCCTGTTCGCCGACAAGATCACCACGGTGTCGCCGACCTACGCGCGCGAGATCCTGACGCCGGAGTTCGGCATGGCGCTCGATGGACTGCTGCGCACCCGCGCGGCCGACGTCTCCGGCATCGCCAACGGCATCGACGACGAGATCTGGAACCCGGAGACCGACGCGACCCTGCCGCAGGCCTTCAGCGCGCTGAAGCTCGAGGACCGCGCCGCCAACAAGACCGCGCTGCTCGCAAGGTTCAGCCTCGCAGCGCAGGAGCAGGGGCCGCTGTTCGGCGTCGTGTCGCGGCTGACGGGGCAGAAGGGGCTCGACCTGCTGCTCGCCTGTCTGCCGGGCCTGGTCGAGCGCGGCGGCCAGCTTGCGCTGCTCGGGACCGGCGAGCCGCGTCTGGAGCAGGGGTTCCGCGAGATGGCGGCGGCCTATCCCGCGGCCGTCGGCTGCGTCATCGGCTACGACGAGACGATGGCGCATCTGATCCAGGCGGGCGTCGATTTCCTCGTCGTGCCGTCGCGCTTCGAGCCCTGCGGCCTGACCCAGCTTTGCGCCCTGCGCTATGGCGCCGCGCCGCTGGTGGCGCGCGTCGGCGGCCTCGCCGACACCGTGATCGACGCCAACGAGGCGGCGCTGGCGGCCGGCGTCGCGACCGGCGTGCAGTTCTTTCCGCCCGACATCGGCGCGCTCGATTACGCGATCTCGCGCGCGTTCGACCTGCACCGCGATCCCGTGGTAATGCGGCGGCTGCGGCTCAACGGTATGCGCGCCGACGTCTCCTGGCGCACGCCCGCGCACCGCTACGCCGCGCTCTACGCCAAGCTCAAGGACACGTGATGACCGACCCCGCCGCCGACCCCAGCCATGTGATCCGGCTGGAGGGCGGCGAGGTCGCCGTCTACGCTCCGCATGCGTCCGCCGTCCATGTCTGCCTGTTCGACGAGCACGGCGAGCGCGAGACGCTGCGCTTCAACCTGACAGCGGCCGGCGACGGCTATCATCGCGGCTTCGCGCCGGGCCTGGTCGAAGGCGCGCGCTACGGGCTGCGCGTCGAAGGGCCGTTCGACCCGGCGCAAGGGCATCGGTTCGACGCCGCCAAGCTGCTGGTCGACCCGCTGGCGGCCGAGCTCGACCGCCCGTTCACGCTACACCCCTCGATGTTCGAGCGCGGCGCCGACACCGCCGCCGCGATGCCGAAATGCGTGGTGCGTTCGAGCCCCGGCGGCGAGGTAGGACGCGCCCGCGTCGCCTGGGTGGATACGGTGGTCTACGAGGTGAACCTGCGCGGCTTTTCGCGGCTGCGCGCCGACATCCCGGAAAGCTCGCGCGCGCGCTTCGCGGCGCTCGCCGAGGCGCCGCTGCTCAAGCACATCAAGTCGCTCGGGGTGACGACGGTCGAGATCATGCCGGCCGACGCCTTCATCGACGAGCGCCACCTTCCGCCGCTCGGCCTCTCCAACGCCTGGGGCTACAATCCCGTGTTCTGGGGCGCGCCCGACCCCCGCCTCGCCCCCGGCGGCTGGCGCGAGGTGCGGCGCGCGACCGACGCGCTGCATGCGTCCGGGCTCGAGGTCGTGCTCGACGTCGTGCTCAACCACAACGGCGAGAGCGACGAGCACGGGCCGACGCTCTCGTTCCGCGGGCTCGACAATTCCGCCTATTTCCGCCTCCTGCCCGACGATCCCTCGCGCTACGTCAACGATATGGGCACCGGCAATTGCGTTGCGCTCGACCGGCCGCATGTGGTCGGGCTCGCCGTCGCCGCCTTGCGCCGCTGGATGGAGTGGGGCGGTATCGACGGCTTCCGATTCGACCTCGCGCCCGCGCTCGGCCGCCGCGCCACCGGCTTCGACGCCCATGCGCCGATGTTCGCGGCGTTTGCGCGAGACCCGGTGCTTTCGCAGGCGAAGATGATCGCCGAGCCCTGGGACATCGGCCCCGGCGGCTACCGGCTCGGCGCCTTCCCCGAAAGCTGGGGCGAGTGGAACGACCATTTCCGCGACAGCGCGCGCCGCTTCTGGCGCGGCGACGCGAGCTTTCGCGGCGAACTGGCGACGCGGCTGGCGGGCTCGCACGATATTTTCGGCGCCGCCCCAGGCTCGACCAAGAGCGTCAACTTCATCGTCTGCCACGACGGCTTCACCCTCGCCGACGTCGTCTCCTACGCGCACAAGCACAACGAGGCCAACGGCGAAGACAATCGCGACGGGACCAACGAGAACTATTCCTGGAATCGCGGCGTCGAGGGTCCGACCGACGATCCCGCCATCCTCGCTCTGCGCGCCCGCGATCAGCGCAACCTGCTGGCGACGCTGTTCGTCGCGCGCGGCGTGCCGATGCTGCCGGCAGGCGCCGAGCTTGGCCACAGCCAGAACGGAAACAACAACGCCTACGCCCAGGACAACGCCATCTCCTGGCTCGACTGGTCGCGCGCCGACGCCGCCCTGTCGGCCTTCGTCGGCCGGCTCGCCGAACTGCGCGCCGCGCATCCCGCGTTGAAGGCCGTGGCGTGGCTGACCGGCGCAGGCGCGCCGCCCGACGTCGAATGGCGCGATGCGGAACAGCCGCTGCATGACGGCGCGCATTGGGAATCGCCCTCGGGCGACGTGCTCGTCGCCGTGCTGACGGCGAAGGCGCAGGGCGGGCTCGACGGCTTCGACCGCG
>Ga0181528_10000688_pt1 | contig 22698 bp, 17 predicted proteins | sample PEATcosm2014_Bin_47_FD_119742 | JGI IMG/M metagenome (GOLD analysis project Ga0181528, IMG submission 119742) | Peatland microbial communities from MTU Mesocosm Facility, Houghton, MI, USA - PEATcosm2014_Bin10_10_metaG | ecosystem: Environmental > Terrestrial > Soil > Wetlands > Peat | place...
GAACATAACGTCCCCGTGGGTCCCACGGGGCGCCGCGGTCGCGGAGTGCCCGATGTGGCAGGTCCGGCGGATCCGCACCAGGGCTGTGAGATTCTTGCCGGCGGCAGGCGTTGCTCCTCGGCCGGAACCAGCGCCGTGGCTCCCCTGTGGGCGGCCCTGATTGCCTGCCTCGGCAATCACCTCGGCCGCCCTTGCGGATACCTGACGCCGCTGTTCTATCGCCACTCCGCCCAGGGCACGGACGCCCTCCGCGAGATTACCCGGGGCAATAATGGATTTTACGAGGCCACGGCCGGATGGAATGCCTGCACCGGTTTGGGCTCTCCCGTGGTGCAACGACTCCTGGCGGCATTGCGCGAGCAGGATTCGCAATAGTGCGCTTTAGCCCGTGAGGTCAGGGCGCGGCTAGTTGGTGGTCGCTTTCGTCTTGGGGGCGTCGAGCGCGTCCCGCAACCGGCGCGCAAGAACGCTGAGACTGAATGGCTTCTGCAAGAAGTGATCGCTGCGTTCGCGCTGGTCCTGTTCCAGAATGGTGTCACCCGTATATCCAGACATGTGAATGACCTTGAGAGCGGGCCGCACCTTTAGCAGTGCCTGCGTGAGCTCGGCGCCGTTCATCTTCGGCATCACCATGTCCGTAATCAGCAGATCAATGTGCGGCTGTTGTTCGGCGATCGCCAGGGCATTCGGGCCGGAGTTGGCGAGCAGAACGGTATATCCAAGACTGCGCAGGTATGCACCCATGGCATCCCGCAGTGCATCCTCATCCTCTACCACCAGCAGCGTCTCGGTGCCGCGCGGGCGGGATTCGGCGCTGGGAGCGACCACCGTCTGGGTAAGGTTCGTCAGCGCGGGCAACACAACGGTGAACTCCGCACCATGTTCGGGTTCACTCTTTACCCACACGTCTCCGCCGCTTTGTTTCACGATGCCGTACACCGTGGAAAGCCCCAGCCCCGTACCCTTACCCACTCCCTTCGTGGTGTAGAACGGTTCGAAGATCTGTTCATGCAGTTCCTTGGGGATGCCCATCCCCGTGTCGGCAACGGAAAACTGGACATAATCTCCCGGCGGGATGAAGTAATGTCCGCCCAGTTTGCCGCTTCCCACGCTGAGGTTGCCGGTGCGGATCGTCAGGATTCCCCCCTTGGGCATGGCGTCGCGAGCATTCACGCAGAGGTTCATGAGTATCTGTACGATCTGGTCCGGGTCGGCCTCGATGGCCCACAGCGGCGTACCTGGATGGACCCGCACTTCGATGTCCTCGCCGATTAGCCGCTCCAGCATCTTCGACGCCTCCTGGATGACGGAGTTCAGGTCGAGCAAAACTGGAGAAGCCAGTTGTTTCCGGCTGAAGGCCAGCATCCGCCCCGTCAGTCCGGCCGCGCGCTCCGCGGCCTTGATGATCTCCCGGGTGTTGGCCTGCAGCGGATCGTTCGGGGGAAGGCCATCCTCCAGCATCTCCGTATAGCTTTGGATGACCATCAGCAGATTATTGAAGTCGTGCGCGACGCCGCCGGCCAGCCTGCCCACGGCCTCCATTTTCTGCGCCTGCCGGAGTTGTTGCTCAAGCGTCCAGCGTTCGGTGATGTCTTCGGCAATCATCTCCAGGTTTTCCACCGCGCCCTGCTCGTTGCGCACCACGCGGCCGCTCAGGCGCACCGTAAAGGGATCGCCGCCCTTGCGCTTCCACAGGACTTGAATATTCTTGATCTGGTCCTGGTGGCGGTACTCCTCCATGAGCTCGGCTAACTCGTCGGGGTTGGCGTAAACATCCTGTGAGAGCCGCAGCGCCAGGACTTCTTCCGTGGAAGCGTAGCCGAGCATGGAGACCAGCGCGGGGTTGACCTCTAGAAATCGGTCTTCCATACCCGAGCGGTAGATTCCGTAGACGGCATTCTCCACTTGCCTGCGGTAACGGACCTCCGACTGCCGCAAGGCCTCGGCGCTGCTTTTGCGCTCAATGGCTGTGGCAATATTCTGTGAAACAAAGGTCAGGATGCTCTGGTGTTTCTCGTTGAACCTCACGTTCTGGGTGTAGCTTTGCACCACCAGCGCCCCGAAGGTTGTTGCACCCGACTTGAGCGGAACACCCAGCCAGTCCACGGAAGGCGCTCCGATTCCTTCCACCTGGCCGCCCTCTACCAGGGCATCGAAGACCTCGGGAGAGGCCAGCAATGGTTCGCCGGTGTGCAGCACATATTCCGTCAGCCCCTTGCCCATCTTCTTGCGCAGGGGAGTAACGTCTTCTTCGTCCACGAAGTAAGGGAAGCTCACGCTGTCGGTTGCCTTGTCATACAAGGCAATATAGAAATTGTTGGCGGGCATCAGTCCGCCGACAATGTTGTGCAGCGAAGCAAAGAACTGGGGAAGGTCCACCGCGGCCGCGGCCTGCTCGGAGATGCGATAGAGCGCCGACTGAAGCTGCTCGGCACGCCTCCTCTCCGTGATGTCTTCGGCCGAGGCCAGGATGGCAGCCTTGCCTCCGAACTCAATCGTGGTCGCCAGCACTCCCAGCCAGCGCTCCTCGCCGCTCTTTGTCACAATCGGGAACTCGTACTTGCGGGCAGCCGATTCGCCGCGCAGGCGCAGTTGCGCCCTCTCCTGCATAAGTACGCGATAATCTTCCCGCAGCAGCATCCAGGGGTCGCCGCTCAACAGTTCTTCGCGGGTGTAGCCGCTGACCTTTTCCGTTGCGGGGTTCGCGTAGTTCAGCCGGGTTCCATCCGACACCAGGATCAGCGTGGGAGAGGTCTCTGCCACGGCGCGGAACTTCTTTTCGCTCTCCTGCAGCGCGGCGTCGCTGCGCTTCGCCAGTATCGCTGCGGCAATCTGCTGCGAGACGATCAGCAGAATCTCTTTCTCCGCCTCGCCATACTGGACGATCGGTTCATAACTCTGCAGCACCAGCGCGCCAATGGTCTCGTCGCCTTTCTTCAGGGGCACGCCCATCCAGTCCAGCGAGGCGCTGCCCCGGCGTTTCAACTCACCCTGCTGCACCAACTCGTCCAGCTTGTCCGGAGTGGCAATTAGCGGCTCCCCGGTATGGATCACGTACTCGGTCAGGCCCCTGCCAAACTTGCGCGGCGGAGAAGGCGGGTCCTTCTCATCCACGTAGTAAGGGAAATGGATCATGTCGGTGGCAGGATCATATAGCGCGATGTACAGGTTCTTGGCGTAGATCAGTTCGCCGACAATGCCATGAATGGACGCGTAAACCTTCTGCAGATCTTCCGGTGAACGAGCCAGTTCGACAATGCGATACAAGGCCGACTGCAACCTCTCGGCCCGCCGCTTCTCAGTGATGTCTCGGATGATTGTCTGGGTTCCCACCACCGCGCCGTCATTCACAATTGCGGTGACGATGGTTTGCAGCCACAGGCGGCTCCCGTCCTTCCGCATTCCTTCATAGGAGAATTCCAGCGGGGCGTCCATGCCATGAAGCCGCCGGTTGAAATGCTCCTTCAACCCTTCGCGCCACTCGGGAGCGGTATAGCTCTCCAGTTGAAAACCGGCAAGGTCTTCGCGGCCCACTCCGAAGAGCTCCAGAAAACGGTCGTTGGCGTAAACCAAATGGCCCGTCTGATCGTTCACCAGCAGGGCGTCAATGATGTGGTCCACCACCCGGCGATAGCGCTGTTCCGACTCCTGCAGAGCTTCCAGCGCACGTCGCGTCTGCCATACCTGAGCGGAGAGCGCCCGGTTGGCTTCACTCAATTCCGCGGTGCGCGCCTCCACCTTCCGTTCCAGTCCATCGTGAGCCCTTCGTAATTCCACTTCCATCTGCCGGCGGCCGGTAAGGTCGCGAATGCAGCCAACGACGAACTTCTCTCCCCGTGCTCCTACGAACAAGGACTTTCGCGTGTTGATGGCGTGGGTGATTCCCGAGGAGTCTGTAAATTCCTCGTCGCTGAGATTTTCTTCGCCAGTCTCCAAGACCTGCCGGTCCTTATCCCAGAAGACCTCGGCCTCCTTCGCCGAAAAATAATCCGGATCGGACTTGCCAATCAATTCCTCGCGGGGATGACCCAGGAAGCGGCAGAAGGCATCGTTGAGGAATACCCATCGGTGCTGCTCGTCTTTCACGAATACAGGGTCGAGGATCGCGTTGATCACTCCATGGAGAGAAGCCTGGGAGCGGCGCACGTCTTCTTCCAGAGGGCTGGCTTCGCCGGCCTTGTGCAGAATCATCACCGAGGCTGTCATCGCGCCGGAGTCGTCGAGAATGGGAAGAGCCACCACGGTGACGCGCACCCGCGAGCCGTCTCCGCATAGGGCTGAGGCCTCACCCCGCCAGGCCCCGCCATGTCCAGACTTCAGGAGAGGATCCAGCGCGTCATTTGATGCATCATCCGAGACATGGTTCGGCACATCGGGAGGAGAGAAGATACGTTCGGCCTTTTTCCCCAGCATCTTATCTGCCGGGTAGCCCAGCAGCATTTCGGCGGCCGCATTCCAGACCAGAATCCTGCCGTCAGGGTCTCTGCCGATGATCGCATCGGAGGAGTCCCTGGCGAGCGCCGCCAGCAGTGCCACTGATCCGATATGATCTCCCCGTGAGGGGTCAGTTTTGTCCCGTGGCGCCATATGCCTCTCGACAGCCCGTGGTCACCGTTCTCCAACAAGGCGCAGTTAAGGATGTGATTGCGTTTCAGAACACCATGCGCCGTGGTTTTGGGCTAACGTCGTGCCAATACTACTCCAGAAGTGGTTGGTATTTGAGTGAGTTTCCCCGAAAAGTTCTGCTTCGCCGTTCCACCCGGCTTTGGGGGCTCGGCCCGGGGGATGGGCAGGATTGTCCTCCTGGGCATCATTTGCCCGCTACCAGTCCTGTGCTATCATTTCTTATCCTTTCCGTTGTAATTGGGATTTCAAGATGACTTTGCTCAGCAACTCGCGAATGCGTATGGCCATGTGCCCCCCAGGCGGTGGTCGTCCGGCATGGAGTGTCTGAGTAATCGAACATCTCTTTTCTGGCAGCCGTCTGGGGGACCCCTCAAGACGGCAAATTTGTTTTAGGCCACTTTCACTCACCCGCCAGGAGAGAAGACATTGCCTCACTCGCATGACATTGCCACCGTCGCCATCCATGGCGGCCGCTCGCTGGATACTCACGCCAGCTCCCTGATCTTTCCGCTCTACCAGACCGGAACCTTCGTCCATGACGCCGTCGGCGTAGACAAGGGCTTCAGCTACTCGCGCGTCAGCAATCCGACGGTGGACGCACTGGAGAAAGCCATCGGCGCCCTCGAAGGCACGCCGCCCGCGGTCTGCTTCCGCACCGGGCTGGCCGCCGAAGCAACGCTCTTCTTTTCGCTGCTCAAGCCGGGCGATCACGTCGTGCTTGGCGAGGTGCTCTACGGCGGCACCATCCGCCTCTTCCGGGAGGTTCTCGAGCCTTTTGGCGTGCACGCCAGCTTTGTGGATTCCGCGGACCCCTCGAACGTCGAGCGGGCCATCACCCCGCAGACCCGGCTCGTCTTCATCGAATCGCCCGGCAACCCCGTGCTTCGCCTCACCGACATTGCCGCCATCGCCGAGATCACGAAGCGTCACGGCCTGCTGCTGGTGGTGGATAACACCTTCCTGACGCCGGTGCTGCAACGTCCGCTGGAGCTGGGCGCCGACATCAGCGTGATCTCCACCACCAAGTACATTGACGGACACAACGCCACGGTCGGCGGCTCGCTGGCCACGCATGATGTTGCGCTGGCCGAACGCTTCCGCCTCATCCGCAAAACCCTCGGCAGCATACAGGCGCCCTTCGAGGCGTGGCTTACCTTGCAGGGTCTCAAGACCTTGCCCGCGCGCCTGCGCCTGCATTGCGAAAACGCGCAGGTCATCGCCGAGTGGCTGGAGTCGCATCCGGCCGTCGCCCGCGTTTACTATCCCGGCCTCAAGTCATTTCCGCAGCATGAGCTGGCATTGCGCCAGCAGCGCTCAGGCGGAGGCATGGTGAGCTTTGAGCTCGACGCCCCCAGCAGCACAGCCATCGCCGTGCTCAACGCCGCGCAGTTGTGCTCGCGCGCGGAGAGCCTTGGCGGATTGGAAACTCTGCTCACGCATCCAGCCTCCACCACGCACGCCGATCTGGACCACGAGCTGCGCGCCCATCTTGGCATCAGCGACGGACTCATCCGCATCTCTGTCGGCCTGGAATCGCCCACCGACATCATCGCCGACCTCGAGCAGGCCTTTTCCGCCGCCGGGTGTCCCACCCACGCCGAGGAGGCCACTCATGAAATTCGCTAGCAAGCTGATTCAATTCGACGCCGCGCCCGGTGACCGCTTCCGCCCCACGGCCACGCCCATCTACCAGACGGCGACCTTCGAGCAGGAGCACGCCGACCGCTTCGGCGACTTCGACTACTCGCGCAGCGGCAACCCCACGCGCAAGGTGCTGGAAGATCACGTGGCCACCCTCGAAGGCGGTGTGCGCGGCTTCGCCTTTGCCAGCGGCATGGCGGCCATCACGTCCGTGGCACACACCCTCCGCGCCGGCGATGAGATCCTTGCCGACAGTGATCTCTACGGTGGCACATGCCGCCTATTTACCCGCGTGCTGGAGCGCAGCGGCATCACCGCGCGTTACGCCGACGCCGGTGATCTTGCAACCTTTGCCGCGCGCATCACACCGAACACGCGCCTCATCTACGTCGAGTCGCCCACCAACCCCTTGCTGCGCGTGTTGGATCTGCGCGCCCTGGCCACTCTCGCTCACGCCCACAACGCTCTGCTGGTGGTGGACAACTCACTGATGTCGCCCTACCTGCAGCGGCCGCTGGAACTGGGCGCCGACGTGGTGCTGCACTCGGCCACCAAGTTTCTCTGCGGACACGCCGACGTCACCGGCGGCGTGGTGGTCGTCAAAGATGCAAAGCTCGCCGGCGACATCGCCTTCCTGCAAAACGCAGAAGGCAATGCGCTCGGACCCTTCGATTGTTTTCTTTTGCAGCGCGGCATCAAGACTCTGAAGCTTCGCGTGGATGCACAGCAGCGCAACGCGCGGCAGATCGCCGAGTTCCTTGCCGCCGATCCGCGCGTGGACCAGGTCTTCTATCCCGGCCTCGCCACGCACCCGGGCTACGAGTTGCAGCGCAGCCAGGCCACCGGCGCCGGCAGTGTGCTCAGCTTTACCGCGCATTCGGTGGAGGCGGCCAAGGCCATCGCCGAGCGGGCGAAGATGTTTCAGATCTGCGTCAGCTTCGGCAGCATTCACTCCACCATTAGCTTGCCGGGATGCATGTCCCACGCCAGCGTTCCGCCGGAGATCGCCGCCACGCGCGAGCTGCCTCCGCAACTGGTGCGCATTTCCGTGGGCATTGAAGATGCCGGAGACCTGATCGCCGATCTCAACCAGGCGCTTACCGGAGCCGATGTCGTGGCCACCACTAGTTCTTCACTCGCGCAGACCGAAGCCAGATAACACCCACAGAAGGGGACGAAGCCAGAGGTGTGAGCGCTGCTTGAACCGCGTCACTTGCAATAGCAAGACGCGGAGGCAGCGCACTCTGCCTCCGCGCCTTTTCGTGCAAGGCCGTGCCCGTTCAGGCGCCAACCCCGCGCGAATCCTGAATATCCAAAACTACGGTGGAGTCAGCCGGCTTGGGCTTCTGTCGCGCCTCGCATTCGCGGGGCGCGACTTCCTTCGCGCGCACCGGCTCCACCTCCAGGATGCGCTCCACCACGCTCGCACAGATGGGGCAGCTCGCGCCGAGCGTTGCCTCCACCGCACCGCGCATGCACATGCCGCAGAAGATCTGGGTGCCGGTGCTCCAGCACGGGCGCAGAAAACCCTTCTGTGGGTCGCGGACGTAGATGTGGGTCAAGGTGCGTTCTTGCGGTGTGGCTGCGTGTTTCATCCTGGTACTCCTGTTCGACTGCAAAAAGAAGAAGGCCCACGTCATCAGCGTGGGCCTTCGGAAATCCTCTGCCGGTGCAATGTTCTTTTATGCTCCGGGGTCTCCGCCCACGCGCAGGGTTTTAGAACACAGGCGCATAGCCATATGTACGCGGCGGTTGGCCGTCGCGGTGGCGTTCGTCTTCAGCGTGCGCTGTGTCATCGGCTTTCCCTGTGTGCAGGCCCCGCGGGGCGGTTACCGGTAAATAATTTGGAGCACGGAATGGGATTTGAACCCATGAATAACGGATTTGCAGTCCGCCGCGTTAGCCACTTCGCCATCCGTGCCCTTGGAAGAATCCCATCCAGCGGATTCCTCCTGAAAACTCAAAACCCACTGCGTCTGGCAGTGGGTCGGATAAGCTTGAATCTTAAATTGCTTATGCCCCAATGCCAGAACAAACCAGTGCGCAACAGCAACAGATGCTGGCGCAACATTCGGTCATTCGCATCTCGGGCTTCATGGATGTAACTTTAACTGAAGACGCCAAGCCGCGCAAGTTCCAAATACGCGCTGGTTTTGAATACAGGCGTTCAATAAATAATAAGAAATAAATAAGAAAAGACGTGCCCGGCGCCCGCAATGCCCGGCGACTGACACACTCAGTGGAAGTCGTGCGAGCGCACTTCGGCCGCGCTGATGGCAAGCGGTTCAATGGCAGAGACCTTTACGGAGACCACGCCCTCCTGGTTCTGCAACTCGCCAAGAATGAGCAGAAACTTCTCTCGCACCACGATCTGCCGGAACTCCTCGTAAACGGCGGGAGTGAGGATGGCGTTGGCGATGCCGGTCTCGTCCTCCAGGCTGAGAAAAACGAAGCCCTTGGCCGTACCGGGACGCTGGCGGGCGATGACCGCTCCGGCGAACTTAATGGGCGCGGTGAGAGAGCCGCGGGAAAGCGCTCTCCCAACGCCGATTCCACCTGCCTGCGAAGCTCTGCCGCTGCGTTCATATTCGCCTTTTATTCGCCTATGTAGAGTAGCCGTGGATGAGCGGGTTGTCAATCGTGGAAAAGCCCGGGAAATCGTCCATCCAGAGCGTCCGTGAGTGGCCATCCTTGTGGCTATCTGATTGATTAGGCGGGAGTAAGAACTCACCGTAGCGCAAGCCCCAGCAGGGGGTAGCCAAAGGGATTTCTGCCAGCGGTGTGCAATTCAGTACAGCGCCCCTGGTGGGCCGGTGTCACAGTCATTGGCTTGAGAGGGCTGTATAAGCCAGTGGCTCCAAGGAGAATCCCAATGCCAACCGGAGAAGGTTCAGTGGTCGCGATCTATCCAACGCACACTGCTGCGGAAGACGCGGTGAAGCTGCTTCAGCGCGGCGGGGTTGACATGCACCATCTCTCCATCCTCGGCAAGGGGAGCCACACAGAGGACCAGGTGGTGGGCTATTACAACGCCGGCGAACGCATGATGTACTGGGGAAAAGTCGGCGCCTTCTGGGGAGGATTCTGGGGACTGCTCTTCGGTTCCGCCGTCTTCATCATCCCGGGTCTTGGCCCGGTCCTTGCCGCGGGGCCAATCGTGGGATGGATTGTGGCATGCCTGGAAGGTGCGGCGGAGGTGGGAGTTCTGGGTGCCGTGGGCGCAGGCCTTTTCAGCATCGGCATTCCCAACAACAGCATCGTCGTGTACCAGACCGCGCTCAAGACCGACCAATACCTGATGATCGTCCATGGAGCGTCGGAAGAGGTGGAGAAGGCGCGGGACATCCTACAGAACACGCGCCCCCTTCACTTCGCGCTGCACTCAAGCGCCCAGGCATTCGCCGCTTAGCATTCCCGCAGCTCCAATACTCGCAGGTCCAGTACCTGCAAGCCCAAGGGCATGGCAGTGATGAAAGCCTCCGCCGAGATTACGACGCTGTTTGTGGACATTGGCGGCGTATTGCTCAACGATGGCTGGAACCGTTATGCCCGCAGACGTGCGGCAAAGCATTTCGCGCTGCCCTGGGCGGAGATGGAAGAGCGGCATCGGCTTGTCTTTGAGATACACGAAGAAGGGAAGCTGTCGTTTGAGGAATACCTGAACTGGGTGGTCTTCTACCGGAAGCGTCCCTTTACCCGGGCGCAGTTTCGCAGCTTTCTCTTCGCGCAATCCAGGGCCTGTCCCGGGATGATTCCACTCATTGTGCAACTGAAGCAACGCTATGGCCTCAAGATCGCGGTGGTCAGCAATGAATCGCGAGAAGTGAATGCCTATCGGATTCGCCACTTCAAGCTCGACAAGTTGGTGGACTGCTTCATCTCCTCCTGCTTCGTTCACCTGCGCAAACCTGATCCCGAGATCTTCCGGCTCGCCCTGGACATTGCGCAGGCGCCCGCCCGAAAAGTTCTTTACATCGAGAACACGCCGATGTTCGTTCAGGTTGCGGAAAAGCTGGGGATTCGCAGCATTCTCCATACGGATTACGCCTCCACCTGCGCGAAGCTGGCAACCTTCGGGCTGCGGAACGACTGAGGACTCCTTCATGACGCCGGCCAATCCACGCATCCTGACCATCAATGGCGGATCATCGAGCATCAAGTTCGCGCTCTTCGAGGCCCATGAGCCATTGCGCAGAATTCTGTGGGGCGGCATCGAACGCGTTGGCCTTCCCGATGCGAGCCTTCGCGTCCACGGCATAGAACTGGCAGATGATTTTGTGCGGGCGGTTTCGGCTCCGGATCACACGTCGGCCGTCGCCATCCTGATGGACTGGATGGAGCAGCGCATCAGGCTTACCTCGCTGTCAGCGGTCGGCCATCGCGTCCTGCATGGCGGAGCAAAGTACTACACGCCACAGCGCATCACCGCCGAGCTTGTCGCGGAGTTGCGCGAGCTCAGCCCCTTCGATCCCGACCACATGCCGGAGGAGATTCTGCTGACCGAGGCGTTTCATCGCCGCTTTCCTGACCTCCCGCAATTTGCCTGCTTTGACACGGCATTTCATCACGATCTTCCGAGGGTCGCTCAGATTCTGCCAATCCCGCGCCGCTATGAAGCGGCCGGAGTGCGGCGTTACGGTTTTCACGGACTCTCCTATGAGTTCCTGATGGGAGAGCTGGCTCGCCAGGGCGGCGACGCCGCGGCAGGCGGGCGTGTCATCCTCGCACACCTCGGCAATGGAGCCAGCCTGGCGGCGGTGCTGCACGGAAAATCCATAGACACAACCATGGGCTTTACCCCAAGCGCCGGTGTGCCAATGAGCACGCGCTCGGGCGATCTTGACCCTGGGCTGGTCTGGTATCTCTCGCGCACGGAGAAGATGAGCGCGCGGCAATTCAGCGAAATGATCAACCTTCACTCCGGGCTCCTCGGCGTTTCGGAGACCAGCTCCGATATGCGCGACCTGCTCCAGCGGGAAGCGTCTGACGTGCGCGCTGCCGAAGCCGTTTCCCTCTTCTGCTACCAGGTGAAAAAGTGGATTGGCGCATATGCCGCCGCGCTGGGTGGGCTGGACACTCTGGTGTTTGCCGGCGGCATTGGAGAGAACGCGTCTGAGGTGCGCTCACGGATTTGCGAAGGGCTTGGCTTTCTTGGCATTGCCGTGGATGAAAAACGAAACGCCGCAAATGATTCCGTCTTCTCCTCGGCCGCCAGCCGGGTCGCCGTTCGCATGATCCACACGGATGAGGAACTGATGATTGCAAGAACGGTGTGCCGGCTCCTCGAGCGCGGCTGCAAGAAGGAGATTGTGCACGTATGAAGACCAATACTCTCAGTCCGGATCGGCCCCACAAGATGGCGGAAGCGGCGAGCAAGAGACAGCTCGATGCGGCCAGCCATACGCTGAGTCCTGAGCTGCTGCACGGGATGAATGCCTACTGGCGCGCCGCGAATTATCTGTCAGTGGGCCAGATTTATCTTTACGACAATCCGCTGCTCAAGGAGCCACTGAAGCTCTCGCACGTCAAGCCGATTGTCGTCGGCCACTGGGGCACCACCCCGGGACAGAACTTCATCTATGTGCACCTCAACCGCGTCATCAAAAAGTATGACCTCGATATGTTCTACATCGCTGGCCCCGGTCACGGCGGTCCGGCGATTGTGGGCAATGTGTACCTTGAGGGAACTTACAGCGAGTTCTATCCCAACGTCAGCCAGGACGAGGCCGGACTCAAAGAACTGTTCAAGCAGTTCTCTTTTCCTGGCGGAATTTCCAGCCACGTTGCTCCCACGACGCCCGGCTCCATTCACGAAGGCGGCGAGCTGGGGTATTCGCTGAGCCATGCGTTTGGCGCCGCATTCGACAATCCCGATCTCATCGTCGCCTGTGTCATCGGCGATGGCGAGGCCGAGACTGCATCGCTGGCGACCGCATGGCACTCCAACAAGTTTCTGGATCCCATCACTGATGGCGCCGTGCTTCCGATCCTGCACCTGAATGGATTCAAGATCAGCAATCCAACGGTCTTCGCCCGCATTGAGCATGAGGAGCTGGAGCAGTTCTTTCGCGGCTGTGGCTGGACTCCATACTTTGTGGAAGGCGACGAGCCGGAGAAGATGCACGAGCTGATGGCCACCATCCTGGATAAAGCCATCGAAGACATCCGGAGATTTCAGAGCAACGCCCGCAGCACCAACGACACCACTCGGCCGCGCTGGCCGATGATTGTCCTCCGCTCTCCGAAGGGTTGGACGGGACCGAAGGTGGTGGACGGCCTCCAAGTGGAAGGTACATTCCGCTCGCACCAGGTGCCGCTGCTGGTGGACGCCGATCATCCGGAGAATGTTCAGCAGCTCGAAAGCTGGATGAAGAGCTACAAGGCCGAGGAACTCTTCGACAAGAACGGACGCCTGATTCCTGAACTGGCCGAACTGGCGCCAGAGGGCAAGCACAGGATGGGCGCCAATCCCCACACCAATGGTGGAATCCTTTTGCGCGATCTGCGCATGCCGGATTTTCACCTCCATGCGCTGGACGTGCCGTCGCCTGGCGCGGTGAGCGGCCAGGATACGCTCGTTCTCGGCCGCTTCCTCCGCGATGTGGCCCGGCTGAATCTGGAGCAGCGCAACTTCCGCATCTTCGGCCCCGATGAGACGATCTCGAATCTGCTGGGCGCGGTCTTTGAGGTCACCAACCGCCAGTGGGATGCCCAAGAGGTAAAGAGCGACGAGTTTCTTGCGCCTGCGGGGCGCGTGCTGGATTCAATGCTCAGCGAGAACCAGTGCGAGGGCTGGCTGGAGGGGTACCTATTGACCGGCCGTCACGGCCTCTTTAACAGCTACGAGGCATTCATCCGGATCATTGATTCCATGTTCAGCCAGCACGCCAAGTGGTTGAAGGTGTGCCGTGAATTGCCATGGCGCAGGGAGATTGCGTCGCTCAATTACCTGCTCGCCTCACACGTCTGGCAGCAGGACCACAACGGATTCACGCATCAGGACCCCGGCTTTCTCGACCACGTCATCAACAAGAAGGCGGACATCGTGCGCGTTTATCTTCCGCCTGATGCCAACTGCCTGTTGTCGGTGTTTGACCACTGCCTGCGCAGCCGCAATTACGTGAACGTTGTGGTCGCGGGCAAGCACGCCCTTCCGCAGTGGCTCTCCATGGACGCGGCGGTCGTGCACTGCACCGAGGGAATCGGCATATGGCAATGGGCCAGTAACGATCAGGATGGTGAGCCCGACGTGGTGATGGCCTGCTGCGGAGACACTCCGACCCTGGAGGTTTTGGCCGCCGTCTCCATCCTTCGCACACGTCTTCCGGAGCTGAAAATCCGGGTGATCAACGTCGTGGACCTCATGAAGTTGCAGCCCAGCACCGAGCATCCCCACGGGCTTAGCGGCAAGGACTACGACTCGCTCTTCACGACCGACAAACACATCATCTTCGCCTTTCACGGATACCCATGGCTCATCCATCGCTTGACCTACAGCCGCACCAACCGCAATCTGCATGTGCGCGGATACAAGGAAGAGGGCACGATCACAACGCCATTTGATATCCGGGTGCAGAACGATCTGGATCGCTTCCATCTGGTGCAGGATGTTGTGGATCGCCTGCCGCATCTTGGTTCCAGGGGCGCGTACCTCAAACAGCAGATGCGGGACAAACTCATCGAGCACAAGCAGTACATTGGCAAGTACGGCGAAGACATGCCGGAGATCAGAAGCTGGAAGTGGCGTAACAGCAAGTGAGTATTTCTCCCGGCGCACCGGGGCTCCACCTCTTCACATACTTCCCAGCATAAACGCAACAATGGCCCGCCGCTTAGCGACGGGCCATTGCCGTGGTGCAACCAGTAGCCTACTTCTTCAGGCTTCCCTGCTTGCGTGCCTTATGGGCGGTTGTCTTGCCAGTCTTCTCGGTGTCGAGCAGCGCCAGGGAATCCGACGCGTTGAACGGATATTCGCGGACGGAGTCCTGAGTCTTCTGGCCGGCATTACTCAGCGTGATGTCCACGCGGCGATTGCTGGCCAGCTGAATCGTGTTCAGGTGCTCGAGCAGCTTCTGACGTTCTTCCGTGCTCAGCTCAGGATTGCGTTCCACCGCGCTTCTAACCTCGGCTTCGCTCAACTCCTGCTGCTTGCCAAAAGCCTCGGTCTTGATGCTGGCTTCCGGTACGCCCTTCTCGACCAGGTAGCGCTTGGTGCGCTCCACGCGACGTTCCGTGAGTGCCTGGTTGTATTCCACCGTACCGCGGGGGTCGGCGTGTCCTTCCAGGGTGAGCATGGCGTCGGGCTTGCTCTGCAAATAGGTCTGGAAGTCGCCGGCCAGAGTGGCAAGCGTCGCTTCTTGGCTGGGCAGCAAACCGCCATCCGGCTTTTCGAGGGTGGGCTTGGCCGTTGCAAAGTAAATGCTGTGCAGGGCAAGTCGCTTTTCAAGGGGAGTTGCTTCGGTCGAAACCGGCGCTGGCGCCAGCACATTGACCGTGGTAGTGGCAGCCGCCGTCAGTGGCGTGTTGCGGTCGTCGCTTACATTGCACGTCACCGTAATGGTGCCGGGCTGCGTGCCGCTGGTGCTCAATACGGCCGTCACGTTGTTGCCGGCAATGCTGCCGGCGCTGGCGATGTAGCTATAGGTCAGGCTGCGGCCGTCGGGACTCGTGGCCGTCGCGGTGATCGTCGTGCTCTGCCCAATCTGCACGCTGGACGGATCCGCCGAGCAGGCGATGGACGGAGGATTGTTCCGCTTGACGTTGAAGCGAGCGTTGCAGCTGGCGGTGCCTGCGTGGCTGCCATCGCTGAGGTTCGCCGTGACCTGGTAGGAACCCGCAGCCAGTCCCGTGGTGTCAACACGAGTGGAGGCGCCGTTGCCGGATACCATCACGCCCGTGCCGGACCATGCATACTGCACCGTGCGCCGGGGATTGAAGTTCGTTCCGCTCGCCGTGACCGTCACCGGCTCGCCGGCGAACACTTCCGTCGGCTGCACTGAGCAGGCCGCGCTGGGTGTCGCCGCAACCGCTCCACCGAACATGAACACGAGGCCGGTCTGCAGCCTTGCACCATGCAGCACGGTGGTCGAGGTGTTGACCGAAGGCCCGAAGCGATAGCTGGAGGCCACGTAGTCGGCGCGGATTACACGCCATGCAAAATGACGGGAGAGTTTGACATCCACTCCGCCGCCGCCCATGACGCCGAGCTTGTCAATGTGGTGGAAGGCTTCCGGATAGAGACGCTGATCGCCGGCCAGAACTTCCAGGAACGGCGAGAAGCGATAGTAGTGCCAGGTGAACTTGGGGCCAATCGAGAGATTAGAAAAGTCGGCGTGATCCAACCGGTTGGCGCTGATGCCCCAATGGTCGCTGGCATCAATCGTGAGGCCGAAGTGGTGAGTGAAATCATAGGTGGCGCTGGCGCCGGCTCCACGCAAATTCCAGTCCAGGTGGCTGTTGAGGGGAATAATCCCCGGCGAAATCGTGCCGTGCACATCGGCGCCGGGATTCAAAACTGAATATCCGCCGTAAAGCTCCCACTTGGGAGTCGTTTGGTCCTGCGCCACGGCAAGTGTGCCAAGTGCGCAAAGGACAATGGCCGTGGAGAATACCCGGCGAAGTTGGTTCTTGAGATGTGATGACATAGCGAATGTTCCTTCCGAAACGTTGATTGAATGAAATTTCACAGCGGAGGTCCGGTCGGCGCTCGGGCAACCATGGCTCCCTTTCGAACAGGACATGGCCGTGACGCCATATGGATGGACAGAGACCGTACCCGGATAACCGATGGTGCGAGACTTGCAGTCGAACATTCAACCGGTGGCGAGATCGAGCAACAAGCCCGCTCCAAGCTGCTTGACGATGTACCCGATGCGGATACTGTTCTGCATCGGGTGGTACATCCTCACAGGCGCAATCCTAGCGGAAACTTACCGCGTAATCTGCTCACTATTGCTCATCAACGGGAGGCCGCTTTCCGAGTTGTCCTCGTATCGCAACGTAGCAACTCCCAGCCGCCGCCAGGGATGAGCAATTACTCATCCCTCCAGCGCAGCAGGGAAGCCATAGCGGGGGCATGGGCTGGGGTGGCAAAGGGGCCAATGGCGGTTGCCGGGCGATTCACGCGCGGCGAGTTCAGCTTGCCACTTTGGAAGACAACCTCGGCGGCATGCGTACTGCGGGCGCGCACAAATGCGCTCATATAAGACTCTGCGACCTTGTTCCAAACCGTTTCGCGCGCGTACACATAGGCGCGCTTCCGCATGGCCTGGCAGGCTGCCGGGTTGTCGAGCAACTCGATTGCGGCCGCCGCGATGGCCTTCGAATCCTCAAACGGCACAAGAACCCCGCGCTTCCCGGCCAATAACTCCGTTGCGTGCCAGTAAGGGGTGGAGATAATTGCCTTGCCCGCGCCCAGGGCATAGGCCAGCGTTCCAGACACGGCCTGCGCCTCGTGCGGATAAGGAGTGATGTAGATATCCGCCGCGCCGACGAAGTGGGCCATCTCTTCCGGACTCACAAACTGGTTATGGAAGATGACGTTCCGCTCCACACCGAGTTTGGCGGCCAGGGCTTGCAACTGGATCCGGTACTGATCGCCTTCGCGCTGCCGGACATGCGGATGGATTGCGCCCACGATCAGGTACACAACCTCCGGATGGGCGGCGACAATCTGCGGAAGGGCCTCAATCACGCGCTCAATCCCCTTATTCGGAGAAAGCAGCCCCAGGGTCAGCAGTACCGTCTTTCCTTCCGTCCCCGTCGAGCGCTTATAGCGGTTAGCATCTGCAAATGGAAGGTGCGGCACGCCGTGTGGGATGAGGTCAATCTTGTCTTCCGGAACACGAAACACTTCCTGCAACACTTGCGATGAGTGCTTGCTCATAACGACCAGGCGGGTAGACAACGCGGTGATCTCTTCCATTACGATTCGCTGATTGGCATTCGGTTCGCGAAGAACCGTATGCAAGGTCGTTACCACGGGCATCGTCAGGCGCCGCAGTAACCGCAGGATCAGGCTGCCGGATGTTCCTCCGTAGATTCCGTACTCGTGCTGAAGCGAGACGACCGCGACGCTGCTGGAGTTAAGGAACGCGGCGGCTTCTTCATAAGAGCCGGCGTCCTCCTCCTCCACTTCGAGCCGAACGCGGGAGGGGTATTCGTAATGTGCTCCCGGGTCGTTTACCGCAACCACCATTAGCCGGGCTTTCTCGTATTCCGCGCAAATCGCATTGCAAAGGTCGGCCGTGAACGTGGCAATGCCACACTGCCGCGGCAAGTGGTTTCCAATCACCGCAATCCAGTTGGGGGGCATTGCGCCGGCTTTCAGACGCAACGACGACGAAAAGCTGTCTTGAATCATCAAGGCACGACTTTCCTGCCGCGCCAACGCCCCGCATTGCAATGCACTCTCCCGCGATGCCATAAAAAGATTCCTTTTTTGTAAAGTCGGCAGACGAGCCAGCGAATAGCTCGCCTGCCGACTTACTGCGCTTGCTCGCCTGACTTCTATCCACAAGATGATCTTGTAAGCTACTTCTTCGCCTTGTTGATGGCTTCTTCCGCAACACCCACCTGGTGCTGTAACTTACCCACGCTCTTCTCGACTTTTCCCTTTGCTTCCAAGCAGCAGTTACCAGTGACCTTTCCGGCCACCTCTTTGATCGCGCCCTTCACTTCGTGGCCGGTTCCCTGAATCTTGTCTTCCGTGCTGGTTTTCATAGAACTCCTTCGACCTCGCAGACCCTGATGTCGCGGTTTGGAGGGTTGTCCCGTTATAGCTCCCAATACGTGGCGGGGTCTGAGCGCATTTGCTCATCGCCGCATCAGCCTGATTCGCAATGAGTTACATCCTTCGGCTTTCGCACCGGGCCATCCCGCGACAAACTGCCGGGTGCTCACACGTCCATGTACTCGGGCTGGTATCCCTTCCAAATGCCCGTCGCCGGCGAGATGATGTGGATCGGCATTCCCTCCGCGTATTTCGCGGTCCGCGCCCATTGCCAGGCGTGCTCCATCTGCGTGGTCTCAAAGTATCGGGTCTCCGACTCCAGAATCGCGGCGCCCGAGGTCAGCAAGGCAGCAAACGCATCCCACCCGTGTGCGCCGACAATGGACATGCGCGCGATGTGGTCGGTGTGCTTTTGCAGAAAACGCAGATCCTCCCAGCGTGCCTTCCATTCCGCGCCGCTCATCGCCGTCATATCCATCAGGATGCCGATGGGATGCTTTCCGCGTTTTTCGATGAAGAGTTGAAGCTGGGGCTCAATCTCCTTCAAGTCTTCCTCGGTCAATTTGCCCGCCACGCGAAAGCCAATTGCGGCTCCGCCGGATTCCTTCAGACGCTCAATCATGGTTCACCTGTTTCCCCGCCACCATCTCGGCGATAGAGCGACCAGTATCCATCTGCGGAAACAGAAAATCCGTGCAGTCTTGCTCACAAGGCTCCAGGGGATCAGCGGATCCACCAGTCGCGGCCGTTTTGGGACAAGCTCAGGAGATGTTTGCTTGTTTGGTCAAAACTGCTCAGAAGGCGAAGCCCGGGGCATGGAGACTGTACTTAACGAGGCTTTCTATTCGTGATCATCCAGGCCGTTGTCATGAATATGGCAGAGCTAACAGTGTGAGTTACTCGGCCCAGTGATCTCCAGCGTGGCAGGATACGTCGAATGGCAGAAGCAATTGGCGAACTAAAGCGGCCGAAGATATTAGTTGTGGATGATGACGAAAATATTCGCGCCTGTTTGCAGGAGATACTGGAGCACAACCAGTTCCGCGTGACCACCGCGGACGGCGTCAGCCAGGCCCTGCACCTTATTGCTGATGAACCATTTGACGTATTGCTGAGCGACCTCCAAATGCCCGGAGCGGGAGACGGTTTCACCGTGGTCAGCGCCATGCATCACTCCCACCCGAGCGCGGTTACGCTGGTGTTGTCCGGGTACCCGGAATTGAAGGAGGCGATGAATGCCATCCTGTCGCAGGCCGACGGCATTCTGCTCAAGCCACTAGCTCCCGCCAAGCTGGTGGAGAAGATTCGCGCCAAGTTAGAGGATCGCGGAGCGCGCGACGTGACCTCCATTGAGCGCGTGGCCACAATCCTGGAACGCGATACGCCGGCCACAATCGCGGAATGGCTCGACCGGGTGAGCGCTGAACAGGAGTTAACCAGCGTGAAGCTCAGCCAGGAGCAGCGCATGGGACATCTTCCCATGCTGCTTCAGGAACTCGTTCACCGCCTGCGGGTACCGCGAAGCCTGGGCAACAAGCAGGTGTCTGCGGCTGCGGTCCAGCACGGCAAAGTGCGACAGGCGCAGGGCTACTCCATTCCCATGATCGTCGAGGAATCCCGCGTCCTGCAGGTCAGCATCTTTCACACACTGCAAAGAAATTTGAGCGTCGTGGACTTCAGCCTGTTGCTGACCGACGTGATGACCATTGCCGACGAGGTGGACTCGCAGCTGAAGCAGACACTCACCAGCTTCATGGCGCAAGCCGCCTGAGCCCTTTTGACCATCCCTGCCGGCAGCGGATGGCGGATAGTGTGGGTCGGGGAGATTGTTCAGCGCGGGTGGCGTGATACGGTGCAGGAACTCCATCAAACTGCATCGTCGCCGACAGGACTCTGGCATCTCCGGGAAAAGGCAGGCACATGAAGCGCAGCAGAAATGAGCATAGCGAACGAATTCTCGGCCTCGATGAGGTATTGCCCGGCACCAAGCTGGAAGATCTGGATGAGGCAGGCCAATCCGGCGATACGCAGGGCCTCTCCGCGGAAGAAGATATTGCCAATGAGAGCGTGAAAGAACTGGTCGAAGACGATCAGCCCTACGAAGCAGGAATCGCCGAAGGCGTGGAGCAGGCCGGCGAAGATTCTGAGCGTCCGGTCCGGAGCCATGAAGACCCGCGTCCGTTGAACGACAATGAGCTTCCGCCCGAGCCCGACTGGAAGTAGGACTTCGCCAGGGTGACGCTGCGGAGCTGACGAGCCAGCCCGGCGGCCTTAATCGCATCAGCTCTACGATTGGCGTGCGAAGAATCGGGGCAGGTCCGGCGACCAGGTTATGAGCATTATTGCTCAGACTGCTTTTTGTCTGGCATTTATCGTTGAGTGCGTGGCCACGCTGCCTGCATGAGTCTTAGGGCTGACCTTCTTGATCGTCACTATCGTCCTGCCTTTCAGATGGATTGAAATATGCGCTCCCCTTGGAACTCGTCACGTGTAATCGGTGAACGCTGGTGCCGCGCCGCCTTGCGTGCTGCGGCCGTCTGCCTTGTCGTTGTGATGTGCGGTGCCGGGGCGCTCGCGTATTCGGTCCTTACCCACGAGGAAATCGTTGACCTGGCATGGACCAATGAGATTCGCCCCCTTCTGCTCAGCCGGTATCCCGGGCTGACGGAAGAAGAGATTCGTCAGGCGCACGCTTATGCCTACGGCGGCGCGGTCATTCAGGATCTCGGCTACTACCCATTCGGCAGCAAGGAGTTCAGCAACCTTGTGCATTATGCCCGCGCCGGAGACTTCGTTCGCGAGCTCTTGCTCCAAAGCCAGGACGCCAACGAATACGCCTTCGCCCTGGGCGCACTGTCGCATTACGCGTCGGATATCACCGGTCATCCGGCGGTAAACCAGGCCGTCGCCCTTGGATATCCAAAGCTGCGGGCGAAGTATGGCAACTCAGTTCGCTATGCCCAGGACAAGACGGCGCATCTCAAAATAGAGTTCGGGTTCGACACCCTGCAGGTCGCAAAGAACCGCTATGCCTCCCAGCAGTACCACGATTTCATCGGCTTCCAGGTATCCAAGCCCCTGCTGGAGCGGGTCTTTCCCGTGGTGTACGGAATGGAATTGAAGGACGTCCTCACCCATGAGGATTTGGCGGTCAGTTCTTACCGCTACTCCGTCGGCCGGCTGATTCCGGAGATGACGCAGGTTGCCCTGCAGGCCCACAAGAAAGATCAACTGCGTGAAAGGCCGGACCGTGCGAAGCGGGAGTTTCTCTATCGTCTTTCGCGCTCCGGCTATGAGAAGGAGTGGGGAAAGGATTACCAGAAGCCCGGCGCGGGCACCCGGATACTCTCCACGCTCGTGCGATTCATCCCGAAGGTTGGTCCATTCAAGGGTCTGGGCTTCCAGAATCCCACGCCGCAAACCGAAGACCTGTATATCAAGAGCATCAATGCCACGGTTGACCAGTACAGGGCATTGCTGGAAGAAGTCCGCACCGACTCGCTCCAGCTGCCGAATCGTGATCTTGATAGCGGCGGCCTGACCCGGGGAGCAGAATACTCGCTGGCCGACGAAACTTACGCCCAGTTGCTGACCCAACTGTCAGCGGGGAAGTTTGCGCAGACCTCTCCCGCGCTGCGCGCCAACATTCTCGACTTCTACTCCGATCTTTCTCTGCCGATCGAGACGAAAACGGATCAGGGCCGCTGGCGGGGGTTGCTGCTATCGCTCGACGAATTGAAACTGGTGACGGCGGCTCCCATCGTCGGTGACAGTCCGGAGCCGCCCCCCAAATCCGCGCCTGCAGCGAGTGTCGTTCCCGCAATTTCGCAGGTACTCATCATCGGATTCCTCGGCGGATTCATCAAGCACGACAACATGGTCCACAGCGAGGTGCAACTTGCGGCTCGCCTGCGCAAAGACTATCCCTCGGGCGTGGACGTGGAGACCTTCGAGAGCTACCGCGGGGACCTCGCCGAGGCCCGAATCCTGAGCTTGCTGAACCTCAATCACGAGCGGAAGCTGACCTCGGAAGAGAAGAAGAATGCCCGCATCATCATTTACGGGCACAGTTGGGGAGGCTCCCAGGCCATCACTCTTGCGCGTAAGCTGCAAAAGGACGGCATCCCGGTCATCCTCACCATTCAGGTGGACAGCGTTTCCAAGATTCACCAGAACGATACTGTCATCCCGTCAAATGTGTCGCGGGCAATTAATTTCTACCAGCTCAACGGCTTTCTCCACGGCGAGCCCCGTATTCGCGCCGCCGACCCGGCGCGCACCACCGTCCTCGGAAATTTCCTCTTCGATTACAAACAGAGCGCGTACAACTGCACCGAGTATCCCTGGTACGATCGCATCCTATCCAAAGCCCACACCCAGATTGAATGTGACCCAAACGTGTGGAAACAGGTGGAAGCTCTGATCCACACAGAGTTGCTCCCCAATTAGAACGGCTGCTTCTTTCTCGCCCCCTATTTCTTTCAAAGGTCTCGAACAGGCAGGAGCGCAAAAAGCGCGCCGTGTGAGCGCGCTCTCAAAGTTTCTCTGATTGCTACGGGGAATTTAAGATGACGAACTGGCGGAGAGGGAGGGATTCGAACCCCCGGTAGGGTTTCCCCCACGCCGGTTTTCAAGACCGGAGCCATCAACCACTCGGCCACCTCTCCGCAGCCCATAGTGTACGCGATTCCCGCGCCTCA
>Ga0181528_10000689_pt1 | contig 22670 bp, 13 predicted proteins | sample PEATcosm2014_Bin_47_FD_119742 | JGI IMG/M metagenome (GOLD analysis project Ga0181528, IMG submission 119742) | Peatland microbial communities from MTU Mesocosm Facility, Houghton, MI, USA - PEATcosm2014_Bin10_10_metaG | ecosystem: Environmental > Terrestrial > Soil > Wetlands > Peat | place...
GGAGCGCGCGCCTGGAAGATTGTCACGTGCTCGAAAGGAAACCCATCGTCGGGCAGCAAGCGCCACAAGGGGTGGCTGGCAATGATTTCGCGGGCCTCGTCGAAATAAGGCTTGTAGTCCGTGCGAAAGAAAAAGCGGCTCCCCTGCCCTGACCGGCCCCCGAGCTCGTTTAGAAACTCTGGTTGAATCAGGCGATTCTTATGATGGCGCTTCTTGGGCCACGGGTCCGGGAACAGAATGTATGTGTCCGTAAGGGTCACGCCAGAAGGAAGTTCAGCGAGAAGATTGTATGCGTCGCAACGGATAAAGAACAGGTTCGAGAGGTTTGCGCGGTCGCGTTTGCGGCGCGCCTTGTCGGTTCTCTCCATTCGGAGATCAATTCCGAGGCATAGCTGGTCCGTGTGCGCCGAGGCGTAGGCAGTGAGGAAATGCCCGTGGCCGCAGCCGATTTCGAGGATCAGCGGGGTCCCGCCCGGAGGCAGGATTTCGGCAAGATCCGAGCGCAATTCGGCTCGGCGTGCGGCCAGGATGGATTCAAAAACTTCGCGTGGCATATGCAGAAAAAGCTGAAAGACTGAAAACGGGAAAGCGGTAAGCTGAAAGACTGAAATCCAAGAGAAACGTTGCTGGCAACAGCGCTTGGACGGGAAGAGCGCCTGATTGTCGCGTGTCCAGCAGACCTGCTGGCTCGGCCCCCGGCAGCTCCGCCGGTCATTCCGCGATTTTCAGCCCGTCGATCTTCCGCTCCTTTTCTTGGGCGGCATTGCCGTTCTGCGGCAGGGTGAAAAAGAAAGCGGCGCCTTGGCCGGGCTTGCTCTCAACCCAAACCCGGCCGCCATGGAGCTGGACGATATGTTTTACGATGCTCAGTCCCAGGCCGGTGCCGCCTTTTTCGCGTGAGCGTCCCTTGTCGACCCGGTAGAACCGTTCGAAAAGGTGCGGTATGTCGGCTGCGGGAATCCCCTGCCCGTTGTCCCGCACGCAAATCTCGGCTTCCCCGCCCTTTAGGTTTGCATGCACTTCGATTCGGGAGCCGCGCGGGGTGTATTTGATCGCGTTATCAAGGAGGTTTTCGCCGACTTGGGTGATCTTGAGAGGATCCAACAGCACGAGACCGATCGCAGGATCGACGACCAGCGAAATTTGATGCTCCCGAGCGGTCGGCCGCCCCCGGACATCGTCGATCAGCGCAGTCATGAGACCGGCGAGTGGTGTAGGCTCGCGGTGCAGTCCCGGGCTAACGGATTCGAGTCGTGAAAGGGCGAGTAGGTCCTCGAGAAGAGAATGGAGACGCTCGGCATGCCGTTGGATCGTGCGCAGAAACCGGTCTCGGTCCTCGAACGGCATCTCCCGGTGTCCATCCACCAAGGTTTCGGAGTAGCCCTTGATGATGCTAAGAGGGGTCCGGAGTTCGTGGGAGACATTTGCCACGAAATCCTTTCTTACGGCTTCCAGCTGCTTTTGCTTGGTAATGTCGTGAAGGACAAAGAGCGCCCAGGCACCGGTGTTGCCATCGAGCGGGGTGACGAGTGTGCCCGTTACCTCCACCCAAATCGTGCGGCCACCTTCGACGAACTCGAGTTCGGACCGGGGGGCTGCGCGGCCGGCGCGCACCGTGTCCACATAGGCGAGAAAGGCCACGCTGTGCAGAACGAGCTCCAATCGCTGGCGGAGTATGTTTTTTGCGCGCGGGAAAATCGCCTGAAGCGCCTGGTTGGCGAGAAGGATGCGATTCTCTGCGTCAACGAGGAGGACGCCTTCCTGCAGACTGCCAAGGGTTGCGTCAAGCTGGTGGACCTGGCTTGAGCTGGCCTGCTGCAGCTCTCTCGCCTCGGCTATGAGTTCATTGGTTGCGAGCCGCAAACGTTTCCAGCGGGTGGCAGGCGACCCGCGATCATCATGGAGCGGTTTTCGTTCCCGCAGGGATTCATCGAGGTCGCTTAGGAAATGCCGGTCCTGTTGCAGCTTCCTCAGGGCGAGGATAAGACCAACGGCGAGCAGCGCGATGATCAGAGTGGGCATGCTTCGGCTTTGCGATCGGAGATCCTGTAGCCGACGCCGCGGATGGTTTCAATCCAGTCGGCCTCCCCCCCCAGTTTCTCGCGCAGGCGGCGGATATGGGTGTCCACCGTGCGAGTCTCGATCTCCGTTTCGTAATTCCAAACGTTGATCAGCAAATGTTCGCGGGTCTGCACCCTGCCCCGTCGTTCCAACAGCAGATGCAGCAACTTGAATTCTGTTGCCGTAAGTTGAATTGCACGCCCCTGAACCGTCGCTTCGTGGCGTTCGATGTCGAGGACGAGCTGACCGATCTGAAGGCGCTTGAGATTCGGCGTTTCACCTTTGTCCGTGCGGCGGAGGATCGTCTGGACGCGGAGAACCAACTCTTTAGTACTAAACGGTTTACAAATATAATCATCGCATCCTGTCTCAAATCCGCTGATTCGATCGCATTCTTCAGCCTTTGCGGTGAGGAAGATGATTGGCACACGTGCGAGACGTGGGTCAGCCCGAAGGATCCGACACACTTGGATGCCATTCAAATCGGGCATCATGATATCGAGAATGACCAGATCCGGCAGAAACGAACGAGCGGTTGAAATACTGACGGTGGGGCTTGTTTCGGTCACCACCTGGTAGCCCTTGGCCTTGAGATGATAAGAAACAAGATCGGCGACATCGGGTTCGTCGTCGACGATCAGAATCTTCTTCGCATTCTGTTCGGACATGGGAGCGAGGATAAGCGGCGGCGGACCGTTGGCCAGTGGATTTCAGTCCGTTACCTGATTGTTACAACGGAAACACTCCCCTGCCGGTCAATAATCCCGAGGCACGGGTCATGTTTTGATCGCTGGCGATCGCACCAACCAACCTACACCAGTTTCATTCGATCGAGGAGGATTCTTTCGTTTGCGGCGGATCGGTCGTTAATTCCGGACGCGAGGCGATCCGTCCGGCCTGAATCAATACGAGAAGTATGCTGATGTCCGCCGGGTTCACGCCGCTGATGCGGCTGGCCTGGCCCAGGTTGGATGGGCGTATCTGTCCGAGCTTCAGCGCGCTTTCCCGGCGAAGACCCGGGATCACAAGATAGTCGATCCCGGCAGGAATTTGAACACGTTCTACATCGCGTAGTTTATCTATTTGTCGAAGTTCCCGCTCGAGATAGCCGTGGTAAAGGATGCGATAAAGCACTTCGTCGCGGATCTCCTTGGATTCAGCGAGAAATTCTCCAGGCAAGGATGACGATGCCGCGCCCTGCCGCAATCGAACGCCCCAACCAGCGGGTCCCCGTTCGGACGAATCCAGTCTGGCCGTCCATGCTTCGATTTGATGCTTCTTATTAATGATTCGTTGCAATCTACTTGAGGAAAGCAACTTAAGTGAATCAGAGTGATCTAGCATTCTGAGCTCGGCGCTCCCGTGATTGAACAAGAGACGATACTCTGCCCTGCTTGTGAACATCCGATAAGGCTCGGAAGTTCCCTTGGTCACCAAATCGTCAATCATGACTCCTATATAGCCTTCGTGGCGCCCAATGATCAATGGCGGCCCTCCCCTCGCCTTCTGAACAGCGTTTACACCTGCCACGAGACCCTGACCGGCAGCCTCTTCGTATCCCGACGTTCCATTAATCTGCCCCCCAAGGAACAATCCATCGAGCTTCTTGGACTCAAGCGAAGGGTAAAGCTGGGTTGGCGGTGCGAAGTCGTACTCTACTGCATAAGCCGGGCGCAGGAGCACGGCCTTTTCGAGGCCAGGAATGCTGTGGACCATCTCGATCTGGACTTCAAAAGGCAGGCTGGTCGAAAGACCGTTTACGTAGTACTCGTTTGTACTCCGTCCTTCCGGTTCGAGAAAGAGCATGTGCCGAGGTTTATCGGCAAAGCGCACGAACTTGTCCTCGATGCTTGGACAGTATCGTGGGCCGACGCCCTTGATCTCTCCGCTGTACATCGCGGACCGATGCAGATTGCTGCGCACGAGGTCTCGGGTTTGATCCGTGGTGTAGGTGATCCAGCAAGATCTCTGTTCGGACCCTGGGGGCCATCCGAGACGGCGTTCACCGGATTGTTCCACGTGGAACAATTCTTCGGGCCCTCGGGTGTCATGAAAGGCAAACAGAGTAGGGGAGCTGTCGCCTTTCTGTTCCTCCATTTTGGAGAAATCGATGCTCCTTCCAAGAAGTCGTGCTGGTGTGCCCGTCTTCAGCCGGCTTAGTTCGATACCGGACTCCATGAGACTGGCCGAGAGCGTCCTTGCGCTGAAGTCTCCCAAGCGCCCGCCCTCATTCTTGTTCTGCCCGATGTGCATCAGCCCTCTGAGGAATGTCCCTGTCGTGATCACGACCGTCTTGGCGGCGAACTCCACATCGAGATTAGTCCGGCAGCCAATAACCCGGCCATTCTTGGTAATCAGTCCAGTAACAGTCGCCTGGAACAGCTGCAGGTTCTCCTGGAGCTCCAAGGTATGCTTGAGCCTAAACTGGTACGCCTTCTTATCGCATTGCGCGCGAGGCGATTGGACTGCGGGGCCTTTCGATTCGTTCAGGAGACGAAACTGAATGGCCGTGACATCGGTATTGATCGCCATCTCGCCTCCCAACGCATCGATCTCGCGCACGATCTGGCCTTTGGCCTGACCGCCGATGGCCGGATTGCAACTCATCTGTGCGATCGTATCAAGATTGCCGGTCAGAAGCAGAGTGGAGGCGCCCATTCGGGAAGCGGCAAGCGCGGCCTCAACGCCGGCATGTCCTGCGCCGCAAACGATGACATCAAACGGTAATGTATTGTATAGCAATATGTTATGTAGATTATGTCGTACGGATCTTCATCCCTGAATTCGGAGCCAGGCCTTTCACTTTCCGATGCAGAAGTTGGCGAAGATTCGGTCCAGCACGCGCTCGTTATCGATCCGGCCGCCGATCTCGCCGAATGCCAGCAGGGCTCCCCGAAGGTCACTGGCCAGCAGTTCAATTGGGGCCGAGGCGGAAAGCTTTGTTCCGGCGGCATCCAGCGAAACGATGGCTTCCCGCAGGGCGGTCGCGTGGCGGGCGTTGATGACCACGAGATCCTCGCCTTTTTCCCGGCGGAAGGACTCGGCATGCCTGACGATTGCGGCAGCCAGTCCGTCGAAGCCGGCTCCCGTGAGTGCAGATACAGAGACCACGGGCAGTCCGGCGGGTGGGGTGGGAATGACGCGCCCGGCGGTCAGGTCGGTCTTGTTGATGACCGCGAGGGCGGAGGCCGGCGTGAGCCGCGCGGCGACTTCCGGGGGGAGCGCCGGGGCGGGGCGGGTTGCGTCGAGCACGAGGAGAAGGAGGTCCGCCTCGGCGGCGCGCGCGAGGGTCTGGGCCATGCCGCGACTCTCGAGCGGGGTGGGCGAGGGGTTCAATCCGGCTGTATCAATAAGACGGATACAATGGGGCCCGAGTGCGACGGGTTCCTCCAGGTAGTCGCGGGTGGTCCCGGGTTCGGCGCTCACCAGGGCGCGCTCGCGCCCGAGGAGCCGGTTCAGCAGGCTGCTCTTGCCGGCGTTGGGTTCGCCGAGGATCACGGTCCGGATGCCGTCGCGGAGCAGCTGGCCGTAGCGGTCGGTCGCCAGCAGGCGCCCGACACCGGTTCTCAGGTCTGCCAGACCGGCTTCAATGGCGGTGCGATCCTCCGGAGGAAGGTCCTCCTCCGGAAAATCGATCCCTGCCTCGACCCGGGCGATCAGATCAAGCAGGCGGCCGGTCAACTCCTGCATCCGGAGTCCCAGCGCGCCGCGCAGCTGCTGATTGGCGGCCGCAAGCGCCCGCTCGCTGCGGGCGCCGATCAGGTCCGCCACGGCCTCGGCCTGGCTCAGGTCCATGCGGCCGTTGACAAACGCGCGTTTCGTAAACTCACCGGGTTCGGCCGGCCGGCAGCCCCGCGCGCCGAGATCCTCAAGAAGCATCTGCGCGATGAACGGGTTGCCGTGGGAGCTGATTTCCAGCAGATCCTCGCCTGTGTAGGAGTTGGGCCCTGCGAAAAAGGTATAGACGACGTCATCCACAAGCGCTCCGGCCTGGTTGCGATAATCGCCATGAGTCGCCTGGCGGGGCAGGGGGGGGACGCCAAAGATTTCCGCGACCATGCCCGCGCATCGAGGCCCGCTCGCACGGACGAGCGCCAGCGCAGAGGTGCCCACGGGCGTGGCCAGGGCGGCAATGGTATCGACGGGATGCGCCATTTCACGGACACCCAAACGCCGCCGCGGCCGAAAGCAAAACGAAAGCGCAGCCAGGCGTGGCCCTGGCCTTCGGCTGGCCCTGCGTCCGCTCCGAACACCCCGGGAAGCGCTGTTGTGCCACCCCGAAATCCGCCAACATCCGCCGGAGCCGTGCGGATGTGCGAGCCGAGCTCTTTCTATTCAACGCATGCGCCCTGGATACGGAACACGCACCGGCCGATGGCCTCAGGCTTCCTCGACTGAACTTGTCGCGATCTCGGCTCCGCCTGTGACGTTCACCCGGGCGAGGATCTCGGCCTTTATTTTTGCGGCGAGTTCCGGGTTTTTTGCGAGGGCGTCCTTTGCCGCTTCGCGTCCCTGCCCGACCAGTTCACCGTTGTAGGCGATCCAGGATCCCTTCTTCTCCAGCACCTTGTGTTCGACTCCGAGGTCGAGCAGCGAGCCATTCTGCGAGATGCCCTCGTCATACATGATATCGAATTCGCACTCGGTAAACGGCGGCGCGACCTTGTTCTTGACGACTTTGATCTTGGTGCGATTGCCGACGACCTTGCCGTCGGGCAGCTTGAGCTGGTCCTTGCGGCGGATATCCAGCCGGAGCGAGGAAAAGAATTTTAGGGCGCGGCCACCGGGAGTCGTTTCGGGGCTGCCGAACATCACGCCGATCTTTTCCCGGATCTGGTTGGTGAAGATGCACACGCACTTGGTCCGGCTGACGACGGAGGTGAGGCGGCGCATCGCCTGACTCATGAGACGCGCCTGCGAACCGACCGTTGCGTCGCCCATCTGCCCGTCGAGCTCGGCACGCGAAACAAGGGCGGCCACCGAGTCGATGATGATGACGTCGATCGAATTCGATCGGATCAGAGCCTCGGTGATGTTGAGCGCGTCCTCTCCGCTGTCCGGCTGTGAAACCAGAAGGTCGTCGAGCTTTACGCCGACCACGCGGGCGTATTTGGGATCGAGGGCATGCTCGACATCGATGAAGGCCGCCAGTCCGCCGCGGCGCTGGGCTTCGGCGATCACGCTCAGGCAGAAGGTCGTTTTTCCCGATGATTCCGGTCCGTAGATCTCAATGATGCGTCCGCGCGGCAGTCCGCCGACGCCCAGGGCAAGGTCGATCGCAAGCGAGCCGGTGGAAATCGTATCGACCACCATGCGCGTTGCGCTTCCCAATCGCATGATCGAGCCTTCGCCGAACTGTTTGGTGATCGCCGAAACGGCAAGCTCGATGTTCTTGGCGCGAGCGGGGTCGGCATTGCGTTCGGCTGCGGTGGCGCCGGACTTAAGATCGGCAGGGGACTTGGCGGGCGGGGGCGTGACTTTGGACATGGGATTGATGGAACCTGAAAAACGTTGAGGAAGCGCGTTTGGCGCGGGCGATGGAAACGTTGTTCCGCAATCCCACCCGCTGCGCAAACGAAAAGAGTCCTCCCGTGCAGTCTGTCCCATCTTGGATCAAACAATGGCGACTGGAGAATGATCGGCCGCTCTTTTCAGTCTTGGGCTGGTCTCGCCGAGCTGCTGATTGTTGCGCCGGGCGCGCTTTGGGATTCCTAACCGGGGCCCAGGGGGTATCGGGCGAACTTTTCGATCCGAATCACACCAGTCTGTCGTGGCGCTGGAACCAGTCGACGAACCGCCGCAAACCCTCTTCAAGGGAGACCTTTGGCTCATAGCCCACTGCATCATGAATGCGCGTCAGATCGGCGCAGGTCGCAGACATCTCCGTGGCGAGCGGCGGCAGCAGCTCCACGTTTGCCCGACGACCGAGCAGCGCTTCCAGCATTTCCACAAAGCGCCTCATTTCCACCGGATGCTGGTGGCCGAGATTAAACACGCGATAGGGTGGGGAGGTCATTTCCCCTGGCGGGGGAGCGAACGGATGCAGCAAGACTTTAAGGACGCCGTCGACAATGTCGTCCACATAGGTGAAATCGCGCTGGTAACGGCCCTCGTTGAAGAGCCGGAGCGGGAGGCCGTCGCGGATTGCGCGGGCAAAGAGCATGGGCGTCATGTCGGGCCGTCCCCAGGGCCCATATACTGTGAAAAACCGCAGCCCCGTGAGGTTCAGCCCGTGCGTGTGGGCATAGCTGTACGCCATTGCTTCGCCGGCCTTCTTTGTGGCTGCGTAAAACGAAAGCGGGTGGCCTCCGTCGTCGTTCTCGCGAAACGGGACCTGCGCATTTGCGCCATAGACGGAACTGCTGGATGCGAAGACAAGATGCTTCGGCGGAGTCCGCCGCGCCGCCTCCAGCACGCTCGCGAAGCCCGCGAGATTGCTGTGCACGTACGCCGCGGGATTCTCCAGGCTGTAGCGCACGCCCGTCTGCGCGCCGAGATGGACCACGTAGTCCGGCTGGAAATTCTCATGAAGGCCGGCAAAGCCGGGTGCATCCGCGAAATCGGCCTGCACAAAACGAAAGCACTCAAGTTTCTCCAGCTCCACCAAACGAGCCTTCTTCAAAACGCCCGAGGCGTAGGCGTTGAGATTGTCCACGCCGAGCACTTCGCATTTCTGCGTCACGGCCAGCCGGCGGCAAAGGTGGAAGCCGATGAACCCGGCGGCGCCGGTCACGAGAACTTTCATCGGCGGGGGTCTAGACGAAACGGCGCGGCGCGGCTAGGAAAATTCCATCAATGTGCGCCCAATCCTGCCGTCCGGGGCGGCGCGGGACAAAAAAAGCCGAACCTTTCGCTTGATTGCCAAGAAAGCGCACCTATAAGTTGCGCCGCTTTTGCCAATCTGCATTGTTTACGCATGAACATTAGGGCCTACCTGAAACCACACTGTGGCTGGTCGCGCGGCGTCCGGACCATCATGCGCAAATACAATCTTGAGTTCGAGGACACCGACGTCTTCAACGACCGCGCGAACTACGACGAGATGGTGCGCAAATCAGGGCAGACCCTTTCTCCCTGCGTCGAGATCGATGGCATTATGCTCGCCGACGTTTCGGGCGAGGAGGTCGAGAACTATCTGCTTGCCAACAACCTCGTCAAACCCAACGACGTCCGCACCGAGGAGCCGATCAACGTCGGCTGCGCGGACGGGGAGAATACGAAAACAGCCACGAAAACCATTCGATTCTTCTAACGAGCCCACCCAGTCAAAACCCGATCAGTTTTTCACAGGGCCGGCTCGCCCCGCGAGTCCGGCCTTTTTTGCGCACCCATGAATGCTCTGCATGCTAAGCCAACTCTCAACCGAGGCATCCTCGGCTGCGTGCCGTTTGGTGGCGGAGACATGCGGATGGTCCCTGATTCCAGAAACAAGTTTGCCATTGACCCCATCGCGAACGCCCAACGGTATCCGAAAAATGAACAACCGAAGTGACAGCACTCCCGGTCCTCGGCCAGCCCGGACCGGGCTGCCGCCCAAGCAGGGCCTCTACGATCCCTGGTTTGAACACGACGCTTGCGGCGTGGGCTTTGTGGTCGACATCAAAGGGCGCCGATCCCACCAGATTCTGCAGCAGGCGCTCCAGGTGCTGAGAAATCTTGATCATCGCGGTGCGAGTGGCAGTGAACCCAACACCGGCGACGGCGCTGGTGTCCTCATGCAGATGCCTCACGCTTACTTCAAGGAGGTCTGCAAGAAGGCCCGTATTGCGTTGCCGGAAGCGGGAGCCTATGCCAGCGGATTGGTGTTTCTCCCGAAGAACATCAACAAGCGCCGCCGGCTCGAAGAGCGCTTTGAGCAGATCATCCAGTCAGAGGGACAGACGGTCCTGGGTTGGCGCACGGTGCCGACCAACAATTCTGCGTTAGGCGAGACGGCCCGGGCGTGCGAGCCGGCCATGCGCCAGGTGTTTATAGGCCGGAGCGCTGATATCACCGATCCGATGGCATTTGAACGCAAACTCTACGTCATCCGGAAGCGCGGCCACAATGAAATCCGCGCGTCCACCATGGACGGCGCCGAGTTCTGGTACCTCTGCAGCCTGTCCTACAAGACTTTTGTCTATAAGGGCATGCTCCTGACCACCCAGCTTGAGGGCTACTTTCCCGACCTGCTGCAGCCGTCGATGGACACCGCGCTTGCCCTCGTGCATTCGCGCTTCAGCACAAATACGTTCCCGAGCTGGAATCGTGCGCACCCCTATCGCTACCTGGCTCACAACGGCGAGATCAACACTCTCCGTGGCAACATCAACTGGATGCATGCCCGGCAGGCGCTGTTTACTTCGGAGGCATTTGGAGAAGACATCAAGCAGGTGATTCCGATCATCGACCCGAACGGGAGCGACTCGGGCATGTTCGACAACACTCTCGAACTGCTGGTGCTCGCGGGACGTCCGCTCGCGCATGCGATGATGATGATGATCCCCGAGCCGTGGTCCTACCATGAGACCATGGACGACAGTCGGCGGGCGTTCTACCAATACCATTCATGCCTGATGGAGCCATGGGATGGACCTGCATCGATCGCCTTTACCGATGGAAAGCAGATTGGCGCGATACTGGACCGAAACGGCCTTCGGCCGTCGCGCTATTATGTCACCAAGGATGATCTGGTCATCATGGCTTCCGAGGCGGGCGTGCTCAATATTCCGCCCGAACAGATTCTCCAGAAAGGCCGTCTGCAACCGGGCCGCATGTTCCTCGTCGACACCGAACAGGGCCGCATCATTGACGATACTGAGATCAAGGCGAAGATCGCCGCAGAACGTCCTTACCGGCAGTGGCTCGACGAGTACCTGGTGCATCTCGAAGACCTCCCGGAGGCGCCGTTCGTGCCCTCTCCCGATCACGAGTCCCTTCTTCAGCGCCAGATCGCCTTCGGCTACACCCACGAGGACGAGCGGATCATTCTCACTCCCATGGCGCGCGATGGTGTTGAGGCCACCGGCTCGATGGGTAATGATGCGTCGCTGGCCGTGCTTTCCAACAAGCCCCGATTGCTGCCCGACTATTTCAAGCAGCTCTTCGCCCAGGTTACGAATCCTCCGATCGACTGTATCCGGGAGGAGATCATCACCTCGGCCGAGACCCGTCTCGGTTCGGAGGGAAACCTGCTGCATCCCGAGCCGTCCGCCTGCCGGCGGGTTGAACTGAAGTGGCCGGTTCTGACCAACGAGGAGTTCGCGAAGATCCGCCGCATGGAGCTTCCCGGCCTCAAGGTGGGCACGCTGCCCATCCTGTTCCGCGTCACCCGCGGTGAGCGCGGTCTCTCCAAGTCCATGGAGGAGCTTTGCGTCATGGCCCGCCGGATGATTGAGGAAGATGAAGCCAATGTCATCATCCTCAGCGACCGGGGCGTGAACCGCGAGTTTGCTCCGATCCCGGCGTTGCTGGCGATCGCGGGCCTGCATCATTACCTCATCCGTGAAGGCCTGCGCACGCGGGCCAGCATCATCCTGGAGAGTGGCGAGCCTCGCGAGGTCCACCATTTTGCGCTCCTGATCGGCTATGGCTGCAGCGCGGTTAACCCGTATGTCGCCTTCGAGACGATCGACGATATGATTCGCGAGGATCTCCTGCCAAACCTCGACCCCAAGACAGCCTTCAAGAACTTCGTCAAGGCTGCCTCGAAGGGGGTCGTGAAGGTCATGTCCAAGATGGGCATTTCCTCCATCCAGAGCTATCGCGGCGCGCAAGTCTTCGAGGCGATTGGACTGCGCCAGGACGTCATCGACCATTATTTCACCTGGACGCCCTCCCGTGTGGGCGGAATTGGGCTCGACGTCATCGCACAGGAAGTGCTCCTGCGTCACCGAGCTGCCTATCCTGATCGCCAGGTCAACGGCCATGTCCTTCCCTCCGGTGGCCAGTACAAGTGGCGCGACGACGGGGAATTCCATCTCTTCAATCCGGAAACGATCCATCGCTTGCAAAAGGCGGTGCGCACCGGCAGCCCGGCGACCTTCCACGATTATTCGCACCTGGTCAACGAGCAGTCGAAGAACCTGTGCACTCTCCGCGGCCTGCTCGAATTCAAGCCGGCTGAGGCGGTTCCGCTCGCAGAGGTCGAATCGGTCGAAACGATCATGAAGCGCTTCAAGACGGGCGCGATGTCGTATGGCTCCATCAGCAAGGAGGCCCACGAGACTCTCGCCATCGCGATGAACCGCATCGGCGGCAAGTCCAACACCGGTGAGGGGGGCGAAGATCCCTCCCGGTACAAGCCGATGACCAACGGCGACAGCAAGAATTCCGCAATCAAGCAGGTCGCTTCGGGCCGCTTCGGAGTCACCAGCGAATATCTGGTCATGGCCCGCGAGCTCCAAATCAAGATGGCGCAGGGGGCCAAGCCCGGCGAAGGCGGCCAGCTGCCGGGTGCGAAAGTGTATCCCTGGATCGCGAAGACCCGCCTGACGACGGCCGGTGTAGGTCTCATTTCGCCGCCCCCGCACCATGACATCTACTCGATCGAGGATCTCGCCGAATTGATCCACGACCTGAAGAACGCAAACCGCCACGCCCGCATCAGCGTCAAGCTGGTCGCCGAGGTTGGCGTGGGCACGGTTGCCGCAGGCGTCGCCAAGGCGCATGCTGACGTCGTCCTCATCTCGGGGCACGACGGCGGCACGGGCGCCTCGCCGCAGACTTCCATCAAGCACGCCGGTTTGCCGTGGGAGCTTGGACTCGCCGAGACCCATCAAACCCTGGTCTTGAACAATCTGCGGAGCCGCATCGCGGTCGAGACCGATGGACAGCTCAAGACTGGCCGCGACGTCGTGATTGCCGCAATGCTGGGCGCCGACGAATTCGGTTTTGCCACGGCACCGCTTGTGGCCACCGGCTGCATCATGATGCGCGCCTGCCACCTGAATACCTGTCCTGCGGGCATCGCCACCCAGGATCCGCGGCTGCGCGAAAAGTACGCAGGCAAGCCGGAGCACGTGGTCAACTTCATGCGCTTCATTGCGGAGGAAGTCCGCGAGCTCATGGCCCAGCTTGGCTTCCGCACCGTCCAGGAAATGATCGGCCACGTGGACCGGCTGGAACCGCGCAAGGCCATCGATCACTGGAAGGCGAAAGGTCTGGACTTCTCGAACATCCTCTATGCTCCGGATGTCGGTCCCGAGGTCGGACGTTTTTGCCAGATTGCCCAGAACCACGGATTGGAGGGTTCGCTCGATCTCACCGTGCTGCTCAATCTCTGCGAGCCCGCGGTCAAGCGTGGCGAACGGGTGGTCGGCGAGGTGCCGATCCGCAACGTTCACCGTGTCGTTGGAACGATCACGGGCAGCGAGGTCACCCGCCAATGGGGTGCGGCAGGATTGCCGGAGGATACGATCCGCATTCATTTCAAGGGATCAGCGGGCCAGAGTTTCGGCGCTTTCATGCCGAAAGGTATGACCTTCAGTCTTGAGGGCGACGCCAACGACTACCTCGGAAAGGGGCTTTCCGGCGGCAAGATCATCGTCTACCCTCCGGCTGCCTCGACGTTCGTGCCCGAGGAGAACATCATCATCGGCAACGTTGCCTTGTACGGGGCGACTGGCGGCGAAGTCTACATCCGCGGCATGGCCGGCGAGCGCTTCTGTGTCCGCAACTCTGGCGTCAACGCCGTGGTTGAGGCCGTTGGCGACCACGGCTGTGAGTACATGACCGGAGGTCGCGTTGTCGTGCTCGGTCCCACCGGGCGAAATTTCGCCGCCGGCATGTCAGGCGGCGTTGCCTACGTGCTCGACGAACGCGGAATTTTCTCCCGCGACGTCAACCGCCAGATGGTTGGAATCGGGAAGCTGGAGAATCCAGCCGAGATCAGCGAGGTGCGCACCATGATCGAGAAGCACCTGGCGTATACCCAAAGCACCCGCGCCCGGCAGGTCCTTGACACATGGGACCGGTCCGTTCCGCTCTTCGTCAAGGTGTTGCCCAAGGATTACCAGCGCATGCTTGCCTGCATCGAGCGCGCGCACGGGCAGGGCCTGTCAGGCGACGAGGCCATCATGGCCGCCTTCGAAGAAAATGCCCGCGACCTCTCCAGGGTCGGCGGCAACTAAGACAAACGTTGAAAGACTGAAATCCTGAAACACTGAAACGCCCCGCACACTCCTCCTCCAGTGCTCGACGACAACCTTCAGTCTTTCAGGCCTCAGTCCTTCAGCTTTCCCCTTTCAGTCCTTCCCTTTTTCAGTTTTTCAGCCTTTTTTCTCCATGGGTAAACCAACTGGATTCATCGAATATCTGCGGGAACTGCCCGTGGACCGACCGCCGCTGGAACGCGTTCGCGACTGGAACGAGTTCCACCCGCACATGGAGCAAAAGAAGCTCCGGAACCAGGGGGCTCGCTGCATGGACTGCGGCGTGCCATTCTGCCATACCGGCAAGTTGATCAGCGGAATGGCTGCAGGTTGCCCGATCCACAACCTGATTCCCGAATGGAATGACCTGGTTTACCGGAATCTTTGGCGGGAAGCCCTGGAGCGACTCCACCGGACCAATAACTTCCCGGAGTTCACCGGGCGCGTGTGCCCGGCCCCCTGCGAGGGTTCCTGCGTTCTCGGGATCAACGAGCCGCCTGTCACGATCAAGAACATCGAGAACTCGATCATCGACAAGGGCTGGGAAGAAGGCTGGGTGCTGCCACAGCCCCCGAAGGTCCGCACCGGAAAGAAAGTGGCGGTCATCGGCTCCGGCCCCGCCGGCCTGGCCGCCGCCGCGCAGCTCAACACCGTCGGCCACTCGGTTACTGTTTTTGAACGGGCGGATCGGCCTGGCGGACTTCTCATGTACGGCATTCCGAACATGAAGCTCGACAAGCAGGAGGTGCTGAAGCGGCGCATCGAGTTCCTGGAGAAGGAAGGCGTCAGGTTCATCTGCAACGCCAATGTCGGCGACAATGTTGAGTCCGAGATCTTCCTGAAGGAATACAACGCCACGGTCATCTGCACCGGCGCGACTCAGGCGCGCGACCTTCCCGTCGAGGGACGCAATCTTTCAGGCGTCCATTTTGCAATCGAGTACCTCACCGCCAACACGAAGGCACTGCTTGCCGGAAAGCCCGACGCCAATTCCATCCACGCCCGCGACAAGGATGTGGTCGTCATCGGTGGCGGCGACACCGGTACTGACTGCGTCGGCTCGGCGCTGCGCCAAGTCTGTCGCAGCATCACCCAGATCGAAATCCTGCCCAAGCCGCCGATGGACCGGGCGGCAGACAATCCATGGCCCGAGTGGCCAAAAGTGTACAAGATGGATTATGGCCAGGAAGAGGCCGCTGCGCGATTCGGGGCCGATCCACGCGTCTATCTCACCACCGTGAAGAAATTTGTGGGCGACGCCGACGGCCGGGTGAAGGAACTGGTCACTGTCCAGATCAAGTGGGACAAGAACGAAAAGGGCCAGTTTGTGCCGAAAGAACAGCCTGGCACCGAGCAGACCAGGCCCGCGCAGCTCGTATTGCTCGCGATGGGCTTCCTCGGACCCGAACAGGCAATTCTGAAAGATCTGAAGATCGAGACGGACGCCCGCAGCAACATCAAGGCGGAACACGAAAAGTACGCGACCAGCGTCAAAGGCGTCTTCGCAGCCGGCGACTGCCGCCGCGGCCAGAGCCTCGTCGTCTGGGCCATCAATGAAGGCCGCGGCGCCGCCCGGGAGTGCGACCGCTATTTAATGGGTTCGACCGATTTGCCGTAAGATTTCCCGCCGGTGCGGGAAATCTTTTTGCATTCACCGGCGGCCGCCGTGAATGGATCAAACGTAGTCTCGATATTCCGGGACGAACATGCGCGAGCGCACATCGGCCTCGACGTCGGCCGGGCGCGGCCTGCAGGCCAGACCCTCGCGGTTCGCCTCGTCGACGACCGCGGTCGCAATCCGGACAGAGACCTCCCGGATCTTGGAGAGCGCAGGATAGACGCGCCCCAGAGCGAGATCGTCGTCTCCGACTTGCGTCGCGAGCGTGCGCGCCGCGGTCAGGAACATGCCATCCGTGATTTTGGACGCTTCGCAGACCAGCGCACCGAGGCCAACCCCGGGGAAAATATAGACGTTGTTGCCCTGGCCGGGAACGTAAGTGTGGCCCGCGAGCGTCACCGGCGGAAACGGGCTTCCGCTTGCAAACACCGCGCGGCCGTCAGACCACTGGTAAGCTTGCTCTGCTGTACATTCTGCCTTTGAAGTGGGATTCGAGAGCGCGAAGATGATTGGGCGCGGGTTGATCGCAGCCATCCTTGCGACGATGTCACGGGTAAACCCTTGAGCCTGGCCCGAGACCCCGATCAGCGCTGTTGGTTTGTGGGCTTCCAGCGCCTCGGCGAGCGTCGCGATCGGAGGATGGTCCTGTGCATAGGGCTCCTTGTGCTCGGCGAGCCGGCCGGGCCGGTTGCGCACAACCAAACCCTGCGAATCTACAAACCAGCAGCGACTTCGGGCCTCGGGAAGACCCAGTCCCTCCTGCAATAACGCGGACACGAAAAGATCGGCGATCCCGGTCCCAGCTTCGCCAGCGCCCAAGAAGAGCAGTTTCTGGTCGCGGAGCTGTCCACCGGTCAGGCGCAACCCGGCGATGATGCCGGCCACAGCGACGGCAGCGGTTCCCTGGATGTCGTCATTGAAGCTGCAGATTTTATCACGGTATTGGCTGAGCAGCCGGAATGCGTTCGTGTTGCCGAAGTCCTCCCATTGGAGCAGTGCCTTGGGATAAGCTTCCTTAACGGCGGCAACGAACTCGGCTATAAACGAATCGTATTCGGCGCCCCGGGCGCGCTTCTGCTGGATTCCGATATAGAACGGATCCTCATGCAATTTCGCGTTGTCGGTCCCAACATCAAGCGTGATGGGGAGGCAATAATACGGGTGCAGGCCTGCACATGCCGTGTAGAGGGACAGTTTTCCGACGGGGATGCCCATGCCGAGCGCTCCGAGATCACCCAAGCCGAGAATGCGTTCGCCATCGGTGACAACAATCATGCGCACGTCGGGATGGGGCCAATGGCGGAGTATCTCCGCAACGCGGCCGCGTTCGCGGATGCTGATGAACAAGCCGCGCGAGCGTCGGTATATCGCCCCGTATTCGAGACATGCCTGGCCGACGGTTGGCGTATAGATGATCGGAATCATCTCTTCCGCGTGCTCTTCCATCAGCTTGTAGAACAACGTCTCGTTGCGGTTCTGGAGGGTCGTCAGGAAGATGTATTTCTCGAGCGGGTTTGGCTTGCGCTGGAAATTGCCGTAAACACGGGCGAGCTGCTCCTCGATCGTGAAGACCCTGGGTGGGAGCAGGCCTCGCAACCCGAGGGCATCACGCTCCCGTTCGGAAAACGCGGTGCCTTTGTTAAGGAGCGAATTGGTTAGCAACGCGGATCCTGTGGGAAACAGGAACTCTCCATGGGAGCGCAGGCCATCGTCAGATTCGTGGGCAGTCATCCGAGTAGCAAAAAGAGCCGCAGGGTGTGAGGCGATGAAAAATGATTGCGCGTCAGCCCGACGAGCGGACGCGACGTTGAGGGTGGACTTTTCACTTGGAACCATAAGCAATTCGGAGCGAAATCCGTGCCAGAATGAAGACCTCTGATAAGACCTGGATGCACCGCCCGCAGCAATGGCAGCGAGGGTGTTGCGCAAGTGATGTCCGTGTCCGTCAGCTTGGGAGGTAGGCAGATGGGACCGGCGTCTTCTTCGACTGTGCGGCCGCCCGCTCCGGCCGAAATCCCGACGAACTGGTCGCTCATGCGCCGCCTGTTCGGTCTCGTCTGGGAGTATCGGGGACGTTGCTGGCAGGTTCTGGGTCTCCAGCTCGTCCTCCTCACCATGGGCCTGGCAGGCCTGAACCTCACCGGCCAGGCGATCGATTTCATCCGCCATCGTGTCTCCGGTGCGCCTCTGCCGGCCGGCGGCTTTCGAATTCCGTTTCCCGCCGACTGGCCGCCGGAACGGACGCTCGCAGTCATCGCGAGTCTCATCCTTGCGCTCGCGCTCGGCCGCGCCGTGCTGAATTACGTCTACAGCATCCTGATCAACCGCCTGACCCAGCAGGAAATCGTGCCGCAGTTGCGCGCCCGGGTCTACGACCGACTGCAGCGACTGAGCTTCCGGTTTTTCGACGCCAATTCCACCGGGTCTATCATCAACCGAGTGACAGGGGATGTGCAGGCCGTGCGGATGTTTTTGGACCAGGTGCTCATCCAAAGCTTCATCATGGTCATTTCGCTCACGGTTTACATCGCCTACATGGCGAGCCTTCATGCCGGCCTCACCGTGGCGTGTCTGGCCACAACACCGGTGTTGTGGATCGCCGCGGTCCGCTTCTCCCGTCTCATCCAGCCGGCGTATGCGCGCAACCGCGATCTCGCGGACATCATGGTGCGGAATCTCGCCGAAAGCGTTCAGGGGATCGCGGTGACGAAAGGATTTGGTCGCGAGGCGGAGGACCGGGCGAAATTCCTCCGCAGCAACGACGCCGTGCTTGAGCAGCAGCAGAGCATTTTTTGGCGGGTGAGCGTGTTTAGCCCGGCGGTGGGATTCCTCACCCGTATCAATATGATCGTGCTGCTCGGCTACGGTGGCTGGCTCGTCGCGCACGACCGCCTGCCATTGGGCGCGGGCCTTGTGGTGTTCGCCGGCCTCCTGGAACAGTTCTCGGGCCAGGTGAACAACGTTGCCAACGTCGTCAACGGCGTCCAGCAGTCGCTGATCGGAGCCCGGCGCGTGTTCGAGATTCTGGATACACCGGTGGAGATCCAAAGCCGGCCGGGGGCGTTGCGTCCGGACCGGTTTGGCGGCGCCGTGCGGTTCGAGGGTGTGTCGTTCGCCTACAAGGTCCACGAGCCGGTCCTGCACGAGATCGACCTTGATGTGGCACCGGGCAGGTGCGTGGCGATCGTCGGCGCAACAGGCGCCGGCAAGAGCGCGCTCATGAGTCTGATCCCGCGGTTCTATGATCCGACGGCCGGCCGCGTGCTCGTCGACGGGGTCGATGTCCGAGAACTCGATCTCGACAATCTCCGGCGCAATATCGGCCTGGTCTTTCAGGAGAGCTTCCTTTTCAGCCACACGGTTTCGGCAAACATCGCGTTTGGCCATCCCCAGGCCACGGCCGAACAAATCCGGAGGGCGGCGACAGTGGCCGCCGCCCACGAGTTCATCGTCCAGTTGCCTCAAGGCTATGACACCGTGCTGGGCGAGAGCGGAGTGACCCTCTCCGGCGGCCAGCGCCAGCGGCTGGCCCTGGCCCGCGCGATCCTTCTCGAACCCGCAATCCTGCTTCTCGATGACCCGACTGCCGCAATCGACTCGCATACCGAGCAGGAGATTTTTGACGCCCTGGACCGCACGATCGCAGGGCGCACAACGTTCATTGTTGCGCACCGCCTCAGCACGCTGCGACGGGCCGATTTCATCGTGGTCATGGAGGAAGGCCGTATTGTCCAGCGCGGCACGCACGCCGAACTGATGCAGAGGCCGGGTCCGTATCTGCACGCTGCCAGCCTGCAGCTGGCGGACAACCGCGAGCTGCAGCAACTGGCGGAGAGGGGAGCGGTCGAATGAGCCGCGCGCCCGCACGCCTTGATCTGCTGACGGTCGCACCCCGCCCGGCCGGCGACGAGGACGAGGAACAGTTCAAACCGCTCGAATGGGGGTTGATCCGCAGGCTCATTGGCTTCACCCGGCCCCAGCGCCGGAAGTTTTGGATCATGGTCGCGCTGTCTGCCGTGCGGGCGATCCAGCTTCCGGCGATCGTCTGGGCGATGGGCGCGATCATCGCAGGTCCCGCAGCCCGGCACGACCTGCATGCGCTCGCCTGGTGGCTGGCTGGATATGCAGCGCTCGCGATCTCGACGGACTTCCTGTTCCATTTTCGCCAACGGTACGCGCTCGAGCTCGGCGAATATGCCGTCAATGCGCTGCGCGCGGCGATCTTCACCCACCTGCAGCGGATGCCGATGAGCTTTTTCCATCGCGTGAAGCTCGGGCGCATCATCAGTCGCGTGACTTCCGATGTTGAGGCGGTGCGCGTCGGCATCCAGGACGTGTTTTTCGTCAGCGTCATCCAGGCCGGCCAGATGGTGTTCGCGGCTGTGGCGATGCTCTTCTGCGACTGGTCCCTGTTCCTCGTCGTGCTCGCCATGGCGCCGGTCATCTGGACGGTCAACCGGCGTTTCCGCTCCGAACTCAGCAGGCTGAGCCGCGCCTCGCAGGAGAGCTTCAGCCGGGTGACGGCCACGCTCGCCGAGTCTGTCGGGGGAATCCGGGTGACGCAGGGGTTTGTGCGGCAGGCGACCAACGCCGGACTGTTCCGCTCGCTCCTGTCGGACCATGCGCGCTACAACGTGGCCCTCGCCCGAACGTCGGCCATCCTGTTGCCGATCCTGGAACTCAACAGCCAGTTCTTCATCGCCGTGCTCCTGCTGCTCGGCGGCTGGCGCACCTTTCACAACGAGATGGAGGTTTCCAGCCTGATCCAATTCTTCTTTCTCGCGAACCTCTTCTTCTCGCCGATCGCGGTCATCGGCAACCAGTACAATCAGGCGTTGATCGCGATGGCGGGTGCTGAACGGATCTTTCGCATGCTCGACACGAAGCCCGACTGGGAAGACGCACCGGATGCTTCGGATCTGCCCGGCCCGCCTCCTGCGCCGGCGCCTGCTGGCGGCATGTGCATCGAGTTCCGCCAGGTGACCTTTGGCTACGACCCCGCCCGCCCGGTCCTGCTGGACATCGATTTTTCCGCCAGGCCGGGTCAGATGGTGGCGCTCGTGGGGCATACCGGAAGTGGCAAGAGCTCGATCATCAACCTCGCTGCAAAGTTCTACCTGCCCACGCTCGGCGAGGTGAGGATCGACGGGCGCGAAATCCGTACGCTGACCAGCCGCTCGCTCCACCGGCAGATGGGTATTGTCGCCCAGCAAAACTTTCTCTTCAGCGGCACGGTCCTCGACAACATCCGCCTCGGGCGGCCGGAGGCGCCCGAGGACGAAATCCGCGAAACGGTGAACAGGCTCGACGGCCTCGACATGCTGGCGGAACTTCCCCTCGGCTGGCAAACGGAGGTGGGCGAGGGCGGGCGCAACCTGTCCACCGGACAACGGCAGCTCGTGTGTTTCGCCCGGGCGCTCCTTGCAGATCCGCGGCTGCTGATCCTGGACGAGGCGACCGCATCGATCGATGCGCTCACCGAGGCGCGTCTGCAGCGGGCGCTGGTGACCTTGCTTCGCGGACGCACCAGCCTGGTCGTCGCGCACCGCCTCAGCACGATCCGTCATGCGGACCTGGTGCTGGTGCTCGACCGGGGCCGAATCATCGAACGCGGGACGCACGCAGCGTTGTTGTCGCAGCAAGGCCACTACGCCGCGCTCTACAGACAGTTTGTGAATGTGGATGAACACCGCGCGCCGGACCGGCCGGCCGGTCCATTTCCCCTCTGAGAACCGCATAATCTCCCTCTAGAATTTCGTTGCATTGAGAGGGAAGAACACTATCACAAACTTCACTATGGCAAAGAAACCCGCCCGCACCCCGAATGCTAAGTTCATGGCCCCGGTCACTCCGGACGCCGTCCTTTCCGCCGTCGTTGGCAGCAAACCGCTGCCCAGGACCGAGCTCACCAAGAAACTTTGGGACTACATCAAGAAGAACGGTCTCCAGGACAAGAAGGTGAAGACCATGATCAACGCCGATGACAAGCTGAAGGCCGTGTTCAATGGCAAGGCCAAGGTCAGCATGTTCGAAATGACCAAGCTGGTGTCCGGTCACGTGGCGAAATAAGACCACTCTTTTTCCGACGCCGCTCTGGGTTCTTCCCGGGGCGGCGTCTTTTTTTGGCAATGGAGGACGCGGTTGGCCGTTCCGCCCGCTACCGACACGACAGCCAGGCCTATCCCGGCTTCCTGCGCGCCCAGGCCTCGTTGGTCACGGCGATCGCAACAACAAGCAGCCCGAGCAGAATTGTCTGGTCCTGCTGGGACACCGAGCACATGTCCAGTCCATAGCGCAGCAGACCGAGCAGAACAAGGCCGAGGAACGTCCCGATTACCGAGCCGGCCCCGCCGGTGATCCGCGTCCCGCCCACCACCACCACCGCAATGACGTCCAGTTCCATTCCCTGGGCCGCACCTGGATGCGCCGTGGCGAAGCGGGCGGTCCACACGACTGCTGCAAGGCCGCACGCCAGCCCGCTGGCACCGTAGATCGCAAACTGCACCCGCGCCGCCGAGATTCCGGCAAAGCGTGCAGCCGATGCGTTTTCACCGAGCTGCCGCGTCTGACGGCCGAGCGTGTGGCGGTCAAACACTGCGGCACCGACGGCCGTCACTCCCAGCAGGAGAAGGAACGACCACGGCACGTTCCAATGTTCCCCGATTTGCAGGCCGCCTGTGCTGCCCCAGTCGGTGAAGGCTTCCGGCCACTCGCTGATGGACCGCGCTCCTGTGAGCCCGAAAGCGAGGCCCCGGTACAAAGCGAGGGTTGCCAATGTCACGACCAGCGCCGGCAACCGCAGCGCCTGGATCGCAAGCGCGTTCACAAGTCCACCCGCCGCCCCCACCACCAGCGCCACC
>Ga0181528_10000692_pt1 | contig 22626 bp, 17 predicted proteins | sample PEATcosm2014_Bin_47_FD_119742 | JGI IMG/M metagenome (GOLD analysis project Ga0181528, IMG submission 119742) | Peatland microbial communities from MTU Mesocosm Facility, Houghton, MI, USA - PEATcosm2014_Bin10_10_metaG | ecosystem: Environmental > Terrestrial > Soil > Wetlands > Peat | place...
AGTTTCGCCGGTTTTTTGCGGTGATTGGTGATCTTGCACTTCCAGATTTCCAGCGTCTCGCCGAGCGGAACGAAATAAGTCGTTTGCGCCTCGATTTTGTTGGCGGTCGAGCCGATGATGGTGTAGCCCATGCCGTGGCGGCATTCGTAATGGTCGAGCTTGGTGCGGGTCGGCTGCCAGGACGGCGACCAGAATTTTCCGGTTTCGTTGTCGCGCAAATAGAGATAGCGCCCGCCGACATCGAACGGCGCGTTGTTGTAGCGATAGCGCGAGAGGCGGCGCAGTTTGGCGTCGCGGTAGAACGAGTAGCCGCCGGCAGTGTTCGAGATGAGGCCGAAGTAGGATTCGCAGCCGAGATAATTCATCCACGGCAGCGGTGTGTCGGGCTGGCTGATGATGTATTCGCGGGTTTGGTCGTCAAAATGTCCGTAGCGCATAATTCAGTTATAAGGACCACGCCGTCATTAGCTTGAAGCAGGCGTTATCAAGTGGCGAATGCAATTTCCGATGTCCCTATCAATTTCGCGGCGTTTGGCAAAGCCGAATTGTGATGATGGAACGGCTTCAACTGAGTCGCCAGCAACGACGGAATCGAGGCAGCCAAAAGCGCAAAGATGAACCAAATACTGTGACCCACCAACTCCTATACACCGCCGCTGATCATGGGTTGTGGGCACCCCGGAAAAGGGATTGGATTGGAAAGTTTTGGCGTTATTCATTTATGCATTAGGATTTGGTTGCTGGTTCCATGGCAAAGTATGCAGACATTCTGCCTTCCAATCACTAAGGCATTGGGTGTGGCCTATGGCACAACTTAAGTATAGCTATCGCCCTAACTTGGACTACGTTAATATCCGAATTATGCACGGGGCGACGCGCGTGAGTAAATTCATAATATCTGAAGAGCCCGGAACGTCTCTCAATACGTTTAACATGCCTCCGAGAGCCAGTGGCTCCCGATGGTTTTGCATTTTGCTGTTTTTCTCGGCTCTTGCCCTGATGGAGCCCCTTTCGGCACAGTCGGAGAACGCTCCCACCTGCCTGACAAACGCCCAGCAAGTTCGCGAATTGAGTCCCGAGGTGGCCGAACAGAAACTTCCCGTCCGCATCGTTGGTGTGGTCACGTACTACGATGCGCGGCTTCTTAATCTTTTTGTTCAGGACGCTTCCGGAGGAATATTTGTCGACGTCGCAAGGAACATAAACACGCATATTGCCGCAGGGCAGGAAATTGAGGTGGAAGGCGTCAGCGACAAAGGGAATTTTGCTCCCACCGTCGAGGCCTCGGCCATCCGCGTCCTGGGAGAAGCCCAAATGCCTGTGCCGCGACAGGTCTCCATTGGCCAATTGTTCAGCGGGCTGGAGGATGGCCAATGGATCGAGGTGGTTGGAGTCGTGCGCTCTTTCACCGTTTTCAAGGTTCTCGATGGAAGGTGCTATTTGAACCTTGCCATAAACGGGCAGCGCATCGTGACTTACGTCCAGAATCTCAATGAGGCTGAGGCCGCAAAGTTGGTCAACTCCACGGTCCGGCTGCGTGGCGTGTGTTATTCTCGATACAATATGAAGCGCCAATTGCGCACTCCCTGGCTGGCAGTTTCGGGCCTTGCGGATATCGTCGTCGAACAGCCACCCATTCAGCAGCCGAAAGAGGTGTCCATTGCCAGCCTGGCCGAGTTCAACTCCACCGGCAGTTACGGAAATCTCGTAAAAGTTCGCGGAGTAGTGACCTTGCAAAATCCCAACGGCACGCTCTTCATCCAAGACCAGGGGTTTGGGCTATATGTGCAGGCCAGTCAGCTCAACGGGGTGGCTACCGGCGATCAGGTCGAGGTGTCTGGTTACTCGGCGCTTGGGGATTATGTGCCCATTCTCGAGGATGCCACTGTTCAATTCCTGGCTCACGGTGTTCCTCCCCGTCCGATTGCAGCCCAGATCGAGACCCTGCTCAATACCCCCGAGGACTTTGATGGTTTGCTCGTCAGCTTGAGAGCAAACCTCATGAACATGGTTGAAAACGGGGGACAACAAACCCTGGTCTTGCAGTCGTCGAATTCCATCTTCACGGCGACTTTGGAAAGTGTTCGGTCAGACGAGCGCTTCAAATCCCTTAAGCTAGGCAGTGTGGTGTCGCTGACCGGCGTGTTCGTCGCCAAACCGTCGGGCAAATGGGTTCCCGGAGTTGCCCAACCGTTGGATGAGCCGGCTCCCAGAATATCTCCGTCACCGCCCGAGTCGGTCCAGATTCTCTTGCGCTCGTTTGCCGACATCAGCGTAATCCATCAACCCTCATGGTGGACCTTGCCCCGGCTCATCTGGATGCTCTGCATAATGAGTCTTGTCCTGCTTGCCGGACTGGCGTGGGCGGTGATGCTGGATCGTCGCGTCCGCCAGCAGACCCGGATTATTCAGCAAAAGGTCTGGCGCGAGGGGATGCTTGAAGAGCGTGATCGGATTGCGCGGGAATTCCACGATACACTTGAACAAGAACTCGCCGCCATCAACATCCAGCTGGGCACCGTCAAGGCACAATTTCACGAATCGCCGCAGGTCGCATTTCAGCAACTCGAACTCGCCCGCAATTTGACTCTTTATAGCCTTTCCGAAGCCCGCCGGTCGGTCTGGGATTTACGCTCCCATCTGCTCGAAAACAGCAACCTGGCCACCGCCCTCGAGGAAATGGCCATACCACTCTCTGCCAACGGGGGCATCCAGGTTACCGTCCAATCATCCGGAACACCTGAAAAACTTCCAGCGCTTATAGAGCACAACCTCCTTCGCATTGCCCAGGAAGCATTGTCGAATGCGTTCAAACATTCCGGTGCGAGCAAAATTTTCGTCAGTTTGAACTATAAAGCAAGACACGTTGAACTCGGGATTCGTGATGATGGTTCCGGCTTCGACACTCAAACCGCCGGAACTTCGAACGGCGGGCATTTTGGTTTGTTAAATATGCGGGAACGGGCTGAGAAAATCGGCGCACGCTTTTCCCTCACCACCCACCCCGGTCATGGCACGGAAATAGTTGTTACGACCACTGGCGCGACTTCCATTACGCAGGAGCCCTATTCATCTCAAACCGACGACCTCGCAACGCCCGCAAAGGGCAAATTAGCCAAATCTTGAACTTAAAAATCGCACCTATGAACAAAAAAATTCGCATTATGGTTGTGGACGATCATTTTTCCGTTCGGATAGGTCTCGTGGGCACAATAAATATCGAACCCGACATGATCGTTGAAATCGAGGCTTCCAATGGCCGGCAGGCAATTGCCGATTTCCGGCGGCACCGCCCGGATGTCGTGCTGATGGATTTGAGGTTGCCCGATATAAGTGGAGTGGAAGCCACGGACACCATTTGCAAGGAGTTTCCCGATTGCTGCATTATCATGCTTTCCACACACGATGGCGAAGAAGATATTTATCAATCGCTCCAGGCCGGCGCGCGCACTTATCTGCTCAAAACGTCCGATCGGGAGGAATTGATTCAAACTATCCGCACTGTTCACTCCGGCGAGCGCTTCATCTCACCTGCCATTGGTGCGCGTCTCGCCGAGCGTATGACCCGCACTGAGCTGACCTCGCGGGAGCTGGAAGTCCTCAAACTCATCGCCATCGGCAAGCGCAATAAAGAAATTGGCAGCGCCCTGCAAATTGCCGAAGTCACCGTTAAACTTCACGTCAGCCATATTCTCACCAAGCTGAAGGCAAATGATCGCACCCAGGCCACCACCACCGCCTTGCGTCGTGGCATTCTACACTTGGATTGAAACGGCGTCTCGCGCGAGCGACCGACTTCTCCATACCTTCGAATTTGCATCAATTTTCTTGAAGGTTGCAACTGTGGTGTTTGGTTCTCCAAGAGAACTGAAATCAGCAGGCGGTGAAACTGCGGCGCCAAATAATTTGGTGACTCCTCGGTTATCGCTTGCTTCGAAGCCGGGTGCGTCATTCAGGAAGGTTATGACCGGCCAGACGGCCGTGCTGTGGAATGCTTTCAGCCATCTGCATCGCCTCGATTTCGGTGACAATCCTTGCGTATTGACCGTAAACCAATTCGGCGGATGGATCGGGGCGGCTTGGCGGAGTGGTAATCGAACCAGCGATGGGCTTTGCTGGAGTTTTCCCCGATTCGATCTCCTGGGCGAGTGTCTCCAAAGCCTCCTCGATGGCCTTGACCGCAGTGTCAAATTCCGGGTGCTTGAATGGCTCCCGTTTATTTAGATGGATGGCCAGCACCGTGGCGGCGCGCGTCAATCGCTGGTTAGAGGCGGTCAATGCGGCCGCGCGTTCGACTTGGTTCTGTTGTCTCGATGGCTCGCCCAGCATCCGTTGCAGCGAAGCCGCGGTGAGGCTGTTCGCTCGCTCCGCCTCGCGCTTCTTTTGCACCACCTCCCCCGCAAAGGGTTCACCCCGCCTCAAAGCGGCGGCGATCGCGGCAAGGTAGTTCCGGTTCGCCCGCACCCCGGCGGCCAGTATCTTCGGAAATTGTTCCTGCTCCCACTTCGGCCAGAATAGCAGGGCCGCGAACAGCGCCATCCCGCCGCCCGCCAAGGTTGAGAGCATCCGGGCCAGGGTAAACTCCCATTTCAGCGGTTCGACCGCATCCGTGATCAGCACCAGCATCAGCGTGACGAAAAATATCGCGAGGCCATAGCGGCGCTTCAAAAAATACGCAAAACAAAACGCCATCACGGCCGTGAGGGAAATCAGCACGGCCACCGGGAGCTGCACCCAGAGCAGCGAGCTGCCCACGGCGCAGCCCGCGAGCGTGCCGAAGATGCGCTGGCCGGCCCTCTGCCGGGTTGAACCGTAATCGGGCTGGAGCACGATGATGGCCGTGAACGCGATCCAGTAGCCGCGCGGCACGGCCAACCCCTTGTAAACCCCCACCGCCACCATGGTCACCACCGCCACGCGCAGGGCATAGCGGAATAATATTGGATCCAGCCGGGGTGCGGGATTGAGCCAGGAGCTGAGCGAGCGGAGCGACAAACCTCCCAGCTCCGGCAAGCGCAGTGCAAAGGTGGCATGGGCCGATCCATGATCCACGGTTTCCGCAATCGCGGAGCCAATCGTGGGCAGCAGATCGGCAACTTCCGCCAGCATCTGTCTGGACTGCGCCACCCCTGCCCCGGCTGAATCCAGCGCTGCGAACCGTCCATCCAAGATGTGGATCAGGTGCCCGCAACGACGCAACCGCACATCGAGCGCCATCAATTGTTCCGGCCGATGGGTGATCAGCGTCAATGCCGCGGAGCGTGCGGCGTTGGCCAGCGCGTTCAGGAGCAGGTCAATCGAGGGCTCAAGCTTTCCGAAGTCGGAATGCTCCCTGATGGGTTCCAGCGCCGTATGAAATGCCGAAACCCGGGTCGCCAGCCGGGCGGCAATCTGAGTGGCGTCATCAAGATGTTTGAAGAAGACCAGCCGCCGTTTCGTCGTGGCGGCCTCAAGCGCATGCAAGGTTCGATCCACAGCAGCCCGGACCGCACTTTCTTTCCCGGCCAGCGGCTCAACGTCGGATGGGGTGGCGTTTGCCTCCGTCCGCATCGCCGTGATCAGGTCGGATGCGGCCACCCAACATTCGGCCACGGCATGACGCACGGGATGCTGTGGCCGGATGAACCAGCCGCACAGCTGGATCAAAATTCCACCTGCGCAGCCAAGTAAAACCCAGCCTGCAACCAGCACCCCGGCCCGCCAGTCGCCGGGTTGCGACAGGGCAAAGAGAAACAGCAGCGCGGAGATGATGGCGAGGTTCGGGCCGTAGTCCGCGCTCAGATGGCGCCAGGCACTGCCGAGCAATGCCAGCGCGCCCATCATGAGAGTGGCGCTCCAGACGTTATTGCCCGTCAGCGTTCCGGCAAACACCGACGCGGCCATGACCAGTGTCGTGGTCAGCAGAATGGCCAGGCGCACCCGATAATCGCCGCGCACATCCACCAGCGTGAGATTTTGCGCGGCGGTCGCGGCGAAGACGGCAACGGCGGGATGTCCCGCCCAAAGACACACCACCCAGGCGGCGGTGAAGGCCACCGAACTGCGCAACGCCCGCGCCACGTCCGTCGTGAGCACAGAATGCTCCAACAAACGGTTTACCCGGGATGATAGGCGCGATGTGTTCATGATGCCGAACTACGGGTTCATGATACTGACCATGACAAAACTGACACCCCCTATTTGCAGGGAATTACCCTTCCAAAAATTGTGAGCGATCGATCGTGGGCCATGCTGCTTCATAGAAGCCATCCTGGCAAAAAAGGAAATGGTTTATTTCCGGGCCGAGACCAACTTGAGCAGGCCGGGAAACCGTTTATTCAATTCCGCCTGACGCGCGGAAGTCATGCACTTGGTGCCCTCCATCTGCGTGAAGATGTAGCCGCCAGCCCGCAGCACTTCGAAGTGATGAGAGCGCGTCGCTTTTACGACGTCCAAATTGACCTCGTTGCAGGCGAGCGCGCGGCCTTTGCTTTGGAGCAGCTGGCGGACGATGCTCATCCTGCAGGGATCGGACAGCGCCTGCATGACTGCATGCAGCTCCAGATCTTTCATCGCCGGATGAGAATACGTTTTCACTCAGGCACACCATGCCATCAAATGGCTAGTTCGACAACCATCGAATTATATTTTGACATCGCGGGCCACTGGCGTTAGGTTCGACTCCTATCGAACAATAGGCGATAGACAAAACAACTGACACAACATTTTTAACAAACCATATGCCCACGTTATTTGATCCCGTTCGCATCGGCGCCTGGAGCCTGCCCAACCGCATCATCTTCGCTCCCCTGACCCGCGCGCGGGCCGGCGTGGAGCGCATCCCCAATGCCCTGATGGCCGAATACTACGCCCAGCGGGCCGCCGTCGGCCTGATCATCTCCGAAGCGACTTCGGTGACGCCCATGGGCGTAGGTTACGCCGACACGCCCGGCATCTGGTCCGCCGCGCAGGTGGACGGCTGGAAGCTGGTCACGGACGCAGTTCATAAAGCCGGCGGGCGCATGGTTATCCAGCTCTGGCACGTCGGGCGCATTTCCGATCCGCAATTTTTGAACGGGGCCTTGCCGGTTGCCCCCAGCGCCATCGCTGCCGCAGGACATGTCAGCCTGGTGCGTCCGCTGAAACCGTTTGTCACGCCCAGAGCGCTGGCACTGGAAGAAATTCCCGGCATCATCGAGGCCTATCGCATCGGCGCGGAAAACGCCAAGAAGGCAGGCTTTGATGGCGTGGAAATCCACGGTGCCAACGGCTACCTGCTGGATCAATTTCTCCAGGACAAGACCAACCATCGCACGGACGTCTATGGTGGTTCCATTGAAAACCGCGCCCGGCTCATGCTCGAAGTCACCGATGCGGTCATCTCCGTCTGGGGCGCCGACCGCGTCGGCATGCATTTGGCCCCGCGCGGCGATGCCCACGACATGGGCGATTCCAATCCGCTGGCAACTTTTGGTTATGTGGCGCGGGAATTGGGCAAACGGCACATCGCCTTTATTTGTGCCCGTGAATCGCTCGGTGAAAATCGCATCGGACCGCAATTGAAGGCTGCGTTCGGCGGCAGCTACATTGCGAACGAAGGGTTCACCCAGGCAACAGCCAACCAGGTGCTGGCGGCGGGCGAAGCCGACGCGGTGGCCTTTGGCGTTCCGCTTCTGGCGAATCCCGACCTCCCGGCACGGTTCCGGAAAAATGCGCCGCTCAATACGCCCGATCAAGCCACCTTCTACGCCTCCGGGCCCAAGGGCTACACCGATTATCCGACCCTGCAGCCAACCGTCTGATGAAGCCAAATTCGTCCATTGTGCTGTCGGTCCTTGATCTCGCGGGGGTTCGCGAAGGCGGCACAGTGGCGGAGAGTTTTAGTAATACGGTCAGACTGGCACAGGCGGCGGAGGCGTGGGGTTACCGGCGTTTCTGGCTGGCGGAACATCATAACATGCCCGGCATCGCGAGCGCGGCCACGTCGGTCCTGATCGGCCATGTGGCGGGGGCCACCAAATCCATTCGCGTGGGTTCCGGCGGCGTGATGCTGCCGAATCATTCGCCTCTGGTGATCGCCGAACAATTCGGCACGCTCGAAGCGCTTTATCCAGGTCGCATTGATCTGGGACTTGGGCGCGCCGCCGGCTGTGACGCCTTCACCGCGCAACTGCTGAACCGCGATCCCAACGCGGGCGACCGTTTCCAGCAACAATTGGAATTGTTGCGACAATTCCTCGGTCCAGTCGCCCTGAACCAACGGATTCAAGCCGTCCCCGGAGGAAATTCCAACGTGCCCATCTGGCTGCTGGGTTCCAGCACGTTCAGCGCGCATCTGGCGGCAACGCTGGGTTTACCGTTTGCCTTCGCCGGCCAATTCGCTCCACAAATGATGTTGGAAGCGATTCAAATCTATCGCGAATATTTCAAGCCATCGGCGGCGCTGGCTCAGCCCTATCTGATGGTCGGCCTGCCCGTGCTCGCGGCGGACACGGACGATCAAGCCGAACATCTGGCGACCTCCGCACGGCAGCGGATTCTTCGCCTAATTCGCGGGCAACCGATCTTTACGCCGCCGCCGGTGGCCAGCATGGACGGACTCTGGAATGCCGCCGAACAGCGGGCTGTGGAAACGCATCTGGGCGCCGCGGTGATTGGCGGCCCGAGAACGGTGGAGCGCAAGCTGCGGGAATTCCTGCAACTGACCCAGGCGAACGAACTGATTTTACATTCGGACTTTTTTCGGGTGGAGGAACGTCTGCACTCGTATGAGATTGTCGCCGGTCTGCTTCTAAAACCAACCGTCCTGTAAAATTGTTCTGGCTGGTTGGACTTCCGTTGTCCCAGCCACTGGCGTTAAACTGGCACCGTGGCGGCGTCACAAACATTGCTGTTTCCCGATCCGCGACCTTTGGTCGAGCGGCTGGGCCATGATTTTTTCCGGCAGCTCACGGATCGCCCTGGCGTTTACCTGATGCACGATGCCGCTGGGCTGGTGCTTTACGTGGGCAAGGCAAAAAACCTGCGGAAGCGCCTGGGCAGTTATCGGGTGGCCAATCCCGATCGGCTTGGGCGCCGGCATCTTCGCCTGTTGAGCCAGGTGGCGCGGATTGAATTGCAGGAATGCGCTGACGAGTCAGCAGCGCTCGCCAGGGAGGCTGAACTGCTGCTGACGCTCAAACCCAAGTTCAACCGCGCCGGTGTGTGGCCGGCGACACCGCGCCATCTGGTCTGGCGTTATGAACATCGGAAGCTGGAGTTCATCATCACGGAATTGCCCGCGACCGGCTGGCAGGCATTCGGCCCTTTCGGCAGTGGCATTGTTCATTTGCGCGCGGCTCTCGTTCGTCTGCTTTGGCTTGCCATAAATCCTTCGTTGGGATCCACCGCCATGCCGGCTGGCTGGGCGCACGGTCGCCTCGGTGAAATTGCCACAATCACGGATGCACATAACAGCGGTTCAGGTCGCCGCAGCATTGAAATGGTTTTGAGCGAACTCTTCGCTGGCGACAATGACAGATTTGTTACCTGGATTGGCGAACAGACCCAGGCGCTGGAGCACGCACACGACCTGGCGATGCGCGATGCCGATCTTGAAACCGTGATCCAATTCATGCAGGCCAAGGCGCGGTGCACACGACCGTTTACCACGCCGGAACAAAGCCTCGCGCGAAAACGGATGAAACTGGATTCAATGATGCTGTTCACCGATGAGAATGGAATCCCGCCATGAGTCCGCCTGATTCAAAACCGGTGCACACGATTTCGGTGCGCGACCTGGTCGAGTTCGTCCTTCGGCAGGGCGACCTCGGCGGCGAGCGGGAGTTCGTCGGCTCCGACCGCGCCCTCGCCGGCATCCGCGGCCACCAGAAGATCCAGCGCTCGCGACCGACGGGCTATCTGACCGAGCTGCCCGTTGAACACCGCGTGGAAACCGAGGAGTTCACGCTGCAAATTCGGGGACGCATTGACGGCTTGCTCATCACTTCTCAACAAGTCTTGCTCGAAGAAATTAAAACCGTGCAGGGAAAGTGGAACCACGAAGCCGATCCCTTGCACTGGGCACAGGCCAAATTCTATGCCTTCATGCACGCACAGGAAAACGGTTTGAAGGAGCTCGTCCTCCAGCTGGTGTATCTGGAACTGCCGGCTGGCAAAGTGACCGAGTTTCGCCAGACGTTTTCATTTGCCGAGTTGTCCGATTTCTTCGCCGCGACCACCGCCGTCTATGTGGACTGGTTGCGTGAGCGCCATCACTGGTGCGTCGACCGCGATTCCACCATTGCCGCGTTGGTGTTTCCCTTCCCTGCGTATCGGCCCGGCCAACGCGAGCTGGCGGTGGCGGCTTATCGAGTGCTCGCCAACGGCGGAAGATTATTCCTCGCCGCACCCACCGGCATCGGCAAAACCATTTCCACACTTTTCCCCGCAGTTAAGGCACTGGGTGAAGGAAAACTCGAACGCATCTTTTATCTGACCGCTCGCACGGTCGGACGCGCCATCGCTGAAAAGGCGCTGGCGGATCTGCGCCGGGCCGGCTTGAAGCTGCGCGCGGTGACGCTCACCGCGAAGGAAAAAATCTGCGTGCGCGAAGGGCATCCCTGCGATCCGCTGACGTGCCCGCTGGCGCTGGGCTATTACGACCGCGTCAAACCGGCGATCCGCGAAGCCTTGGCACAGGAAGAAATCACCCGCTCTGTGCTCGAATCCGTCGGCCAGAAATATCAGGTGTGCCCCTTCGAGCTTTCGCTGGATGTGTCGGTGTGGGCGGACGCCATCATCTGCGATTACAATTATGTGTTTGATCCGCAGGTTTATCTGCGCCGGCACTTGGCCGAGGACGGCGGCGCATACGGCTTCCTCGTCGATGAAGCTCACAACCTGGTGGACCGGGCGCGGGAGATGTTCTCCGCCGAGCTGGATGGCCGGGAGATTCTCGACGTCAAACGTGCTGTCCAGAAGGCGGCACCGCGTTGCGCCAAGGCCTTAACGCAACTTCATGCGGCGATGAGAGGACTCGGCAACGACGCCGAATCGCACGCAGAAACATTTGAGGCCTCCGATACCGCCGTCGAACTCAATCTGTTCCCAGAAAAGACCCCGTCGATCCGGAATGCAGAAGACGGAGTCACCACCAGTCCCGAATTTCCCGACAGCCTGCTTGAGCCGCTGGAAACGGCGCTGGACGAGGCCGAGGCTTGGCTGGTCAAAAACCAACAGGCGGAATTCCGCGAAGCCCTGCTCGGATTGTATCTCCGCATGCATTCGTTCCGGCGCACCGCGGATCTTTACGATGAGCGCTTCGTGACCATTATCGAAAATGACCCGACAATAAAGGTGCGCCAGTTTTGCCTCGATCCCTCCATGCTCCTCCGGAAGGCGCTGGCCCGCGGCAAAGCCGCCATTTTCTTTTCCGCCACGCTTACGCCGATGGATTATTACCGCACCCTGCTGGGCGGAGAACCGGAAGATCCCGTGCTGCAGCTGGCATCCCCCTTCCCGTCGGAAAATCTGGCGGTGCTGATTCAAGACCGGATCCAAACCCACTTCAAGGGCCGGGCGGAATCGCTCGGCGAGGTCGTGGAGGCGATTGCAACTTTGGTGAGCGGCCGACGCGGCAATTACCTTGTCTATTTTCCCTCCTATCAATATCTCAATGACACTCTCCAAGAATTTAAGCTTCGCCACCCTTCGGTCCCGATCCTCGTCCAGCGTCCGGGCATGAGCGAACCGGAGCGCGACGCGTTCCTCGCGGCCTTTTCCGTGGAGCACGGGGAAACGCTGGTCGGATTTGCCGTGCTGGGGGGCATCTTCGGCGAAGGCATTGACCTGGTCGGCGAGCGTCTGATCGGCGCCGTCATCGTCGGTGTGGGACTGCCGCAGCTCTGCGTCGAACGGAACCTGATCCGGGATTATTTCCAGCAGCAGAATGCGGCGGGATTTGAATACGCATACACGTTCCCCGGCATGAACCGGGTGCTCCAGGCCATCGGGCGGGTCATCCGCTCGGAAAACGATCGCGGCGTGGTGCTGCTCATCGACGCGCGCTTCAACGAGACGCGCTACCGGCGGCTCTTTCCGGCCTGGTGGAAATATTTGCGGGTCCGGCACACGGACGGATTGCGGGACGCCATCGGCAGCTTCTGGAACCAGTCATCTGATTAAAAATATTATGCGCGGTGCGCCGCCATAAATCCTCCACGGGATTCCGATGATGCACCAGAGTCAGCAGATGGCCCGGCCTTCAGCCCAACCACCCCGCCAGTCTGGCGATTGATGCGGGGAAAACCCGTGCTATAATATTATTAAGAGAAAGCATAGCGAACCCGCGGAGGGCGAGCCATGAAACGCCAACGCATCAGTTTAGTTGGGTCGATTGAGATCACGGGAGCCATCAGCGTCATTTACCTGATCAGCGTCGTGGGCGGGGCACCGCTCGTCGTAATGCTGTGCCTGCTCGGGCTCGCCTTCGCCGCCACGGTCTGGATGGTTCTCCGGATTCTTAAAGACCCGTATGCCACCGACAAAACTTTTGACGAACAATTTTACCAGGACCGGGATGACCTCCGGCGCTGCGGCCCCGAGGAAAAATCCTGATGCCGCCGCGGTTGGAAAGGGGCCGGATCAACCCGCGTCTTCAATCATTGCATCAGTCGTTTCCGGCCCGCTGCTTACGAACTAAAAGTCCCAGCCTCCTCCTGGGCGGTCACCCTTGCCAGCATCGCGTCAATGGTTTCGAGCGCATTGCCCTCGAGCCGGTTGTTCACATAGATGAAAGTCTTGTGCGCCGACCCGGCAGACTTTCCTTCGGCAATCAGTGCCGCTCCCGCCTCCCGCGCCTCCGGGTAAGGCTCCTGCACTTTGTTGTAAGGCCGAAACGTATCCACCGCCTCTTGATATTTGCGTCCCGGCCTCAACAGGAAGCGGGCGGCGCAAAGATTTGGATTCGTTCGGCTGCCGGGCAGCGCCATCTGCTCGTTGACAGGCGGCATCGCATCCCACGAATTGAATACATGCGCGACACCGTGGCGCGCGAGACAGGCAAAGTAATCTGGCTGCAGCCAGTGCTGGTTGCGCATTTCTACGGCATAGGGCCAGCCTTTGGGGAGCTGGCCGAGGAATTTGTCCAGATCCGCCACGAATTCCCGGCCGTGCTCGTAGTCGCTGGTATAAAACCTTGAAAACTCAAACATCAGCAGCCCGGCCTGCCTGCGAAACGGTTCACAGGGTCCAAGGAAGGCGTCCTGAAACAATCCGGCATTCAGGAAATTTTCGTTGGCTTTGCCGGCGCGGACGCCGTGGCGCGCATGCTGGGGGAATTTCTTGATCGTGATTTCACCCGTCACCTTGAAGGCGAATTGAAAATCCTCCGGGACTTCTGAAAAAAGCTTTCCGAGGCTCTTTGGACTCGGAAATCTATAATAGGCACCGTCAAAGCAGGTGGTCTTGAATACTTCGGCATATTCGGGCAGGCAGTTCTTCTCCAACGCAGTCTCGCTGAACTTTCCCCGGGAAACGTATCTCTGTTCGTCGTAAAGCATCCCGCACCAGCCGGGATATTTCCAACTGGACGTGCCGATGAACACGCCTGCGTTCGCAAGCCTCGCCACCTGCTGCTTGATCTGGTCTCGGTCAAAGGCCACATGAAAGAATAGCCGGTAACCGGGAAAATGGCTACGGTCAACAACGCAGCGCTGCTCAGCCTTTGGCCAGGGCAGATTTTCGACCCGGACCTTGGGATGTGCTGGCACCAAACATCGTGTATGCACCTGTTCGGATCACGGACGAAGAACGAAAGGCTGGCCTAAAGGCTTGGCAGACACGTCTAAATGGCATTGGGGGAGAGCAACCAATTGATGTTGGTGAATACTTATTTGCCTTGAGCTTAAAGTGGAAACAATCTGGGCTGATGAGGTTTTTGGGCTCGCTTCGTTCTAATTTGGTGCCGTCTGAAAAAAGAGCCAGCCTGCGCGGCGAAGGAGGGTCGCAGACTGGCTCCGTTATGAGTTCACGAATGCTGAACAACGTGACTTTGAATCCATTTGGAATATCCTTCAACCAACGATTTGCAACATTCTAGTTACGCATAGGTCACACCGTTTAACTGTGAGCTTCACCAGCCAAAGAAAAGAACAAAAAGGCATCCTGACTCACAATTCGGGCCGGTAAGTTCATTGGGCAGTTTACAACGAGGTTTTCGGAATCTCACCCACGGTATCACCAGGCAGTCCCAATTTAAGCACATTTCACCGATTGAAATGGGTGACATTGAATAAAACCGCAACAGATCGAGTCGAATGGTTGATGATTGATAGTAGTATCGACATTCATGGCATTTAAATCAGTGACAAATATATGAAAACAAGAAATTTTAGAAAAATGTTGGCGGGTCTGGCCTGTGCGGGTCTCGTCCTGTCAGGATCGGTGGCATTGGCACAAAATAGCAACAACACCGGTTCGCAAATGGTTTACGGTGTGCCCCAAATCATCCGGCTGTCACAGGCGAAAGTCAGCGATGATACAATTATTGCCTACGTCAATAATTCCGGGTTCAGCTACAGTCTGGACGCGGACCAGATCATCAATCTGCGGCAACAGGGAGTTTCGGATGCAGTCATAACAACGATGCTGAACCAGCCCAAAACTGGACCAGTTGTTTACACGCCGACGACGCCAGCGCCGCAGCCTGTTGCTTCGACTGCCAGTTCGAGCACGACGGACAGGATGCCGCTCTACAGCCCGCGCCAAAGCGATCAAATTCAAACCGCGTCAGTCAGCGACCAGCCAGTTCCAACAGCCACGGTTGCGCCCACTGTGACTTATGTTCAAGCCGCGCAAGCTCCGGTTTATTATTATGCTCAACCCTATTATTATCCGTCTTACGCGTGGTTTCCGCCCGTGTCATTATCATTTGCCTGGGGCAGTGGATGGCATGGCGGTTATTACGGCGGTTGGCACGGCGGCGGCTGGCACCATTGAGTTAATCAACCGGGTCCATCTGGGACACAAAAAAGACACCCTGAATAAATCAGAGTGCCTTTGGAATTGAGACTGAAATTATTTCTTCACACCGAGGATGGCGTCCTTGGCAGCCTTGGCGACGCGAAACTTCACAACCCGCTTAGCTTTGATCTGGATGGTTTCACCAGTCGCGGGATTACGACCGACACGGGCTTTACGGTTGACCAAAACGAGCTTGCCCAGACCAGGAATGGTGAACGTGTCTTTGGCGTGTTTGTAGGCCAGTGCAGCGAGATGGTCCAGGATCTCGACGGCTTGGGTTTTGGTGAGGCTGTTCTTTTCAGCGATTGCAGATACGATTTGGGATTTGGTCAGTGCTTTTGCCATAATGCTTTCAGTCGTTTTGTTTGTTGATGGTTACCGAACTCTCATTAAAGCTGGTAAAAACCCATGCGCCAAGTTAAAACCGCTGACTTTATTGAGGTATTTGCAGATTCACGAATTGGGAATAATCCGTGGGTGTTGCGGATTGCTAATCATTTGATATTAACAAGCCGTGGATGTATTTCTGGTTAACGCATTTCAGGGACGAATCGGTGCAATATGAAAACCGCAGAATATAAAACTGCCACGGGCGAGACGACTGATCAATTGGACGCCAGCGTGAACCAGTTGATTAAAGAAGGATATCAACCGTATGGGGTTCCCTATTATGCGGGATCCCAAGATCAGGACAATCCCTCACTTTTCTGCCAAGCTATGGTGAAAGTCTCTGAGCTGGTTCAACAAAAGCCAAAATTTGAGGCTGGTGGCGGATGATCTTGCTTTAATAATCGTATGCCTTCTGTTGCAGAACCAGTCACGATCCCGAAGCCCGACATCAAGAAAAGAACCGAGTCTGATGATGCTCTGGCCCCGACATTCTACGTCGTCTGCTGGAATGACCCGATCAATCTCATGTCCTTTGTCACGCACGTCTTCATGAAAATCTTTGGCTGGAACAAACAAAAAGCCGAGAAGCACATGATGGAAGTTCATGAACAGGGGAAGAGCGTGCTGGTTAGGGAAGGTGCGGAAAAAGCCGAGTTTTATGTCCATCAGCTGCACAATTACAAACTTCACGCAACGATGGAGCCGGCGGAATGAAACTCTTAAAACAGGACGAGAATCAACAGCAATTTGAGCTGATGGACGGCGAAGCCAATGTGTTGCTGGCGATTCTCAACAGTTATCCGCTCACAAAACTGAAACCGGTGAAAATGTCCAAGGGCTGTCTTGGTGCAGAAGCTATGGACCGGGAGTTTTTGTTGAATGAATCTTTAAAAACGCACCGGAACGAATTAAAAAAAGTGGCGGTTAAGCTGGCGAAAGAAAACCTGGGCCGTTCAAATGAAGCTTGGTTGCTGACATTGAATCCTGATCACAAAGAGATTTTGTTGCAGATATTGAACGACGTCAGGACCGGCATTTGGAAAGAAATGGGGGAGCCGGAGGACATTCATCTAAAACCAGATTCTCCACGGAAACAACAGCAGTGGACCATCATGAATTTGGCCGGTTATTTCGAGGAATATTTGGTCAGCTTGACATAAACAAAAACAGGACGACATTATCATTGGCTGGTGTGGACGTGAAAGCAGTTGGCAGTGGTCAGTTGATGTATACGCCCACGCCAGCCATTGTTTTAGCTTTCCTGGATCTCGTTACCCCTTCAATCAACGCACAAATTCCTGGTAAAAAGTCACCCCTGAGATGATGAAACCGATGGCGGTGATGATTTGCCGGATCCTGGCTTGGGAAATGCGCTGGGAATAATGAGATCCCAGATAATACCCAAAGACAGCGCCAACCGTCATGACCGCTGCCCTGAGCCAGTCGATCAGTCCAGCCCAAATAAACCAAAGGGCCGCTACAAGATTGATGAGCGAGCCGAGAATTGTCTTGAGCGTGTTCATCTCGAAAATGTTGTGCATCCCGATGAATCCAAGTGTTGCCAGCATCAAAATGCCAATGCCGGCCCCAAAATATCCGCCATAGATTGAGACCAGGAATTGAAAGAAGATTGCACCCCAGATGTGAGCGTATTGGCTGGTTCCGTTCGCATCCAGATGTGATCCGGCAAACCGACGGAAAATGCCGTGGGCCAGAAAAAGCAGCGTCGCGAACAGAATCAGGAACGGAACGAGTTTGGCAAAGATCTGATTGCTCGTATGCGTCAACATCACGCTCCCGATCAAGCCGCCAAGAATGCTCACTGGCAAAAACCGTGAAAGCCAAGGCCTTATTGCGGGGATGTATTGCCGGTTGCCGGGGAGCCATGAGGCGGCGCATTTCTGCTTTTGCACCTCACTGGATAAAATCTTCGGCGAAGAATTGATTCGCCTGCTCGAAGAACCTATTCTGGCCCGCTTTGCATGACCGATAACGAATTTAAATATTTGGCGTTTCTGGGTTACAGCCGCCAGGACAACCGCGAGCAGCGGTCCGAAGCCACGGAGGCGGGCGGCCGGTGCTGGGGCAATTGGTTGCACGATGCGCTGATGAGCTTTTCCATTCCGGCGGAATTCGTCGGCCAGATCAATGGGCGCGGCGAAATCATTCCCGAACGCATTGATTCGCTTTTCCGGGCCGAGCTGGGGCTGGGCGAGCAGGAGGCCCTAAGCACAGAGATGCGCCAGGCCCTGGAGCAATCCGTCTGCCTGGTTGTAATCTGTTCACCGCGTTCGGCCCAAAGCCGCCAGTTGAATGAAGCCGTGCGCTATTTCAAGCAGCTCGGTCGCGGCAAAAATATTTTACCCTTCGTGGTTGCCGGGGAACCTGATGCCAGCGATGGCAGGAAGCCTGGGAGATCGCCGGCCGATGAATGTTTTGTTCCCGCGCTGCGTCATCCAGTGCAGCCGGATGGAACGCTGGATGCCACCCGGCGAGCGGGCAAATTCATGTTTGTGGATGCCCGGCACGGTGTTGAGAAACGGGAAATTCTGGCCAACGATCACCGCACCGCCGAAGCCGATCTGGAGATGGCCAGAATTCAACTCATCGCCTTGCTGCTCGGGGTCGGATTCAATGGGCTATGGTGGCGTGAACAAAAACGCCACTTTATCGACTTTGCCGAGGCCCATCACCAGGCCCGGGAAGCGCTGAATCAAGTCGGGGAAGTCCGGCGGCAATTGCAGGAAGCCCGGCAGCAAACCCGTGCGGCCCAGCAGCAGGCCCTGGAAAACCAGAACCTGCCGCGCGACGTTCAGGGCCAGATTCAGGCAGCGCAAGACCAAGCCCGGGAAGCCCAGAGCCAGGCGCGCGAAGCCCAAAAGCACCTTCAGGAATTTCAAATTAAATTCCGCGATGCGCAAACCCAACTGGAAGATGCCCGCCTGCGCGCAATCGCCGCCGAAGGCAAAGCCCTGGAGACAGAGAAGCAGGCGCGGGCGGCCCTGACCCAGCTTGAGGAAACCCGCCATCAGATCCGCGAGGCGCAGAACACACAAAGCCAGTCCGAAGAATTTCGTCAGCAAGCGCAGGCCGCCCAGGATAAAATTTTAGCGGCGCAAAGGCAGGTTCAGGAATTTCAGGACCAAGCCCGCTCCGCTCAAAGCCAGCTGGAGGCAGCCCGCCAGCAGGTCCGCGAAGCGCAAGGCAAAGCCTTGGCGGCGGAGAACCAGAGCCGCGCCGCGCACGATCAAGTTCGCAAAATCCAAGACCAAGGGCGCAATGCACGCCGGCTCACCAGGGTTTTTGCGCTCCTGGCGGTGCTGGCCTTGCTGTCCGCCGGCGTCGCCCTGCGGCAACGCGAGGTCGCCAGCCAGGCCTTGACCACGGCGAGTGCCGAAGCGGACGGGAAATTTGATCCGGCCGCCGGCGGACTGGAACCGGTTCGGCAAGCGCTGCAGAAATTTGGTGGATCGGAGCAGGCTGAAAATCGGCGGCGCAGCTTCGATCATCTGGCCGCCGGAATTCCCCGGGAGGAAATTCCTCAAGCGCTTCAGGCGGCCGCGATCATCGCGGACGATCAGCAGCGAAGCCATTTTCAAAAGTGGCTGCTGGTGCGGCTGGGGTGGGAGAATCCCGCTGCCGCCATGACCTGCGCCAGCGCCATTGAAGGCAACATTGTGAACGATGCCGGGCTGGCTGATTCGGCCATCTACTTTCAACTCGCCGTGCTGGAGGACTGGATGCAGACCGATTTGCCTGGAGCCTTCCGCTGGGCCTGCGATTTGCCTGACGCCGATGCCCGGCAACGCGCGTGGAAGAACATATTCCGCTGGGTGCAATCCCAGCCGGACTCCGGAGCCGTGAACCAGGCGTTAGCATTGTGCATTGGAGAACTGGCGAAAACCGACGTTTCGCAAGCCCTTGCCCTGGCTGAATCGCTGCCTGAAGGAGCCTGGCGCACCACCGTGCTTTCATCCATTGCCGAGCAAGCTGATTCGCTGGCGGCCTTGTATTGGATCAAACGCCCCTATTGGCCACAGGAATTCATGCAGCCACGGGAAGCCTTGTCGCCATGGAAAAAGTTTCTGCCAAGCGCAGATTTTGGGTGCCCGGCAATTTTTCCAGTCGAAGGCGAAATTTCGCCAAATAAATAACATTCCCAGCCCGATTCCAAAAATGCCGAAGGAGTAGTAGCATTGGCTGAGTGCCACGCGGGCAGGCTTTGCCTGCACATACTGCGCCTGCCGGCAAGATGTTGATTTCATCTCAAGTGGTGTCAAGCAGGTCCTGGACGTCTTTCCAACAAATGAGATGAAACCAATGGCGCGGTCCAGCTTGCCAAGGAAACTTGGGGCCCTGTAAAAAAGTGTTTTGCCCGCTTCTAGCATAAAAAATATCCGCTTCCAACCACGAGCCGCCGACAAAAAGCCGCGCGGAAAAATAATTGAAAACCGTCAGATGGATCGCGTTCAGGTGTTGAATGCATTCGGGCGCCGCGGCCGGCCAAGATCGGCAGTTGCTTTTGCGCCATAAAATTCGCATATACCCCGCCGCCATTTCATGAGTGTGTTCATCCCAGGTCAGCGGTGGATCAGCGAGTCAGAGCCGGAGCTCGGGCTGGGCACCGTCGTGCCGGCCGAAAGCGGCCGCGTCAAGGTCGAGTTCAAGGCCGCCGGGGAAACGCGCATTTACGCCATTGACCAGGCACCGCTCAAACGCGTGCGCTTCCGCGCGGGCGAAAAAATCAAAACCCAGGCGGACCATGAATTCGTCATCCAAGAAGTGGCCGAACAGGACGGCCTGCTCCTCTACATCGGCGAAAGCCAGCGTTTGCCAGAAGCCGAAGTGAGCGACCGGGTCAGCTTGCAGGGACCGCAGGAGCGCCTGTTCGCGGGACGGTTTGACGCCCCGGCGGCATTTGCCCTGCGCCGCCGTTCGCTGGAACTGCTCCACCGCGCGCGCCAGTCGCCGGTCCGCGGATTCATCGGCGGCCGCATTGACCTGATACCGCACCAGCTTTACATCGCCCAGGAGGTCGCCAACCGGCACGCGCCCCGCGTCATGTTGTCCGACGAAGTGGGCCTGGGCAAAACGATCGAGGCCTGCCTGATCCTGCACCGCCTGGTGTTGAGCGGACGGGCAAACCGCATCCTGATCCTGGTGCCGGAATCGCTCGTGCATCAGTGGTTCGTGGAGATGCTCCGCCGCTTCAATGTGCGGCTGCACATCTTCGATGCGGAGCGCTGCGCGTCCATCGAAGCCGGCGATCCCGGCGCCAATCCGTTCCTGGACGATCAGCTCGTGCTGACCAGCATTGATTTTCTGGCCGCCGATCCGCGCCGGGCGGAACAGGCGGCCGCGGCAGGCTGGGATGTGCTCGTCGTGGATGAAGCCCACCATTTGGAATGGTCCGCCGCCGCGCCCGGCCGACCGTATCAGGTGGTCGAGGAACTCAGCCGCCAGTCGGCGGGGCTGCTTCTGCTGACGGCCACGCCGGAGCAGCTCGGCGTGGAAAGCCATTTTGCCCGGCTGCGATTGCTCGACCCGGACCGCTATCGCGACCTCGCCTCGTTTCAGGCCGAGTCAAAGGACTACCAAGCCACTGCCGAGGTCGCCGAGAAGCTCCGCGACGAGGCGCCTCTCACCCAGAAAGACATTGCCTCGCTGCGCCGGCTGCTTGCGCGCGACGAGCAGATGGAGCCGCAGCTGGCGGAATTAAATCAGGGCAATGCGGAGACGCGACAGAACTTGCTGGAAGACCTGCTTGATATGCACGGCCCCGGCCGGGTGCTGTTTCGCAACACGCGCGCCGGCATGAAAGGTTTCCCGAAGCGAACCTTGCGGCTGGCCAGGCTGGAGCCCGGCGCTGATGCGGTGCACTGGCTGGATCACGTCTCCACCGAATTTGCCGCCGATGCCGGAGACGCCAAATTACAGACCTCGCTGGATCTGGCCAAGGATCCGCGCGTGCTCTGGCTCGTGAAGCTCTTGCAGGAATTGGATCCGCAAAAAGTCCTGGTGATCACCCGCACCATCGAGAAAGCCGAAGCGATCGACGATGCCCTGCGCCGGCACGTGACCGTCAAGACCGGAATTTTTCACGAAGGCCTGACGTTGTTGCAGCGGGACCGCAACGCCGCATGGTTCGCCGAGGTCGAGGGCGCGCGGCTCCTGATCTGCTCGGAGATTGGCAGCGAAGGGCGCAACTTCCAGTTCGCGCACCACCTCGTGCTCTTCGACCTGCCGCTCAATCCCGAGCTGCTGGAGCAACGCATCGGCCGGCTGGACCGCATCGGCCAGACGAACGACATTCAAATCCATGTCCCCTATCTTGCCCGCAGCCCGCAGGAAGTTTTGGCGCGCTGGTATCACGAGGGCTTGAACGCATTTGAAAGCAACCTCGAAGGCGGCAATGAGCTGCTGCGCCAGTTTGGCCGGACGGTCCACCACCTGGCGCTGGAATTTCCCGCGGCCCAGCGCGCCGCCGCGGAGTCGGAGCTGGCTGACTTGCTGAAAATGACCAAGGCCGCCCGGCAGGACATACGCCGCCGGCTGGAACAGGGCCGGGACCGGCTGCTCGAGCTCAATTCCTTCCGCCCCGCAACGGCGCAAAAAATCATCTCCCAGATTAAAGCGCAGGACGGGCAGCCGGAGCTGGAGGATTACCTGCTGGACGTGCTGGATCATTTTGGCGTCCACATCGAGGAACTGGCGCCGCACACCTGGCAGCTGAGCCCGCTGGGCATCACCACCGATTCCTTTCCTGCGATGCCGGCCGAGGGATTGGTAGCCACGTGTGACCGCCGTCGGGCGCTGAGCCGCGAAGATGTGGCGTTTTTGACCTGGGATCATCCGCTGGTCACCGGAGCGATGGAGCTGCTGCTCGGCGCCGAGACGGGGAACTGCGCCTTTGCCGTGCTGCCCGCGGCGAACGACCGAACGATGCTGATTGAATGCATTTTTGTCCTCGAAGCCATCGCGTCGCCCCGCCTGCACACGGATCGCTTTCTGCCGCCGACGCCCCTCCGGGCGGTCATCAGCCACAAGCTCGCGGACGTCACCGATGCCTTTCGCGACGTGGCGTGGGAGGCCAGGCTCCAGAAGGGATCGCCCTTCAAGCTCCTGGAGAATGCGGACATCGCCCGGCGAATACTCCCGGCGATGATCGCGGCCGCCACCAAGCTGGCTGAAACGCAGGCGGCAGCGCGGCGCCAGTCTGCCCAGAATACGATGAACCATCTGCTCGGCCACGAG
>Ga0181528_10000695_pt1 | contig 22593 bp, 19 predicted proteins | sample PEATcosm2014_Bin_47_FD_119742 | JGI IMG/M metagenome (GOLD analysis project Ga0181528, IMG submission 119742) | Peatland microbial communities from MTU Mesocosm Facility, Houghton, MI, USA - PEATcosm2014_Bin10_10_metaG | ecosystem: Environmental > Terrestrial > Soil > Wetlands > Peat | place...
ACCCCAAGAGTTACGACGACCTGTATTTCGTGTCCCGCGACAAAATCGTGGCAAATCTCGAACACGCACGGCGACGGGGAGCACGTGAGGTCGTGTTACTCGATCCAACACTCAATCAACGCCGCGACTTCGACGATTTTCTGAAAATGCTCGCGGATTGCAATCCGGATCGTCAATTCACGTACTTCGGTGAACTGCGTGCCGAGGGAATCAACGCGAACACAGCGCGGCTGCTGCGGATGGCGAACTTCACGCAGGTCGAGATCGGCCTGCAGTCAATCGATCCCCTGGCGCAGGAACTGATGGACCGCAAGAATAATCTTAAGTCATTCGAGCGCGGCGTCCGGGCTTTGCGTGACGAAGGAATCAGCGTCAAAGTTGACTTGATCATCGGCCTGCCGGGAGATACCTGCGAATCAATCCTTCGCAGTCTGCACTATCTGAAGGACAGCAACCTGTATGACGAGGTACAGGTGTTCAATCTATCCGTATTGCCAGGAACCGCATTCCGGCACGAGGCGCGTGATCTGGGGCTCGAGTTTCAGCCGACACCTCCTTACTACGTCTTGAAGACTCCCAAGCTTGATCTGGCCGATCTCTACGAGCTAATGGACGTGGCTGAAGAGTTGTTCGACACCGAATTCGACCCGCTTCCAGACCCGCAGATTCCGAATCTTGCCATGTCGCCGTGCGCCCGCCCGCGATGCGACGCGTGGCAAATCGACCTGGATGCAGAAGATGAATCATTGATCGGCTCGGCAGACCCGAAGTCATCTCTCCCTCCGCCAGACGAGCGCGCGCAGGCGTTCACTCTTTGGCTGCGTGCCAACGATTTCCGGCATCACGCAGAATCGGCGAGGAAGCTCATCAAACAGTTGCTGGACGAGAATCCGCATACGACACTGCAGGTACTACTGGAACCCGGCGACCCGACATCCATTACAGCCGCGCTGCTCGCCGATTTAAAAGCGATCTGCTACCAACGGACGACGTATCTCGATCGCTACTATTCCATTCTCCCCGGCGTGATGAAGGGTTCAAAACGCTTGGTCGTGCTGCTTGAGTCCCACGACGAACTACGGCTTGATGGCGAAACCATTGCGGCCTTCGATGAATTTGCGGCGATCGCATGGAAAGCCGAAACCACACCAATTACGTCTCAACGCGAGTAGTCGCTAGCACGGTTGGAACCGATATCCAACCCCTGGTTCTGCAAAAAGATATCGTGGACGCAACGGGTCGGATTCGATCTTATGCCGTAATTGAGCAACGATTGCCTGTAATTCGGATTGATCTGGAACCGTGTTTGACTCAAACGCTTCGTGAATCAAAAAGCGATAGGTCAATAAGCGCCCACAATTTCTCGCGAAGGCGATCATTAAACGGAATTCATCTGAAGTCAGGCTCAGTTCTCTTTCGCCAAGAAATACGCGAACATTTTGCAGATCGACCTCAAGGTCGCCAAACGTGAAATGTGAGGTCGACTCATTTTCAACGCCTCTCGATCCATGCAAAGCGGATCGCAGCCGTGAGAGTAGCTCACGATTCAAGAAAGGTTTTGCAAGATAGTCAACGGCACCAGCGTCAAGTGCCGCGATTTTGTCGGGATGATTTCCTCCTGCAGAAAACACGACGATCGGAAGACGTTGTGAGTCCTTGAGTTGACGGATGACATCAAGCCCACTCATGTCTGGCAGGCCCAAATCCAATAGCATGACATCGGGATGCTGAGCGTCAACCTCGGCCAGCGCCTTTTGCCCGGTATCTGCTTCAATGACTCGATACTGACTGGCGAAAAGGACAGCACGAGTGACTCGCCGAATGGCGCGATCATCTTCAACCACGAGAATCAGCGGAGAATCACTTTTCATGCTGCCTCCCTGGCTCCATTGCCGCCTAACGCGAGTTCCTATCGCGTTGTCGGTGTAGAAACTCTGGATGTTGAATACGTTTTTTGGGATTTCCATTCCCGGTCTAATGCGCAGACAGCATCGAGTCCGTAATTCTCTTTCAATGCGCGTTCATAACCATCGCTTCTCGCCTGCTTGATAAACTTCACAAATCTGCCACAACCACCGCGTCTGACCAAGAATTCGGTTAACGAAGCGCTTTCTGCATAGAACGCAGCTCGTTCAGATTCTGTTGGATAAACCTCGGCACAGAGTAGTTGGGACAGTGGAAGCGATGCTCTTCCAGCCGCAGCTTTTTCGCGTTCGGCTCGCTTCTCGCTCGATTCTGCGAGGACGGCCATGCCCTCGTCCGCCCAGCGGGGAATCGTACGTCCGCCAAAATGATCGGCAATGATCAAGTGCGTTAGTTCATGCGACAACGCTGAACTGATCCAATCGGGCACGTCGCCACGAAGGTCGATGCGCCGCTGAATGACGCGCCCGTGTTCTTGCTTGACCGTAACGCAGCCACTTGCTCCCGAGCTGTTAGCGCCGAGCGCCGCACGAAACTCGTCAAAAGTCCGATGGATGACCACATCGGCTTTCGGCGTCCATATAGCCGGTGCGTTTTCAGGAAGCCACTTCGTTTGCAACTCGAGGCGCAGCGTCTCACAACGCTGCGCACAAGCAATCGAGTCGACGGAGTTTAGTCGACTCGATATGCGAAAATTTGGAGTTTCGACCACAAACAAGTCGCTTTGACGGACGGCCAGCAAAACGACGTCCCTTGATGGTTCGATCGGAGAATCTTGCGCTTGCGCATCAACGCGAGTTGCTTCTCCCGCCAACAGAGGGCAAAAGAAAAAACGGCTGGATAACACCAAAGTTGTCAACAATATTGCTGGAATTGGAAAACGAATGTCTCTCCGTGAAGGGTGACTTGTCGCGATGCACCAAATGGTTACAGTCATTTCGAAGCCCTTAGGTTGAGGCACTGCTGAACGCCTGACGCGAATTCAATCGGCTAACAGACTTGATTCAAGAAGATCGGAAGCACTTCGGTATACGACAACATGAAGGCAAAAGGCGCGCCGTTGGAGGCGCTAGAAACGCAAGTTGCGTTTCATTAATGACTTGTCACACGATCCGGCTGAAGATTCGCTGAACGGAACTCGCAGAATGCAAAGATCGCCGTGCACATTGCACGGCGATCACGAATTGGTTTTTGGCGCATTTAGAAAAGTGACGCTACTTACTAGCACCGGCAGCAGGCTTAAAAAGATCATTGAGTGCCAGGTTTGTCTCCAGAACGTTCACGAGCTTCACACCCGCGAGGCCATTCAACGGAGCCTTAGCCTGCTTCATGAGCAGCTTTTCAATATCCTTCCGGACTGTGGCCAAATCGCGTTTCGTCGTCTCGGCCCATTTCCCGGCCACTCGATCCAATTGATACTGAGCGTTCTTCAGTGTGATGTGAGGATCCAAGCCCGATCCAGAAGCCATGACCATGTCGGCGGGCACAGGTTCCAAATCGGCGTCCGCGTGCTCTTGGCGCCACATGTCGAAGAAGATCGATTGGATATCGGAACCATTGGCAACCGGCTCGATCTTCTTTTCGGTTGTCCCTTCCGGCGTGATTCCACTCGGGAACTTGCCGGGGAACTCTTTCGAAAAACTCGTGAAAAACGACACCGCCAGTTCTTCAGGTTTTGGTTCGGGGATACTCGGATTGTCCTTTTTCCACTGCGCTACTTCATCAGCATGAGTTTCTTGCCAGGCGACGACATAGGCAGCATTCAAAGGGTCGGCCTTGACCCAGTTTGTGGCCAGCGTCGAATGTGCGTTGGCCCATTGAGCGACAATACCCGCATTGCCCTGGAACTGGTCTTTTTGAAACCAACTTTCGACATCCGGTGCAACCAGTTGGCCTTTGTTCGACCCGCTTTGATATTTAACAATGGGCCCCAAAGTCCGAGCCACTCGATCTCGCAGAAGATAGTTGTTCGCTCCCCAGTTGGTTGCTCCGGAAGCGGCTGCGTTGAACGATGCTGCTGATGGTCGCGGGAAGAAGAACTGGTCTCCCGAGAATGGTTGAGCAATCAAGCGAGATCCAACTGGATTTCCTTTTTGGTCGAAAATCAAGCTGCCTTCCGCCTTGGCGTGGAAGACAGTTTGTCCCACAACCAGCAGGATCGACGGATAGATGACACAGCACAGAATCACCGACAACACGAGAAGCCACAGACAGGCTCGAAGATGTGCAAACATGGGTTTACCTTTTTATAGCGGGAGTTTTCACTTGTTCCGCGTCAATTACGAAGCGAGATGCAAGGCGACCAAAAGTACGTCAATCAACTTGATGCCGACGAACGGGACAATGACGCCGCCCAAACCCCAAACCAGAAGGTTTCGTCGCAGCAGTGCATCGGCACCAACGGGTCGGTAGGTCACGCCGCGAAGGGCGATCGGAATCAATAACGGAATAATGATCGCATTGAAAATCACGGCTGACAGGATCGCCGACGTCGGTGAGTGCAACTGCATCACATCGAAATCCTTAAGCCATGGCAACGTTCCCGCGAACAACGCAGGCACGATGGCAAAATACTTCGCCAAGTCATTGGCGATTGAGAAAGTCGTCAGTGCTCCTCGCGTCATCAGCAATTGCTTGCCAATTTCGACCACTTCCAGCAATTTGGTTGGATCGCTGTCGAGGTCGACCATGTTACCAGCCTCTTTGGCGGCCTGGGTGCCGGAATTCATGGCGACGCCAACATCGGCTTGTGCCAGTGCGGGCGCATCGTTGGTGCCGTCGCCCATCATCGCCACAAGCTTTCCAGCAGCTTGTTCCTTCCGAATATAGTCCAACTTCGCTTCGGGTGTTGCTTCTGCAACATAATCATCGACACCTGCTTGTTCCGCGATCGCCTTAGCAGTGAGCGGGTTGTCACCGGTGACCATGACAGTTCGCAAACCCATCCGACGCAGCCTTTCAAAACGGTCCTTCATTCCGGGTTTGAGAATGTCTTCCAACACCACCATACCGGCCACTTTGCTTCCCTCACTGACAAGCAATGGCGTGGCGCCACGAGATGCCACCTTATCGATCATTTGCTGCAATTGGTTCGGCAGGTGCCCGTTTCCTTCACTCACATAGCGGATTACTGAATCGGGCGCGCCTTTGCGAATGCGTTTTCCATCGGCAAGATCCAGTCCACTCATGCGCGTCTGAGCCGTGAAAGCGACGAATTGTGACCCTGCGGGAACCGAGTTATCGAACTGGTTCGAGGCGCCAGTGCCGGACACCTTTTGATAGAGTTCAACGATGCTCTTGCCTTCCGGCGTCTGGTCCGCAAAAGACGCCATGGCGGCCAACCGCCCGAGTTCGGATGCTGTGAAACCATTCACGGGGACGAATTCGGTAGCCCGCCGATTTCCGATCGTGATCGTACCGGTCTTGTCCAAAAGCAAGGTGTCGATATCGCCGGCCAGTTCCACCGCCTTTCCGCTTTTCGCCAGGATATTGGCGCGGAGTGCTCGATCCATTCCGGCAATCCCGATTGCCGACAGTAACGCTCCAATCGTCGTGGGAATCAGACAGACAAGCAGTGCGACCAGTGTCGGAACATCGGTACCCAAGCTTTTGATCGGCTCGGATAAACCGAGATACGATTGCATGTACATTTCCGCATTCAGCGCCATTGGCCACAAGGCCGCAGTCACGATCAAGAAGATCAATGTAAACGCCGACAGGACGAGAGACAGAGCGATCTCATTCGGAGTTCGCTGCCGAATGGCACCTTCCACAAGTGCAATCATGCGATCGAGGAATGATGAACCTGCACTCGCCGTGATTTCAATCACGATCCGGTCGGAAAGGACTCGCGTGCCACCGGTCACACCCGATTTATCACCGCCTGCTTCGCGGATGACTGGTGCCGATTCCCCCGTGATCGCCGATTCGTCCACCGACGCCACACCTTCAACGATCTCACCATCACCCGGGATGACTTGTCCCGCCTCGACAACCACGCGGTCACCGGTTTTCAGGTCCGTGGAGGCGATTTGTTCGACGTTTCCGTTACTGGAGAGCCGAAAGGCGGGTGTTTCGCGGCGCGTTTTCCGCAACGAGTCTGCTTGCGCTTTTCCCCGAGCTTCGGCGAGGGCTGTGGCAAAATTTGCGAACAGCACTGTCACCAGTAACCAGAAGTCCAGGGCGATTAAATAACCCACTGGCACTTGGCTCTGAAACCCGGCAAAGTGCGCGGCGGTGAAGATCAATGTCAACACCGTACCGATTTCGACGACAAACATCACAGGGTTTTTCCACTGGATGTCGGGCCGAAGCATGGCGAACGACTGCACAAACGCGGCCCGCAACAGGGCAGGCTCGAATAGCCCATACTGGCGGCTGGCGCGACGCTCCGATCGCGATTCGTGTTGGGGTGGCCTTTCCGGGACCATTTCTGGCGGAACTGGAAGGGTTTTACTGGACATAGAGACCTCTACGGGATTGAATGAAACCATATTTTGAAAATGTGACGCTGTTTCGCCTTCAGCCGCCGAAGGGGATCGGCCCCAGATGCTCGGCCACAGGGCCCAGCACTGCCGCTGGCAAGAACGTCAATGCTCCGAGCAACAGAACGGTTCCCAGCAAAAGAAAGCCAAACGTGACGGTATCGGTGCGTAACGTTCCAGCCGTGAAAGGCGTGGGTTTCTTCGCCGCGAGGCTTGCTGCAAGCGCGATCGGTGCAATGATCGGAATGTATCGGCTGATCAGCATCACCAGGCCGGTGGCAATGTCCCAGTAAATGGCATTTGGAGCAGGGGCCGGATTGTCATTGAATCCATAAGTGTCACCCAAGCCTTCAAAGCCAGAACCATTGTTCGCCGAAGCCGAGCTGAATTCATAGAGGATTTCTGAAAAGCCATGTGCTCCAGGGCTGTTTGTCGCTCCCATGCCCCACGGCAAAACAGCGAACAGGCCCGTTGGTCCCAAGATCATGATCGGGTGAATGAGGAACGCAAACATGGCCAGCTTCATCTCGCGAGCCTCGACCTTCTTGCCCAAATACTCGGGCGTTCGCCCCACCATGAGGCCTGCCAAAAAGACGCCGATGATCAGGAAGACCAGCATGTTCACCATACCGACACCCTTACCGCCGTAGACGCAGTTCAGCCACATTCCCGTCAGCGGAGTGATGCCAGCGAGCGGATTCAAACTGTCATGCATGCAATTGACCGAGCCGCATGTCACGGCCGTGGTAATCGTTGCGAATGTCGCTCCGGCAGAAGTTCCGAATCGCAGTTCCTTACCTTCCAGATTGCCAAGCTCCTGATTGACCGGAAGACCCGCGATCGCAGGACTGGTAATGACCCTCTTTCCTCCTGGAGCGCTCGCATCCACCACGTCGTACTTCTTTTCTGGCCGAGCCGTCAAAGCCGGATTAGGTTGCAATGTATCCCAGTAAATTGCCCAGCCGGCCATGCCGATGAACATGGCCGTCATCACCGAATAGATGACGATCGCATGCCGCATTTGATTGAGCATGACGCCAAACATGACGATCAACGCGAGGGGGAAGATCAGGATATTGACACAGGTCAGGAAGTTGGACCAGCCCGTTGGATTCTCGAAAGGGTGTGACGAGTTAGCACCGTAGAAACCGCCCCCATTTGTACCCAGATGCTTGATCGGCATGACGGCCGCCACGGGACCGCGAACGATCATTTGCGGATTTGGCTGACCGTCCGGAGCAGTACCCATTGCGCCAGGCTCGACGGTTGTGACTTGCGCTTGACCTTCAAACGTCATCGGCTGGCCTTCAGCCATCAAGATCACACCCATGACCAGACTGAGAGGCAGAAATGCATAGACGATCACACGCCACATATCCAGATAATAGTTTCCCATGTGCGGATCGCCGCGAAGACCGCGAATGATCGCCGCGAGAACGCAAAATCCGATTGCGGCCGAGACGAACATGTTCCAAATGATGAAGCCCGTCTGGCTGAAGTGCGAAAGATGTTGATCGCCTGAGTAGTGCTGCAGGTTCGTGTTTGTCATGAATGACGTCACGGTATTGAACACCGTCGTCGGGCTGAGGGTTCCTCGACCGTCCGGATTCAACGGAAGCAACGCCTGCGATTGCAAAAGAGCAAATCCGAACACGAACATCACCGTGCTGAACAGCATCAGCGCGACGGTGTACTGCATCCAATTCTGCGGTCCGGTATCGAGACGCCGTTCGAACCACCGCAGCCAGCCTGGAGCGTGGTAGCGACCATCTATGATCTTCGCAAGATACCGACCCAACGGGAACGACAACACGATGGCTGTCGCAAGGATGAAAATAGGGAGAATCCACATAATTAAGGGTAGCCTTTCGTCATTAGAACCACTCGGGGCGAATCAGCGCCGCCAAGAGATAAATGAACACTAGCAGTGTGACCAACGCGGTTAACAGAAGCATGAAAGTCCTTTCATAACTTGTCACAGGCGACCACGAACAAGAACAGGGAACCCAAGGTCACTAGACCAAGGACGACTAGCGCGGGAATCCAAATCGTAAGGTCCATCGATCAGTTCCTTTAATTGGCAATAAGAACGCGTATCACTCTTCGCAAAACCCATACCAGCAGAATGAAATGGCACATTCGATGGATTAACCGCTGTTTTTCCGGATTCGTCCAATTCACGACTTCGCGTTTCGGATTGCAAAATGCACGAATCGATTTTGCAACTTGCAGGGCGCGATGGTAAATCATCACTCAATTGCTCCGTTTTTTGGCGTTTAAGCGCCCGGCCGCGAACACAGCACGCGCTCGTGAAGCCACTCGCTACCAAAGTTTCATGTTGTGAATGGACGAAGGTGACGGAAGCTGTCTCGTCAATTCGAGAACAATGCGACGCGTGAAGCATCTGAATTGCTCGAAAGCGATCCGATTGCTTCGCGTTAGTCCGTGATTTTCCGATTCGCTATTTCCACAAAAGAGCAGCCGGCTGAAAGCGTATTCGCTCGTCCAGAGACGGCCATCAGACTAACTCCGGCTACACTTTCAGCCGACATGCCCATGGTGGAAACACATTTGATTCCTGCGTCCTGGCATTCGATTTCAGCATCCGGGCAACGATCGAACTCAAACTCGGTTGCAATTTCATGCCTGTTAAAAAACAAATGTCAGTCAGGCTGCGGGGTTGGCCAACCTTCCGCGTGGCGTGAGACACTGGGCTATTCAAACATTGAATGCGAGGCTCTTGGCGCAACCGAAGGCTCACCGATTCCAAAAGGTGATCGGTGAGCCTCAGTGCGGGCGCGAATACAACCTCGCGGTATCTGGATACCGGTTACTCGTTCTGTCGGTTACTGGAGACGGTAGGCTGATTCTCCATGCTCGACGATGTCTAATCCTTGATGTTCTGTCGCTTCATCGACTGTAAATCCAATCGTTTTATGAATGAGAAGTCCGAGAACGACTGTGCAAATAAAGGCGTAGATGCCAGTTGCCATCAGCCCCTGCACCTGCAAGACCAATTGCGCTGAATGATCCACGACGGGGCGAATCGCAAAAACGCCGACCAGCAATGCACCTAGCGCGCCACCGACACCGTGAACGCCGACGACGTCGAGTGAATCGTCATATTTGATATATTGCTTGGCATAAACCATGTAAAAGCAAACCAGACCACCGATCAACCCGATTAATACCGCAGCACCAGGGCTGACGTGACCAGCGCAGGGTGTAATTACGACGAGACCCGCCACCATTCCCGAACCGAGCCCCAATGCGGTCGGCTTTCCGATGGTCATCCACTCCGCAAACATCCATGAACCGGCAGCCGAGCTACCCGCAATCGCCGTCGTGGCGAACGCCATGACAGCGACACCACCAGCGACCGGCAAGAAATCCTTGCCAATCGCGATCGCCGAACCAGCGTTAAAGCCGAACCAGCCGACCATCAGCAAGCCAGCTCCAATTAGAGTCCAGCCGATACTGTGAGGTGCGAAATCTGGACCTGGGTAACCACGTCGTTTGGGTAGGATCAAGATCAAGGCAAGTGCCGAAACACCCGCCAAGACGTGGACGACGGTTCCGCCAGCGAAATCCAGAACGCCTTTTTGAAACAGCCATCCGTTAACATTCCACACCCAGTGACAAACCGGGTCATACACGATCGTGGCCCAGAGAAGCACGAACAGGCACCAGGCACTGAATTTGACGCGTTCGGCAATCGCACCGACGATCAATGCCGGAGTAATAATCGCAAACATCATTTGAAACATGGCGAACAACAACTCGGGTACACCCGTCGATACGGCGCCGGTTGTGTCGCCGCTGGTGACGATTTTCCCATAACTATTGGGACCGTCCATCGTTGTCACGTCGCTGAAAGATTGGAAGAACACTAGGCCAGGATCCCAACCTAGAAAGCTGAGTTTTGGTTTTTCCGTTCCGTCGTCATTCTTACCCGCGTCCACCGCGAAGGCGGATGGAACAGCGAAGGCCAGGCTATAGCCGTAGGCCACCCACTGCACCGCAATCAACGGAACGCAAACCATCACGCACATGAACATGTTGAGCAGGTTTTTCGACCGCACCATTCCGCCATAGAACAGAGCGAGACCCGGCATCATGAAGAACACCAGAGCGGAACTCACCAGCAGCCAGGCGATGGATCCGGTGTCGTACTTGGGAAGGTTCGGCGTTACGCTGGCGACAGCTGCTGAGTCGACGGCCGCAGTATTCGTTGAGGCAGCTTCTACCTTTGACGGTTCTTTGGGAGCGGCAACCTCCTGGTCCGCTGCAGGCGTGTCGCCCTGCGCAATGGCTACGCCAGACCCCCAAAGGCTGATACCCAAAATCGCCGCACCAAAAACAACTCCGCTCGAATTCATCAGGTTCCGCATCGAGAACAACATGCACCTCCACAAGTTAGTTTGGTCAACAACACGAGATCAGCCCGAGAGGAGTGAGCAGCGGACTACTCAAGGACTGATCCTTCCAACAAGCACTTCAAATACTGATTCAAATCATTCTTCGTCATGCGCCGTCGACGCACGTGCATTTGTTCCTCACCGGATTGCACGCCCTGGCAGATCAACAATTCAAATGATTGACTCTGCGGCGGAGCGCACCCGAGACATTGCGAAACATTTTGTTCGCTCCAGGAGTAATCAGGATTGCGTGAGACGGTTTCCCGTCGACTTTTGTCGACTTGTCGTTGCTGGATAGTGAGAAGTCGTTTCTGGTTTCGGCGAATTCGTTGACAAACGGCAAAATAGCGACAGAGGGCGGACCCCGCGCACGCACAAAGAGCAGCCGCGAACACCGCAGAGAGAGTCATCTTCCAAAGAGATGCGTTGGCACCTCTCAGGCTGATCGCGGCAAAGAAGCTATAAGCTCCCCCCAGCATCGCGGAGGCGATGATGGTCAGAAGACTCCGCTTGTTAGCGATTTGCATGAGAAACTCTCGTTCCGCAGCGACGGGAAACAATTCGGTTGACAATTAGAATGAACCCGCCGCAACGGAACGGCAAAGCGATTGCCACATCAATATTCCGGAACACAACGCATTATCGGACACGCAAAAAGCGCGTCGTCGATTTACCTCGGACACTGCTCTTCCGGGTATCAGCCATTTCCATGTCAGCATCCGACGGATGGGCTTTGTGGAGGCGCATACCTTGGAGATTGCGCATCGTGCCGTTCGCCGAGCAACAACGTCATCTTGGACGCGGCATTGATTCTTCGACTCACATCGATCGGCCGTTTCTCGGTTTGGTGAATACAGTACCAAACATGCAGAAAGCGAAAGATCGCGGATCCGGCACAGGCGCAAAGGGCTGCCGTACAAAGGCTCGAGACGATCAGTTCCCAAGGAGCGACACTGATACCTCGAACGTTGAGCGTGGCAAAGTGCCCATAGATGCCTCCCAAGATCGCCGAGACCACAATTATCCGAACATTCCACCGATTAAAAGTTTGCATGGCAAACACTCCTTTCAATGACGCGGTCAGCAATTCGTGTCATCACACAAATGATGAGGGGCAAAGCGTGTGCCGTACTAACTTCCCACGGTGCAACATATTGCCAGACATGCACAAAAAGCGCATTCAGCAAAAGTCTCGAGTCACGAGGACATTGCATATTGCGGATGCCACCTTGCAAAATGCATTCTCAACTGAATGATCCGACCATCGAGCAATCTCGGTAATCAGGATTCAAGCCTGCGACAAAGGCGGGGCCATACGGTATCGAATCCCGCGATAGCACAACTGATCATTGGATCGATCGTGACATTCGACTTCTGTTTCGAAGTTTGAATCCGCCGATGAAGCACGGACTCCGCGGTAGCACAACCCATCGCTAACCAGCCTGCTTTGAGGAACGCGATCTGACACCAAGTCTGAAACTGGCAACAAATGACGAACGCCACGGTAACACAACGTTTTGTCGCTCGGCATGTTCCGGATTGTGCGAAACCATTGCCATGCTTCGAACGCGCGACAAAATGCGGCGGCTGATGACGCGCACACTGCGGATGCCCCCACAATTGAGGCGGTCATTTCCCACAGCGATCTACTCTCAACTTTTAGCGTGAGAGCGGCAACGAGTCCGTAAATTCCACCCAGCAGTGCCGAGCCAATGATTGTCCGAAGTTTCCAACTTTTGAATGATTGCATGGGGATTGTCCTTTTTCCGCAAGCGAATAAGAATTGGTCTGTTTTTCTTGCCGAGCATCGTGGCTGATGACAGGCAAAACGCATACCACGTCAACCATTGGCGACAAAACTCATCGGTTGAACACGAAAATAAACCCGTACAAACAGTCGTCCGTACGGGTTTATTGTGATTCAATCAATTTCAGATCGACTGTCGCAGACCAGTCACAATTGCAGACTTTCCTGTTGCGAGGACACTTTCTTTGCGAAGTTGCGCCTCCAGAGATTCCGCACCATTACTGGCGCTGAATTTCATGGGCGTCTCTTCGTCTAAGCACAAATGATCTGCTTTTGGAGTTTGTTGATGATCGTGGGACATTTGCTTGTTGTCAAATCGTGGAAGCCTTGCTGCAAGAACAAATATGCCTGTCGCCATAAAGCAGAGGCATACTCCTGCCATAACTACCATGACCACCCAGCCGATTAACCATCGATTCACGATCGTCCCGATACCCCCTGCGGCCAAGGCACAAACGATAACAGCGAGGGCCATTTGAGTCGCATTATACACTGATCGTTGAGTTTGAAGCTTCTGTGGTTGCAACATAATTCTTCTCCTTCACGACTCGCTTGCTTTGTTTCAAACGCATGACGAAGCATGCATCTTGTTGTAGCGAACTCCTCGGTAGCACAAAGTATCATTCACAGGCCGATTTTGGCTCTCATGCGTGGCCGTCAATTTTGAGACCGCCGATGAAATGTGAACCCCACGGTAACACAAGGCGTCGTCGACCCGGCGATTCGCACCTTTGCGATACACTGCCGGTTTTAACACGGATGGCGAAACGCGGATGCCACGGTAACACAACGTATTGTCGCTCGGTTGGGACTGGCCTTTCCGAATCAATTGCGATGTCCCAAAACATCGCCAAATTCCAATGACGAGTTCTTTGATTCCTTTCAGCAAGCCCGAGCCGGTGTTTGAGCTAGATTTCCAACTTTTGAATGTTTGCATTTGAAGACTCCTTTTACCACATGCGGGTAAGGTTCGACTTGTTTTCGACGCGAGCAACGGCACTGACGGAAGGCAAAGCGCATGCCGCTTTAACGATGCTCGACACAACCCCTTGGCGAGTAAACGGAAGTGAGTGATCTCATGGATTATGTGGGGATTGGATGAATTGCAGATTTATTTGCAATTCGCCTGCGCCATCGGGCAAAATGCAATGTCGCGGGCTGCATGCTCGGCTGGCCGTATTTCGACAACACGAACTGAACTTCTGATGCGAATTAACGTTATGATGCCGGTGTATGATTGGTCGCGTTCTCGGTATGCAGAATGCCCGATGATAGCTCAGGCGAGTGTCGCAAAACTCGGCCTTAAATCTCAAGTTGTCGAAATGCATTAACAAAACGCCGAGCGAGACACGCGATGAACATCCTGCTGATTGATGACGATTCAAATCTTCGAAAATCGATTCGGCTTGCGCTTGAGACGATGAAACATCAAGTCACGGAAGCGCGAGACGGAACGCAGGCTCAAGAATTGTTGGCGCATGGCCTTTTTGACGTGGCTTTTCTGGATTTACGCCTTGGTCAAGAGAAAGGACTCGATGTCCTGACTCAGCTTTTGCGACTGGCGCCGGGACTCGCCGTGGTTGTCATCACCGCGTATGCAACAATCGATGTGGCGGTCGACGCGATGCGTCGCGGAGCGGTCGATTTCTTACCCAAACCATTTACACCCGATGAAATCCGGATTGTCCTGGATCGCGTCGCACGTCTGCGCCGCTTGCAATCGCATGTGGAAGACCTTGAGGAACGCGTTCGGTCGGTCGTTCCCGAAGTTGATTTGGAGACCCAGGATCAAACGATGCGGCAAGCGCTGGACGTTGCTTTTCGCGCGGCGCCGACGCTGGCAACGATCCTGATACGAGGCGAGAGTGGCACAGGAAAAGGCGTTCTGGCTCGAGCCATTCATGCTCGCAGTCTACGGGCCTCCGAACCTTTCGTCACAATTCACTGCCCCAGCCTCTCGGCGGAGTTGTTGGAGAGCGAGTTGTTTGGCCACGTGCGCGGTGCCTTCACGGGAGCCGTTCAAGACACGTTTGGCAAGGTTGCGGCGGCAGAAGGCGGTACATTGTTCCTGGACGAGATTGGTGACTTGCCTTCCGCACTTCAACCGAAACTTTTGAGACTTTTGCAAGACAAACAATATGAACGAGTCGGCGAGACGCGAACACGAGTGTCAGACGTCCGTATCGTTGCGGCAACGAACCGCGATTTGCAGGCTGCCGTCGCTGGTGGAACGTTCCGTGAAGACCTGATGTACCGACTGAACATGTTCGAAATCGTTCTACCGCCGTTGCGGCAGCGACGCAGTGATCTCGAAACACTGGTGGATCACCTATTGCGATTCTTCGCCAAGCAAAATGGGAAAGCTGTCACGGGGTTCACGGACGAAGCCCGAACGGCCCTGCTGCGATATCCCTGGCCGGGGAATGTCCGCGAATTGCGGAATGCCATCGAGCGCGGTGTCATTCTCGCCTCCACACCGACTGTCGGACTGGCGGAATTACCGGCTCAGATCGGCGAGACATCGCCACCGGCGGCGATGCAAGTCGGCGGTGCAGTCACCCTCGAGCAAATCGAGGCGGAACACATTCGACGTATATTGAGCAAGACGGCCATCTTGGAAGAAGCGGCAACCATACTTGGCATCGACACCAGCACCCTGTACCGAAAACGGAAGCGATACGGGTTATGAGTCGACCAGCGGTCCAAGGTGTCAGATCGGAATCGCAAAAAAGTACCAATCGCTCAATTGACGGCAGACAACGGATCTCAGACAAGAACTTCTTCATGAACATGCCGATCACGCTAAGACAGCGAATCCTGCTGACGCTGCTTCCTCTGTTGGTCCTTTTGGGCATTCTCGGAAGTGCCGGAGTTTTGCTGTTGCAGCAATTGGGCGGCAGCATCGATGTCATCCTGCGCGAAAACTATAACAGTGTGATCGCCATGCAGGATCTGAAAGAAGCTCTCGAACGTATCGACTCATCGTTCCAATTCATGTTGGTGGCACAGGGACTTCAGAATCCCGAGGAACAAGATTCTTTGACGCAGCACGCGCTCAAACAGTTCGACACCAATTGGGAAAACTACCAGCGAGCGTTGGCCACGGAACAAGCGAACGTGACGATTCATCCTCGAGAAGACGGGTTGGTCGATCATTTGACGGAAGTCACGCAGATCTATCACAATCAAAGCCAGAAGTTCTATCAACGTGCCTCGGCAAAAGAGGTGCGGCATCAAGATTATTACGGTCAGGATGGATTGTACGAACGATTTCTGCAAATCAAAAAGACAGCCGACGAAATCCTGCAACTGAACCAGCAGGAAATGAAAATGGCCAGTCAGGTTGCCGGTCGTTCTGCGACCTTGTCGATATTCTGGCTGAGTGTCGGATCGGCGGTCGCCGTGTTTCTCGCGGGGCTATTTGCCTGGCACACGATCCGCTCGACGCTTCGCCCGATTCAGGCCGTGACGCAAGCGGCACTCGGAATCAGCGCCGGAGATTTGGATCAAGTCGTTCCCGTGTTTTCGCGCGACGAGCTTGGCCAGTTGGCCCAGGCATTCAACGTCATGGCACACCATCTGCGCGACTATCGCCAGTCTCAATCGACGGACTTGCGACGGGCACAGCGCACGAGTCAAGCGACGATTGATTCATTTCCCGACGCAGTCCTCGTCATTGATTCCGAGGGTCGAGTGGAAATGGCGAACCCGGCCGCCCGACGTTTGTTAGGCGTCGAAAAACGCGAGGCAGGTCAACCGCCGTCGGGAGTCTGGCAACCGCCAGAACAGTTGCGAGACCAATTGAGCCAGGCGTTGCTCGGTCAGTGCGATTACACTCCCGAAGGCTTTGATCGGATCATTCTCTTGGGCAAAGACGGGGGCGAACGCGCTTTGTTACCGCGCATACTCACGATTCGCGATCCCAATGGATACACGTTGGGGGCCGCTGTTTTGTTTCAGGATGTCACCCGCTTGCGTCTACTGGATCAGATGAAGAGTGACCTCGTTGCGACCGCCAGCCACGAACTCAAAACACCGCTCACCAGCGTCCGATTGGCTGTCCATCTTCTTCTGGAAGAATCGACGGGGCCGCTCACGCCAAAACAGACCGAGCTTTTGCTCGACGCGAGAGAAAACAGCGAACGTCTACTGGCCATGGTCAATAATCTTCTCGACTTGGCCCGTTTGGAGCAGGGTTGGCGGCAGTTGAACGTCCATCCGTCATCCGTCAGAACTTTGCTGCGCGATGCGGCTGATTCGATTCAAGTGCGAGCGCAGGATAAAAAGGTGACCGTCGCGACCGAAATCCCCGATGGCTTGCCGTCCGTTGCCGTGGACAAGGAGCGAATCGGTCATGCCTTGCGGAACCTTCTTGACAATGCGTTGACTTATACAGATGCAGGAGGCCAGATCACTCTCTCTGCGGAAGCCAGCGGCGATACCGTCAGTATCCTGGTCAGCGACACGGGTACGGGAATCGCGTCCGAATATGTGCCTCATATTTTTGAGAAATTCTTTCGCGTTCCGGGACAAAGTCGAGGAATGGGCACTGGTTTGGGATTGGCCATCGTCCATGAAATTGTCAGCGGACACGGCGGCACGATCAACTGCGAAAGTCAGCCTGGCGTCGGAACAACGTTTCGCATCCGGCTGCCAGTCGTTCAATCTGATGTCGATCACTACGCGGTCCACGTCTCTGGGGGCTTGTCTGCCGAATCGTTGAATGGAAATGGAAAGTTTGAAGATGTCTGACGACCCGACCACAACGACGCCCGAGCAATTCCTGGCATTAATCCGGCAGCAACGACGCGGCCGGCTGAAAATTTATCTCGGTTTTGCGGCGGGCGTCGGCAAAACTTACGAAATGCTTCAAGAGGGCCAGCGACTCAAAGCGCGGGGTGTCGACGTTGTTATTGGCATCGTCGAGACGCATGGGCGAGTCGACACGGCGGCACAAATTGGCAATCTCCAACAAATCCCACGCCGCAAGATTGAATATCGCGGTGTCGTGATCGAAGAAATGGATCTCGATGCAATTCTCGCACAACAACCGGCGGTTGTACTAGTCGATGAACTGGCACACACGAATGCGCCGAGCAGTCGCAATTCTAAACGCTATCAGGATGTCGAAGACCTGCTGCGAGCGGGGATTAATGTAATTAGTACCCTTAACATTCAGCACCTCGAGAGCCTGTATGACATGGTCGAAAAGGCTACCAACGTCAAAGTCAAGGAACGAGTTCCCGACTACATTGTTGGAATGGCCGACCAATTGATCAACGTGGATTTATCTGCGGAAGATCTGAGAGAACGACTTTCAGCAGGTAAGGTGTACCCTGCGGAGCGGATTGACCGCGCACTGGAAAGCTTTTTTACTCAGGCGAATCTCACTCGTTTGCGTGAATTTGCCTTGGAAGAGTTAGCTCACCGGCTGGACCAGCGTCTCACAAAAAATGACTCACTCGGCGCCAAAGGAAGTACGAGTCGTATCATGGTCTGCCTCAGTTCACGTGGCCCGAACATCGATCACCTCGTTCGCAAGGCGGCTCGCATGGCCGATCGACTTAAGGCCCCTTGGTATGCCGTCTACATCCAAACGCCTCAAGAGGAACTGACGCGCATACCAGCTGCCGTCCAACGGCAGATCGGCAATAATCTCGCATTGGTCCAACAGCTTGGCGGAACGCAGATGACGTTCAAGGGTGCCGACGTTGTCAGCACGATGGCCGCATTCGCCAAAGAGTACGGTATCTCCCACATTGTGATCGGCAGAACACGACAGCCGTGGTATCGTCGTTGGTTCCGACAATCCGTTCTGGATCGGCTGCTTCAAGCCGTTCCGGAAGTGGATGTCCTGGTCGCAGGCAACCAATAATCTTCTCGCTGGAGTTATGCCAGAAAATAAAAAGACCTTCGAGCACATTGTCGTGTCGAAGGTCTTCTGCTCGGTTTATGCCGGATTCAACTCGGACAACAAATCTCGACCGTCATAGAACGGCAGATCCTCGCTGTCATTTGGCGGTAATGAGAGTCATTGGTTTTTTCACAATTGGCGTTTGAATCGCTTTCGAAATCGGGAAATGGTGATTTTCTTGGTATTTTGCAGGGGCTTGCATCGCCTGTCGTAACGACTGACGACGAATTGATCGCGTTCGCACCACTTCGTTGAAAACGCCAACTGCCGCACCGATCGCAAAACCGATTATCGCGCACAAACCGCCGATGAAGAACAGGCTCGACAACGTCATCTCGTTTCGTGCTTGTGCTCCAAATCCACCGAAGACGATTCCATAGAGAGCACCGCATGCTCCACAGAGAATCCCATCGGCGAAGGTCACGCGAATGGCGTGAACTCCGAGCAACATCAACTTGTGACACATCTGTTTCAACATAATCGCATTCATGACATCTCCTCCTGGTTGGGCAAGTAACACCCGAAACCTTGCAATCTCATAAGCAAACACTGCGCCGAGGGGTTCAACGTGCCACAAGTGACTATCCAGAAATGTGATACGAGATGCACGCGAAAATGAAATCGACAAAATTAAATTGCAAGCTGCCCGACCAGTCGGGCAAATTGCACTCCGCCGTGAAATCGAAAACCGTTCCGAACTTTGTGGAATTCGGTCCTGAGACGGGTCGACGCGGTCCGCCATCATCGAAGTTTTCAAAGGCCGTAACTCGGTCTCTCCAGTGTCGAGATTCTTCGTCCCCAACGCATTTAAACGCATTTAATTGTCTTCGAAACCTTTCAGTCGTTTGGCCGATTGAATTCGTCTACGAGTGCCATCGGCATTGCGACGACTTCGATGATTCAACGGAATGGTTTTGCGTTCAACACTGTCGCGATTCTTGGCCCCCAAATTGCTAACACCATCCACTTCCGGCCGATCGCGAAGTTTGCTGCCAACAGGCATCTCAAGCGTTATCGCTTTTATCGAACGTGCGACGAACGATTCTTGGAGCACCGCACAAATAGGGATTGGAACTCTGAACTACGGACTGTTGTGCTGCCCCAGGACTGCTCGAAGCCATGGTAACAAAACAAGTCTGGCTCCCTTCACTGTCAGATGCTGCTTATCTCGATAAAGCGGTACCCCCTCGGATTGAACGACGTAGTATCGACTCTGTTTATCGAGGAAAATTGGTTTCGGATCGATGACCCGTCCCCCCGAGTTTATGATTTCGGCGATGAGCCTCTTATCCATCCCGTCGTTTTCCTGTACCGACTCCGGCTTCGAACAGAGTGACGTCAGATCACCCTGCGATCCCTCGTGCAAAACTGCGGATCGCAGAAGTGCCCTGGGAATGTCAATTGAATGATTGGGAACATCCAACACGATCCACGGGCGACAACCCAACGCGTGGAGTTCGCGAACCGTTTTGAGCAAACCGTCATTGAACGACACCGAAAACGCTCCCTTCTCGTCCTGATAGGCGCTCCAAAACGCCACCATAAACACGTCCTTGATTGGATGCTCTTTGAGATAATCGAATATCGCGTCATTGAATTCGACCGCGTCCTTTCCAAGTCCCCAGGGAGTGACCTTATACCATTTCAAAATCGGTGCCGTTGATGAGTATGTTGCCCCAAGCCCAGAACCTCCGCTTTCCTTGAGTAGCGAGTCAAATGCTGGCATTGCTGCCATCGCGTGGCTATCGCCCCAGACAAACAGCGAAGGAATTATCGATTCATCAGTGACTCCAATTCGCAAAAAGCGACCAGAGCGAATGTCGACAGCCGTTTGCTGCTGATTGAACGAAATATCTGAACTGACCTCGATCATCTCCTGCCAGTGAGGTGGCACTCTTTGAGGAAAGCCGGAGTTTAAATAAACGGTCAAACCCACAGTCCAAATTGTCACAAGACCGAGTCCCGCGAAAAGCAGCATGGATCGCCCGGAAGTAGCCAATGAACGATTGCGAAACGGCCCCTCGACGTACTTCCAAGAGACGATAGCGAGAACAGTCCCTATCCCACATAGGGTCAGGCGCTGCCCCACGCTCAACGCGACCGGCGACATATAGCGAGCAAAGGCGAGAAGCGGCCAGTGCCATAAATATAACGAATATGAGATAAGACCGACAAAGACAAGCGGACGCCATGACAGGCATTTGCTGACGATGGTTGGCGTCATTGTTTCGGAGCGCTGACTTACCCAAATCAAGAATGCAGCACCGGAACATGGCAACAGTGCGGCAATACCGGGAAACGGAGTGCTTTCTGTGTAAAACGCGATAGAAACGACAATCAGTGTCAGACTGGCGAGTGAAATGACTTCTCGATGCCACCTCGTCTTTGGTAATACTACCGAAGCGTTTGGCATGAATGCGGCGAGTGAGCCGAAGAGCATTTCCCAGGCCCGAGTCGGAAGGAAGTAAAATGCCGCTGACGGGTAATATGACACGCCATAAAGGCTAGTACAGAAGCTTAAAACACTTCCAAGACCGAGCAGGAAGACAATTCCTTTACGACAACGAAAGCGGTGCATTTGGTAAACTGTCAAAAGCAGAAAAGGAACGATGAAATAAAACTGTTCCTCGACGGCCAGCGACCAAGTATGCAACAATGGCTTTTCTTCCGATGCCGTGGCAAAATAGCCCGAATCGAGCCAATAGTGAATATTCGCCGCGAACAACGCTTGAGAAGCGGTCGCGCGACCGAGGCTACGGAAATCTGATGGGAGGAGATAAAACCAGCCAGCGGCGACGGTCGAAATCGTAACAACAAGAAACGCTGGCAGAATTCGACGAGCTCGTCGTTCCCAAAAATGAGCAAACGTAAAGTGACCGTTTTCGAGGTCGAACCAGATTAACTTCGTAATTAAATAACCCGAGATGACAAAGAAGATATCAACACCAACGAACCCGCCGGAACAGCCAAACCCAGCGTGAAAAAGAACGACTGCAAGGACGGCGATCGCTCTGAGGCCATCGACTTCTGGCCGATAACGCAATTTCTCCAAAAGCGGCATCTCACACGTTTCCCTTCGCAGATGATCATCCAGAAGCACTCGTCTCAATATTTGAAACTGCTTCTGGTCATCAACATTTGTGTGACTTGCCAATTGTTTCATTTCGAGGACTATCAAGTGCGGACCATTGCTCCGATCCGGACGGCTGTCCACGCTTCACGCCTTAACATGGTAAACCATTCCACCGGGAGCGATCCGAGCGATTCAAGGCATGATCACAAAACGTTAACCGCCCCGATCAACGTGTCAATACTGGACCAGACCCCGTTAACTGTTTCTGTTCACGTTCGTAGGACCAAGATCGAATTGAAGCGAATAACCTTTTGATGGTTGGTGGCGGACGGATGGCTGGCTGGATTGTTTGAACACGGATTGAACATGGATTTGTCGAGGAAATTCGATTCCAATCGGAAGCCCGGGCAGTTTGCGAAGACATAGTAACGGTTCAGGGCAATTCATCTCCTGATCCGTGTTTCATCCGTGTTCCATCTGTGGCTGCCCCTGCCTTCTCAGCCGATTCTTCAACGAATCCGTTCTCCCATTATCGTCTTTCGCAAATCAAACAGAACGCGACCGTCATTCTTGGTTTCCCGTCGCCTGGGATTCGCTCCATGCGTGCAGATAGTCGAGGCTTCCGCGATAGTTTTTCATGCTGATTCCCAGCAGAATCGCCGCGCTGGTGTACGAGACGACTCCGACGATCAGCAGTGAGTAATGCACGTCTTGTTTGTCGCAGAAAACTTTTTCCGTCAACAGGGCCGTGATCGTTGGACCCAGGCCCATACCAATTAGATTAATTACGAATAGGTAAATTGCCGTCGCCTGCGCGCGCATCGTGTTGGGCATCATTCGCTGAATCGCGGCCGGAGCAACGCCAAATGGCATGCTCCCGAAAAACACCATTGGCAGCAACAATAATGCTGCCACATTTCCAGATGGCACGAGCGGATAAAGCACAGTGCAGGGTAGTCCAAACAGGCATCCCA